>ENA-UOOH01000980-UOOH01000980.1-fermentation-metagenome-genome-assembly--contig:-NODE-980-length-29507-cov-5.295769_pt1 | contig 29507 bp, 22 predicted proteins | sample MGYA00245778_ERZ724025 | MGnify/ENA primary metagenome ERZ724025 (study PRJEB28704, sample SAMN03018313) | fermentation metagenome | biome: anthropogenic terrestrial biome; feature: soil; material... | reverse complement strand
ATTCAATATAGCTGAGGGACCCGGGAGCAATATCTGTTTTCCACAAATCAAAGGACGAATCCAGATGATGCAGGAGGGATTTTATTACTCCCCATATAGCCTGGGCCAGCCGGGAGGCCCGCGACACTCTGGTAAAGGGAGTTGTTGAAAATATTGAGGGGTTTTTAAAAGGAATCCCGGTGAATGTGGTCAAATGATTAAGGCAAGATGTATCCGGGTGATACCGGAAATTTACCTGACCCATGCAGGAAGTTTCCCGGCATAGCGTCTACGGTGTGCAGAACATACAGTTGTGTTGCTGATTGTTGTTATTATTAGTGACACTTTTTAAAACAACTCTGCCTGCTTACATCCCCCCATCCTCGGGGCTTCTTTATTACAAAAGATCTATTGTCGATTGCCCGCATGGTAGCCAATACTCCATCCAAATGATCATATTCATGTTGCAGCAATTCGGATAAATCTCCATCCAAATCCATAACACATTGCTTCCAGTCCATATCATAATATTGAATCCTACATCTTCTATGTCTCATACCTTACATATCCTGCAGGGTATATTCTTAATGTTCGGGGTTCCAAATTCCTGGCCCAGTTTGCTCATCGAAGTCAGCATATTAAAATTGGCTTCTCGCCACCCGTATTGCTGGCTCGGATCTCCCTCGGGAAACCACCAGCCCAGTGCGGCGCTGATCACTCGGGGGTGAACGATGTCAGTAATTCTTGCTGTTTGGGTAATTTGGCCATTTGCGGTTTCAATGATCACTCGGTCGCCTTCATCAATACCATGAGCTGCCGCTGTTTCAGGATGAATTTCCACCACCGGGTCGGGTTGTTTTTGCCGCAGTTTTTCAACCCAGCGATACGATGACACCAAATAATAATGACTCTTGGCACTGCTCAATATGAGCGGGTAATCCGGGTTTTCTTCTTCCGGCAGGGCTGTGTATGCGGGCAAAGCTTTGAGCTTAAACTTTTCGGCGGTGGACAGCTTAAGCTCCACTTTTCCGGTAGGAGTGCGAAAACCCTTGGTTTCATATTCCCGGAAACGATCAGGTCCTTTTAGATAACCCTTTTGGGCAAATTCGCTATAACTTAAACCGGCGGGGCGTAGCAAGTCTTCGAGAAAATCTTCATGATTGTCATGCCAGTATTCCGGGGACGATATTCGCTTACCAAGTTCGTTCATAATTTTTATGTCAGGCCAACATTCTTCAGGAGGCTCGACAACTTTCGGGCGGGCCAGGATCATACCGTGGCCAAGGCCATAATGCCCAATATCATTCATTTCATACTGGTGGGCGACTGGGAAAACGATATCAGCCATAGCTGCCGTCGGGGTCATAAAAATATCGGCCACCGCTATAAAATCGAGTTTCATAAATGTTTCATAACTTACGGTGCTATCTGCCCAGGCCACCATGGGATTGGTACACAGGCAATAGTATCCCCTGACCGGGTAAGGAGTTTCCTCCAGGACCGCTTGACGGAAATAGGCCGGCGGGACCGTCATCATACGCGGAATGGTTCCGTGATAGGCACCGATCATCTCCTTACGTTTGTTAGGTATTAGGTCTGCTCGTACGAATTCGCCCAAACCCATTATTTTCGGGTCGTGAGCATTTATATTGCCGCCCGGCACTTCCAGGTTTCCCGTAATTGCCATCAGGCAAATCAGCGCGCGGGTGGTGTCGAATACATTGATAGTATGTTCTATTGCATTACCCCATTGCAGGGCGGCAGGTTTAGCAGCGGCATATAGCCGTGCCGCTTTCCTTATTAATTCAGCCGGCACCCAGGTAATCCGGGAAACATAATTCGGGCTGTATGGCTTTACGTGAGATGCCAGTTCTTCAAAACCATAGGTATACTTGGATACAAACTCTTTATCGTATAAGGATTCCTCAATTATTACATGTATAAATCCCAGAGCAAGGGCATTGTCGGTTCCTGGCCGCAACTGCAGCCACAACTCCGCTTTGTCAGCCAGTTCCGTCCTGCGTGGGTCAACCACAATCATTCGCGCGCCGTTCTTAAGCTGCTGCCAAACATTACTGGCTATTTGTCCTTCCTCGTTGTTGGAAAGGACATTGCTGGCCCATGACATGATCAGTTTGGTCGGATTATGGAGATCGGCAATGGGATAGAAACCACAGGTGTGCATCCCGCTGACCTCGCGGGGAGCATGGCACACATCCTGAGAAGCCACCACATTGGGTGAGCCAAAAGTGTTGGCCAGACGGATCAGTACGAAATGTTCCAGCCCCTTGGGCATCCCCACGCCAAAGGCAACCGCCTGCGCCCCGTATTTTTCTTTAAGATTAAGCAAATTTTCCGCACATTCATCAAGGGCCTGATCCCAGGAAATGCGCTGCCATTTGCCTTCACCGCGTTTCCCGGCACGTTTTAACGGATAACGGAGACGATCCGTATGGCTAATACGATCAGCCGATACCCGGCCTTTGTAACAGGTATATCCCTGATTTAAATATCCTTCCGGGTCGCCTTTGATCTGAACGATCTTGTTATCTTTAACTCCAACCAATAACCCGCATCCACCATGATCCATTCGGGCACAATGAGTTTTAACCCAGCGCAGTTGCTCGGCCATAGATACACCTCCTGACTAAATATACGTTCAATTATATCAAAAGTACTCCATTCACTTCCGACATGTCAATCCATTAAATTCCATAACCGGCTCTCTTTGGCATGTTTTATTACCCGAAAAAGACATGAACCGCAGTGGTTTTGAAAACCGCCCAAACCTCCTGCCCTAAGTCCAGCTCCATTTCATCCGCAGCCTGCCGGGCAACCAGGACGGCCAGGCTTAGGCCTAGGCCGGTCCGGTTTGCCGCCGCTTATCTTGAGGCTGCAAAATTTCCGGCCGTATATTTTGCACCGGTACGGGAGAACGGACCAGAATGGTCTTTAAGGCCCGGTAGTTAAAGGGTATAAGCGGCCACAGGTAAGGCACATTAAATGATTTGGTGAAGGCCAACAGAAGAAATAACAATACCGTACAAATAATAAAACCGGGCAGGCGGAACCAACCGGTCCCAAACAAAATGAAAAGACGAGCCAGGCGGTTGGCCATGGCCATCTCGTAACTGGGAGTACAAAAAGACCCAATCGCTACCAGGGCGGTGTAAAGTATGACCTCCGGTATAAAAAGCCCGATCTTCACCGCAATGTCCCCGATCAGGAGAGCTGCAATCACTCCCAGCGCGGTAGCCAGGGGCGAAGGGGTATGAATGGCAGCCATTCGCATGAGGTCCAGACTTATATCCGCCAGGACAAACTGTAAAAACAGCGGAACATGGCCGACTTCCTTAGGCCCGATGAAAGCCAGCGATTCCGGCAGCAGCTCGGGAGAAAGAGCAAAGAGCAGCCAAAGGGGGGTCAGGTAAACTGAGGCGATCACGGCTGCGAAGCGCAGCCAGCGAATGTAGGCTCCTACCGCCGGAGTCTGCCGGTATTCTTCGGCATGCTGCACATGATGGAAATAGGTAACCGGAGCTATGATAACACTGGGCGAGGTATCAACGATCACCAGTACATGTCCTTCCAACAGATGATGGGCCGCCACATCCGGCCTTTCGGTATACCTCACTTTGGGAAAGGGATTCCAAATCTGGCCCGGGACAATCAATTCCTCCAAAGATTTTTCCGCCATGGGAATTCCATCCACCTCGACGGCGGCAATTTTATCTTTGATGGTCTGAATGATCTCGGGATTGGCCACATCCTTAATGTAGACCACGCCGACATCCGCTTTCGATCTCTTTCCTACCCGGAGGAGCTCTATCCTGAGTTTGGGGTCCCTGATCCGTCGCCTTATAAGCGCGGTATTAAATACGATCGTTTCCGTGAATCCATCCCGCGATCCCCGTACCACTCGTTCAATCTCCGGCTCTTCAGGACCGCGGGCCGGATAGGTGCGGGCATCAATCACAAAACCTTCCTTGCAGCCATCGATAATCAACAGGATGGAACCGGATAAAACCGCATAGAGCAGTTCATCGATCTTAGTCTCGCTGGACACTTCGATATAAGGAATACCGGAACGGATGATCTGCTTGTTTAGGCCCCGGTCCACTTGCTTTTTAGTGAGCATAAACAGAGTTTCCATTATCTCAGTCAACATATCATCCTTGATCAGTCCGTCAAAACAGATAAGAGCCGCCCTGCGCTCCGCTACCTCAATTTCCCGTACGATCACATCGAAGCTCTCACCTTCGCCCAGTTCCTGCTTAAAAAGATCAAGATTATCATCATAATCGCGACTCAGATAAAGGTGCGGTTTAGTCATATGATCACCTTTTTGTCTTTTGTTTTTTAGTCTACCTTTTCCTATTGGGCAGAGATCTATGCATAGAGAAGTGTCGTGGGGAGACGATGCTCCCGGCATCCATTATGGCTTAGTATTGTTTGCAATTAAAAAAGCTGTCGATCCAGCAATTCGCCAAAATAGTCGGCTCCAAACGGCTGCGGATTCTTCAGCCGCTCCTCGTTCATGGCGAAGCCTTTCTTGCTATATTCCGTTAAAACATTATTGAGCCATTAGTCCGGGGCAATGCCATCAGAATCCGTTGATTGGAAAATACTTATCCGGTATATGCGAATTGGTAAATATCGGCTTTTCTAATCCTGATCAGAAACTGAAAAGCCCATTTGATGCTCCAAAATGCAAATTGGGGCACCAAATGGGTACTAATTTTAAGAATTAATTTGAAGCATACTCTTTTGATAATTTTTCTATTTCCTGAATAGCTTTTTGGGCAGCAATTACAGGGATATGAGGTTTTATATCATGAATTCTTTGAGCTCGAGCCTCCATTGTTCTCCCTTTTTCTTCTATCGTTACATATAATGCAGTTGCTATCCTTTCAAGATCTGCAACCCCTAAATTAGAAAACTGTTTTGCAATAAAATCAATCTTTCGTTTGTATAATTTTGATGTCTTAGGATATCTATCTATTAAAGCTCTACCAGTCTTCGATGACCGATAGGAAGGACCATAGGGAATACGGCTTGATAACTCAACTAGCATATTACCTCTCATATCTCCTAGACTGTCTCTAAGTTCGAAAGAAAATGGGCCATGCTTATATAGAATATATTCGAAATCTGTTGGCACCAGAAACATGGTTTGTAAAAAATACATGCTTTTTTGAATATGGGTCTCACCACACCAGCTGCCATTATCTTTCATAGATTCAATCAAAGACAATAATATGACCTGTCTCTTTATTGATTCCATTTTACTCCTCCCTCGCTACCATACTAAGCATCTTAGGCATATTTTTTTCACGCCATTTTTGGCCTTCTTTTAATAAATCAGGCCTAATAAAAATGTAATCAAATGAAGCTACTGGTAAGCGTTGTAACGTTTCAGATAACAAGAATGAAGAAAGGATTCTCCCATTATTACACAATACCGGGAAATCCAATATACTATCCTCTTGAAAATAATAATCACGCTTAACGTTATCCTTCCCATAAGCTTCTTTTGCCTGGTTAAACACCACTTGACCAATATGAGGATTTATGGATAAATCCTCCGGATTCCTTTCATATAATCGCCGATAATGCTCCCTTTTGACTAATCTGCAGGCTAATTGATGTAGCTTGTTTTCTTTGTGTTCCGCAGCTTGCCAAATTGCAACCTGAACATCGTTATCACTTATGTTTTGAAGTTGGTATATATTCGTCGGAAATTTTCCATCTGGAAGCCATTCTAGCAAAAAATCACAAAGGTGTATATCGTATATCCGTCTGACCTGATGGAAATATACCTGGGTATACATAAAATACCTAGCTAACAACAATGCTTCGGCAGAATGTAACCCGCCTTCTTCAATTCCTAACGCCGGCTCAGTAGAACCATCTCCGTCTATAGACTTTGGTAATATTCTTAAAGTATCTATTAACCTGAAATGATCAAACTTACCATAGGCTACACCAGCATGATAAGAATCCCTCAACAAATAATCAATACGATCAACCCCAAAGGCATCACCGGTAATGATTTCTGATAATATAGCCTCCCAATCAGAAAACATGGCATCTTTTAGTTTTTTCTGTCCTACTGCTAATTTTACTATATCCTCTGCGCGTAAAGGAGGAGTCATTGATTTCCATATTTGTTTCATTTCTTTGCTTCTAATGAATTCTACAGTAAGTCTTTCGTGATTCCACCCGTCTGGTAATAATTTCTTTTCAGCTGCATGGGAGAAAGGAAGGTGCCCCAAGTCATGACAAAGAGCAGCCATACGTAAAGCACTACGCCAATACCCTATCTTTGCTTCTAAACTAATTTCGGGAATTAATTCCCTCACCAGAGGGTGGATATTGTCTTGATTAGTCACAACATCAAAAACCCTGCTAGCCAACTCCATTACCCCTAAAGAATGCTCAAACCGTTTATGTGTAGCTCCAGGGTATACTAAATATGACATTGCCAATTGATGAATATTTCGTAACCTCTGAAATGGAATTGAATCAACAACACTTCGTTCATCAGTGCTAAGGCGTATAAAAACATGAATGGGATCACGGATCTCATGAGTATTTTTAGTCATAAAGCATCTCCTATTATTGGAACAATACTATATTTATTCCACATAAAGGATAATACTCCTCTACTAAAAAATAGTTGTCGCTTAGAACAAATGTTCTTTTATTTTATCATAATATACCATATATATTAAGATTATGCGAATTACTCGACAAAAGATAAAGATATCATCTATTTCAGGCAAAAATTTTGTTTAACTTCTTTGTACCATTCCCAGAGTTGACCGTACTTCTGCTATCACAATCATCTCAGAGATTGGTTCCGACATGTCTCATCTCTCGTTCTCAAAGCGGCTTTACTGCTGGGCGGGGCCTCGCACTCGGCAACAATGAATCTGCCCGGCAAGAAAAAGCGGTTCGCATCACTAGAGCCGGTGTTTATCTTAAGCCTGTTCTGGCCCAGGCCGCTCACGCTGCGGTCAAATCCAAGGATATTTTTTTACTACCATATCAAGTCTGAACGCATTACTAAGAGAAGCGGCAAAAAACGATATAAACAGAAGGAGAAGGCTATAAAGAAAGCTACTAAGTTTCTTATTGCTCAAAGATTTATCATTATAACCTACTTAAAATTTTTCATTTATAATAGGTATCTAAAGTTATTTATCATTTTTTGTTCGTTTTTACTTTACGGTTACAACTGGTTCAAGATTTCCTCTTCTTCTAGAAGTTCCATGACCACTTTGGCTTTAAATTCGGCTGTGTAAAGATTTCTCCTTTCCATACTAATAGTTTAGCCTATTTTTTCCCTGCAGATGTCTCACTACTTGGGAGCAGTATAGGTGTGAACTAGAATACGTGGGAATTTGGGGGTAAAAAGAGGACTTCACCACTGTATTTGCCGAATTTTATAAGGTAGCAAAACCCAAAAACTAAACAAACACAAGGGGAAAGTCACTATGTATATTTGACAAAGCTATGTTTTTTCTTTTGTCATGCAGGAGGAGTAATTTGATTTCCTGCAAAGTTCCATCAATGATCGTATGGACAAAATAAACGGCATTGTATACTTAGGCGAGAAGAAGCCGGCCAGCTATACGTTCCTCACGCCAGAAGGCACTGAGATAGGCACTTCGTATAAAGGCCTGGTGGTTTCTGATCTTGCGGTATTGCAACTGACCGCTCTACCCGCGCACAAGATCATCAGGCAATGGAAGTTCAAAAATTCTGAAGAAATATGGAAATGGACTATGAAATAACTATGCCGAGAAGGAGGCGCATCAAATGTCGAACGAGTTTGACCAGTATTTTAGCGGGCTTTTGACTGCCCTTCGTGCGGCAGAACTCGAACAGAAAAAGCAATATTACAGTGCCATTGACATCGAGGATATGGCAGAAGCTACTGCTGTCACCATTGACGCAAGAACTAAGATTCAGCAGCTAAGAAAATGGATTGGGGACTTGCAATGTATTAGTGAAGAAGTCGCGACTGCTTTACACACCGAACATCCTACAGCGCAAGAACCAACGGCAGAGGACACCGGCAGTACACAGCAACCAGCGAAGGCTGTAGTGCTAATTGATGAAGGGTATGGGTTTACTGCCGGCAGCCCACAAAAGTTTGTCTTGCTTGGAAAGACATATTCAATCAATGGTTGGCAAGAGCTTCTAACAAAATTATGTGAAGCTATGGTATTGCGTAAGCCGTATAGGTTTGCCAAGTTGAGTGTAACCCCGGCGTTGGGAGTATCCGAACGACGAATACTGAGTTTAGATGAACAACAAATAACGGCTCCACGCACAAAACTGTCGAACGGACTCTACGTTACTATTGCGGGTTCCCCAACCGAGATAAAAACACGCTGCGAACATATACTTTCAGCGTGCGGTTATAGTAACGATGTGCTTCAAATTTTATGATGGAGGATAAGATAATGGATGCAATCAAAACGCTTGAAGATGTTCTTGCCAAAAAAGCTAAGAACATGAGCAATGAAAATAGGAAAAGGGCTGTCGGAGCCTTACTGGCACTATTTGGCGAGGACAACGGCGCAAAACAAGTAGCCGAATATCTCATTAAGCTTCACTACTCGGTATGCCAATCTTTTTTTGAAGAGTTTTGCTTATCTGCTTCAGATGAAAACATTATTGCCATTGCAGAGGCATTAGTGAACGATGAGCAGTTTAAGAAAGGCAAGACCAACAATATTATGTACCCGAAGGGGTTGTCGGCTGTGCTTGCCCTTGCATCCAAAGGTAAGTATCAGGCTTCTTTCTTGGTCTTAAGCCGAATCCTTTCACAGTCTGAGAAAGCAGGTGGCTTTTCGGATGGTTGCGTGAACAACTTCAAGAAATTGATCGCAGATAAAAACGGAATGCCATTCATCCTCAATCTCTTCGAACACGCAACGGAGGGTGAAGTCGCGTGCAAAGAATTCGAGTTAAAGCGGTTAGACAGATTCTTGAAATCATTGGACGACAAAGGGGTAGTTACATCCCACGAAGAAGTGGAGGTTACGTCGCCAATCTCCAAATCAACGCAACCACCATCGGGTTTTGTGGCTACTCCGTTAAGTCCTGCGCCTGATGTCCCCCAACAAAAGCATGAAAAGGTCTCGAACGGCGCAGAAACAATCACCAGAATTGAGAAAAATCAGCAAGAGATTCTTGCCGCTATTCGTAGATTGGTTGATAGCCGGTCAAGTATTGAAGCACTGTCATTGGCAATAGCACGACGCGACGAGGAAATATCCGCTATCAAGTCAGACTTAGCTGAGAAGGAGCGCCGTGCAGCCTCGCTTGCATCTGAAATAGGGGTGAAAGAGAAGCAGCTTGCAGAGATGAAAGGGAAAATAGATAACTTGACCGGGCGGTTACGTACTTCATTGCAAATGGATAATATATCTAAGAGTCAGGAACTAATTACGCTTAAGAACGATATCTCTGAGGCACTTAAGCTCGATTATGCTGACTTTGCCAAAAGCAAGGAAAACCCATACAGTGAGGACTTGTTTGAGGCATATCGCTCGACACTCGCCAGAATCTTCAAGCTGTTGAAAAGGTTCGGCATTACCTGCCAATGAGAGGTGACAAATCATGCAAAAGGGTAGTTTTATCGGAATAGATTTTGGCACAACCAATACCGCCGTCGTTCAGTTGCTTAATGATGAGCAGGGATTTCGCAGTGTCAACCTTGGAGAGGGAGGAGAATACCCTTTTTCCTCTATCGTTGCCATACCCAAAAGCGGCGGTGCTTTGAAATTTGGCCGGGAAGTTCGAAGTCGTCGAGAGGAACTAACCTCTGAGTATGAAATTTTCACTTCGATGAAGTCATACCTTGGAACCGACAAAGAGTTTATTGTCGGTTCCAACAGGTATTCCGCCACTGAGATAACTACAGAGTTTTTGAAATCTATCAAAGCATATATAGCCAACGCCCACAGGATTGAAATTAAAGAGGCAGGGTTGTCATTCCCTGTCGATTTTACTCCAGAAGCACGCAGAGAACTACGGAAAGCTGCTGAGGACGCAGGAATAAGCGTAAAGTGTTTCATTTCAGAACCAACTGCGGCATATTTTGCCAACCGCCAAGAGGGACAAGCATACTCAAGGGTGATGGTGCTTGATTGGGGCGGCGGCACATTTGACATAAGCATTCTGAATCTCAAAAAGAACTCTGTCACCGAAGCTGCAGTTTTTGGTGAGAAAATTGGCGGCGATGATATAGACATAGAACTTGCAAAACGCATTCATGCGGATATTGTGAAAAAATCCGGCTCTGGAACTCATATTCCTTTCGATGACATGAATCCAACGAGTCGTGACCTTATGATTGCCCGTTGCGAACGCGCAAAAATTGAAATATCAGAAACAGATGAAGAGTACGACTTGACGGTTATGGATTATGGTGAATACGGGACCAAAAGTCTTACAGTCAGCGTGGACTTGTTCAATGGGATTGTCGAACCGATCATAAAGAGCAGAATACTAAAGGTAATTGATGCAGCTCTTGGAAGAGCGAGCCTTACTCCCGCTGGCATTGATGCAGTAGTTATTGTTGGCGGCAGTAGCAACTTGGCACCGTATGAAGAAGCTATAACGCGATTATTTGGTGAGGATAAAATAATCCTTCCTCGCAAACCTCAGTGGTCTACCGCAGAGGGTGCCGCGCTTATGCAAATAATCGGCGGCAAATTCAGACTCAACGACTCGCTCGGTGTGTTCCTTAGCGATGATTCTGTATTGCCGCTACTTAGAGCAAATGAAGACGGGGTAGGCACCAAAGTGGGACCTTTGAGTTTTTCTCTTGTTGAAGATACTCAAGATGCTCATTTTGTTTTCACAAACGGTGATGGGAGCATTATATTCGAACGAGCCAACGTTCCCACCAAGGGCTTTCTAAACGAGGTCATTAAGTTAGATGCTGAAATTGAGGATGACCAAATTGCGAGGATAGGAATAAGCAACTCGTTTATGGGCAATTCAGCAAGCAACCCTCCGAGAAAGGTAGAAATCAACAAACTGACATTCTATTATGATATAAGCGAACTAAGCTAAAAGAATTGGGGTGCCGAGATGAAAACAAATATCACCGTAGCCAGCAATATTTTTAACCGCGCTGATAGAGACGTTCGGCGCGACCCAAACTTCATGGCTCATGTCATAGGCAGGCCAGCTCTGCAAAAATTGAAAAACCAATATGGCGGCTCATTTAGTAGGATACGGCTGTCAACTTGGCAAGAGAAGATGTATAACGAAGACAACGGTTGCTCCTTGGCGCGCAATGGGGAAAAGACCCATGGTCTTGTTCGCAAAGACGGTAACATTGTTTGGGAAGGTCGTTGCGAATATTCACAATGTGAACAATTTGCTACTTGTAGCGAAACTGCACACTTCCATCGTAAGAAAGTTGCGATTCAGGAAATCACAGATAGAGATGTCTCTCCACTTACATACGAGTGGCTGGGCGATATTGAAGAATTGTTTCAGGAGCAAGAGATTGGCGAACTGCCTCTGGAAGAAGTTGCGCCCCCTGACGTAGTTATTGCGGACGTAAAGGCATTTGCCACGCAAGACGAATACGAGAAGATTAATAATCCGATTCGTATTATTGAAGATGATATTGAAAGCAAAATATTAGTCAACGCCGCCCCCGGCAGCGGTAAGACCTATACCGTTATCCGGCGCCTTGAACATATAATCCGCAACCGACTTGTGGATGACTTTTCAAGCGTTCTCGTCCTTGTCTATACGAATGCCGCGAAAAGTGAGATTTTGGCTCGACTTGAATCGGGTGTCATCGACGGCACGTTGCCATACTCTGCAAGAAGCATTGACATTTGTACCTTTGACTCGCTCGCGACAAGTTATTTGGCGGCGATTGAAGCTCCGTTTGCTCACCTCGACTACAACGGACGAATAATGTTGTTTAACGAGAAGTTCCTTGCGGAAAACTTCTCCAATTTTAGATATGTGATTGTAGACGAACTTCAAGACCTCGTTAATGCACGGGCAAAAATGGTATTGAATATTCTCGGAGCATTACAAGGCGGTTACCTTTTGCTTGGAGACAAGTGTCAGGCCATTTATGACTATGACTGTCACGACGGAGATAATGTCAGTTCGGTTGAGTTCTATAAAAGACTTGGCGAGTTATTGCCAAATGAAGTTAAGAAATATGAATTGGTCGGTAATCAGCGGCAAGTTGATAGACTTGCCACTATTTCGAACAAACTCAGATGTGCATTGCTCGGATTTGACCCGCCTGACGCCAACGAACTCATTGCCGACGAATTGAAAGGTATACGGATTATTGATAGCGTCGAGCGATACGACTTCCGTAGTATCACGAAACGTACAGCCATTCTTTGCCGAAATAATGGTGAAGCCGAGTATGTGAGCCATCTTCTGCATAAAAAGAGAGTTTCTCATACCCTGTTACGTAGCATTGGTCAGACAACGTCGTTGAATCGATTTATTGCAGATTGCTTGTGGGATTATCATGCAGACACGCACATCACGAGGTCAGTTTTCGTTGGGCGGTATTGTGCAAGGGTAGCGGATGATGAGAAAGCCGCATCCCAATTCTTCGATGCCCTTTCCGAAACAGCTTATGAGGATGTCACAGAAGCAATAGAAATTGAGAAACTCGCACAAGCCCTAAACAAACCTGCCGCCAAACTTCCAACTGTGCTGCTAAACGAAGATAATGCTTTGCTTACAGTTTCAACCATTCATAAAGCCAAAGGACGTGAATTTGACACAGTATTCCTATTGGACAGCGGATTTACGCCAACGACGGATAATACTGAAGAGGCACGCGTCTGGTATGTCGGTTGTACGCGGGCAAAAACCAACTTATACAAGTTGACAAGGGCAAACCTTTATCTGCGGCGTTCCTCAACGTATAGTTCACGTTGGATGCAACTTAATAACCACAGAGTTAGATGGACACAGAGACTATTATCGCATTGCCGGAATATTGTCCTGGGTTTGCCTATGGACTTTTTAGAAGCAGGATTTGTTAGAGGCGATTTCTCTACCGCATTAAACGCTCAAGAATACATCGCTGAGAAGGTTAAGATTGGCGATACTGTCGATGTTGAATTAGTCAGCGGAAAGTATCAAGTAAGGCACAGCGGACACATTATTGGTTGCTTATCTGAAAATATGTTCAGTCAGCTGTCATTGATTGTGAGAGAAAGTAATCCCGCATCAGGGGCACCGCCTTATTTGTCCTCTATTTATGTATCGAATATCATTACTATAACGCCAACTCGATTTCCTGATGGAGTGATTCCATACTTTAGAGAATCGCGCTTTTGGCTGGGTCTTGAATTGACAGGCTTCCCTAAAATAAATTGGCATTACACGCAATCAGACGAAATCCCGACAAACAACTTGCCAATGAATGCTTACACCGATTAGTCTGCGTTGAAATAGATAAGGGGTGATTGACGATGAATAATTACAGGGCATATTACGATGCGATCGATGAAATTTACTCTTACCTTAAACGCGACCTAATTGGCCCCGTAGATGAACTTGAGGTTCTTGAAAATGTTGAACCTCTTAGCACGTATGCCTGCGGGATATTATGGCCGCAGCGAACAGACACTCAAACTGCCGAAGTTGATGAGCCTGAAGAGGCTAAAATCGCCATTCAACAAGAATACGTGGAAGAAGTTGAAGATACGGTTTCTGCCGCCGATGATTCGATAAGCAACGCAAATGTGTATAAGCCAACTTCAATGGGTATTTCGCTGATGTTGGCTAATAACACACAAGTTTTGAGCATTTCTTTTTCAGGAGCAAAATATAGCCATGAAGATGAGCAAATAGAAAATAGGTTAGCCCATAGATACAAACGGGTGCCCTTTTCCGTTGAAGCGGAAGCAAAGGTAGGAGAACAGCTTGGAACACAGCGTGTAGTCACTAATACCGATTTAGGCTTTGAAATAACCATAACTCTGCGTAGCATTTTAGATGACGGTAGCAGGCTTGTAACAATCACTGTCCAAAACATATTGAGAGCAAGGCAAAAAGGAATAGACCAAAGCATTAGTGCTTTGTTTCAATGCGAGCTTGCCGTTACGTCTGATACTGCTCTTCTGCCGCTTTATCAGAATAACGCGCTCATAAGCGATATTGAGGAAAGCATTAGCCGTCTCCAGTATCGCAACATGTTTAACTTTGCTTATGGTCACGGTTGCTCCATATCATATTCCGAAATGTCAGATGGCGTATTCTTGGTGAAAAGCGACTTCATGCCGGTAGAATGGGTGTATCAGATGATGCCCGATGAAATCAGCAGCCGCGATATATTGAATCTGGCTTACTGGAAAACAGTTGCGCGTGATATTGCTTGCGCAGAGTTATCGAATTTTGTTGAAGAGTACGCCAATTGGTATGAGCGGCAGACCAAAATTGCGAAGACTTTCCATAACGGTGAATATGTAGCTGCAAGTAAAGCTGTGCTTGGGCGCATTAGTGAGTGTATTTCACGGTTAAAGCGTGGGATAGAGGTTCTAAATGCAAAAGATAAAGCGTGGGAAGCATTTGTATTAATGAATAAGGCAATGCTGCTCCAACGTATAAAGACAAAGCACACAGAGGAGCAGGCCGTTAATTGGTACCCGTTTCAGATTGCTTATATTTTGCAGGTAGTACCCGATATCGTTGATGAATCAAGCAGCTACCGCGAAAGCGTTGACCTTCTTTGGTTCCCTACAGGCGGGGGTAAAACGGAAGCATACCTTGGTGTAGCCGCTTTCACAATTTTCTATAGACGTTTGACGGGAATGGCACTCTCAGATGGCGTTACTGTAATAATGAGATATACGCTCAGACTTTTAACAATTCAGCAATTCGAACGTGCCACCGCCTTAATTTGTGCTTGCGAACATATAAGAAAACAGGAAAATATTGCTGGCGGTGAAATTAACATTGGGCTTTGGATTGGGAGCAGTATGACTCCAAACAGAATCGAACAGGCTAAAACAGTATTAGACAAGTTGAGGGAAAACCCTTATGAAAAGATCTATGAAGGGAACCCTGTTCAGATAACCAAATGCCCTTGGTGTGGAAAAAAGATAGACCTTAACGGATATGAAATAAGGGGCGGTACCCTGAATATTCGTTGCGCGGACAATGCTGACTGTGAATTCCATAATGGATTGCCGGTATATGTCGTGGACGACGACATATACCGTGTACGCCCAACCTTACTCTTAAGCACTATTGACAAATTCGCACGAATAGCTTGGGAAGAAAACACCCGCAATCTGTTTGGCGAGCAATGCCCTCCTCCAGAACTCATAATCCAAGACGAGTTGCACTTGATTTCGGGACCTTTGGGGTCACTCTCTGGAATTTACGAAATTGCACTGGAGTATCTCTGCGGGAACAACGGGAAGCGCCCCAAAATAATAGCTTCTACGGCGACGGTAAAAAATGCCAAAGAGCAGATCCGTAATCTTTACAATAGAAAGACCATCCAGTTTCCTCCTGCGGGTATCAGCTTTGATGACTCTTTCTTTGCCGTAAGAGCCGATGAAACGCAACGTCCCGCGCGGACTTACATTGGCTTGTGTGAGATGGGCGGCAGCAGCGCGGATTTGCTGATACGGGTGTATGCTACACTTTTTTTTACAAAAGCGCTATTTATAAAACAAAACAAGGATTCAGACATTATCGACCAGTATTTCACAACGGTCGGATACTTTAACGCGTTGAGAGACCTTGGCGCATCATCAACAATTATCCAAGACCGTATTTTTACACATATTCGCAACCTTGTCGCTCGAACATTTAGGAGGGAATCAGAGCAATATCAAATCACACCTGCGGATGTACGAGTGTTTGAACATTCGGAATTGACGAGTCGTAAAAGTTCCAAGGAAATCAAAGATACACTCGACCAACTCACACTTCGTTACAGCGAATCAGGCAGTTACTCATACGTTCTTGCTTCTAATATGCTCTCCGTGGGAATTGATATTGACCGGCTTGGTGTTATGACGGTCTACAATCAACCCAAGAGCAATGCCGAGTACATTCAGGCTACGAGCCGTGTAGGAAGACGCAACCCCGGAATTGTCCTTGCTATGTATAATAATATGCGTTCGAGGGACAAGTCTCATTATGAGCAATTCGGATATTACCATAAATCGTTCTACCGATACGTAGAGGCGACAAGTGTTACGCCGTTTTCGCTAAGAGCAATCGAAAAAGCTCTTCACTGTATTTTTGTGTCGATGATACGACTAACGATTCCGTTTCTGTCTGCAAATGAATCGGCAAGAGATTTTCAAGCCGACTTAGACGAAGTAACGGAGATTCGGGATTACATCGTTAAACGAGTTAAAGAGATAATGCCAAAGCATGAAAATTTTGCGGCAGAAACCCTCCGGAACTTCGCACGAGATTGGGAAGATGTCGCATCGGAAAATAGCAATACCCTCTGTTATAAAAGTTATAATGGACTTCCAAGCCTTCTGTCGTCTGCAGAGGAGGACTCGAAATTGGGATTGCCTAAAATCCTAAATTCGTTAAGAAACGTGGACCCAACGGTCAATATATTTTTTAGGAGGTGAACAGGATGGCTCGCAGATTTGGCAATCAACAAAGACCGGAACACGCCGGCAATGTCAGGCAAAGCCAGCTTATCTCAACATTCGGCGTAGGTTCAATAGTTGACTTTGTGCATGATACCGTGATAATCGCGGGTGTTGATAATTGGGATGCAGGAGACAATTGGGAGGAACGCAAACTCTTTAACAACAACCTCCAAGCTATTACCGGAGTCGAACATTTTCTTGCACCGAAAACAGCGGTTAATACACTTTACGCAAAAAGCCAAGATGTTGAATCGTATATTTTCCCGCAGAAGCTGTATTGTCCGATATGCAAGCATATTATTGATGTTCGCGAGTTAGGTAATCAACAGAAAAAGCATAGTTGCTTTATGCCAAGTGCTACAAAACCCGACAAGACTTGCGGCGGTCACCTCGTGGCATCGCGTTTTGCTATTGTTTGCCCTAATGGGCATATTGAAGATTTTCCTTATTCTTGGTGGGTGCATCACGGAAAAAAGTGTGAAAAGAGCACCAGCCCGCACATTATTATGTATAACTTCGATAATCGAAGCGACATTGACAGCCTTATTGTTGAGTGCGAGGATTGTAAGGCAAAGCGCGGAATGGCTCTTGCTTTTTCTAAAAATGCTTTTGCTGGTGAAAACGGATACCCATGCAGCGGCAAGCACCCGCATTTGGGAAAAGACTATACTTCCGAATGTGCCGAAATAATGATTGCTCGGCTTCGCTCTTCTTCGAGTGTTTACTTTCCTGCAACGCTTAGTGCCTTAACGATTCCACCGTGGAGCCGTAAAGCTGTTCAACTAATCGAAGCTGAATATGAAGAACTGGCCGACAGGGAGCAATACGGTGAAAAAGCCGTTTCTGAGTATGTCAAGCGCAAAATTTTGCCGAGGGCTAAAAATCTGATTACGTTCTCTGACTTGATGTCTGCTTATAGACTAGTTAAGGAGCAAAAGAGTTCTTATAAGATGCAAACAGAGGCAGATATTTTTGCCGCAGAGTATGATGTGCTTTGCCGCGGGACAGCAAATGATAACGAGTATGTTGCATCAAAGACAACCGTTCCTGTAGGATTTGAGCGGATATTTGAGGCAATAACGGTTATCGAAAAGCTCACGGTTATAAACGCTTTGGTAGGATTTACGCGGATAAATCCATGGGACGGTTCGCTGTCAAGCAATCAATTAGCCCCGCTTGCAAGAACGAAAAAGAACTGGCTACCTGCTGTTAAGCTACTTGGTGAAGGCATATTCTTTAAGTTCAACCAAGAGACACTTGACGCATGGGAAAGGGCTGTTGGTAATAGATATCAGGATATGGCCAGCGAGTTGACTGAATCATTTTTGGAGAATGATAGGTTCTCTCATAAATATGTGGTATTGCATACTTTCGCGCACCTGCTGATACGGCAGCTATCAGATGACTGCGGGTACAGCACATCATCCATAAAAGAGAAAATATATAGCACTTATATGGATGACCCAAACAGACCCAATATGTGCGGAGTATTGGTCTATCTTGCAACATCGGATTCCGAGGGTAGTCTCGGAGGACTAATCAGTATTGCGAGCGACCCCAAACGTATGGAGTCCGTACTTAGAAATATGCTTCACAAGGCCTTATGGTGCAGTGCTGACCCGTTATGCTCTACTTCAACCCAACAAGGCTTTCACTCGCTGAACTATGCGGCGTGTCACGATTGCGTTTTGCTTCCTGAAACGTCTTGTGAATTCAGAAATGTCCTGCTTGATCGCATATCAATTGTAGGAATGCCGGGAAATCCGCGTCTCGGACTAATGGGCGATATTGCAGCATCATTGATGAAAGGCGAGTCGCTACCATAACTTGAAACACAACTTCGCTACTGTGCTGTTAACCATGGTAAAACATGAAAGTCGTCAGCGATCTCTTAGGCAATGCCGATATCCGCACCACCTATAATTTTTATGCACATGTAGAAATGGAAGCCAAAAAAGAAGCGATCCAAGGTCTTGATGAGAAGCTCTTTAATACGGGTAAAAGAATAAGCGATTTTGCATCTCGGTAGTAATTCGGTAGCAAGGCTGATTGCCGTATGCAACCTGGTCCTTTGATTTTCCTTAATTTTGTTTGGGAAATCCTACAGCTAGTTCTTTTTAGTTTTTTTGGCTTTCCGTGCCGGGAACTTGCGTGTTCCCATTCTTTCAATAAATGCAGCAGTTTTAATGATGCAGTCAATACTTATTTGGTTAAGGTCGTTCTCATCCTTTAAGTATAATGATAAATATTCTGCTGATTTTGTTTCTAGCCCTGCCCTTCCACAAACCAAATAGCTTGTTGCTTCTGCCTCCAGCTCTTTTTGATCCCGGGTGAGATAACGACGATCCGGCCACCATTCATCCTTATCGTTGCCTAAATGCCCCAGGTAAATATGGGCAATTTCATGACATAGAGTTGCATAAACAGGCGTGTTTTCTAGTTTATTGTTAATTTCTATCGATACCTTACTACTATTTTTACCTCCAATATCTTTTTCGCGAAAAAAGTATCGGATAGCACAACCGGCATTTAAAAAGGATTTAGAGGTTTTTATTACATTAATTTTATCTCGCTTGCAATTCTCAATAGTAAACTCTAATACTCGTGAGTTAATAATCCCCTTAGCCTCAAATGGGTTTATTAAATATTTTGGTAAAGGCGGACCATCTGTATCTTCAATGTCATAAACCATTAACACCGGAGTCATAGGAGCTAATATAACCATAGGCCGTGCGTCAGGTTTAACTTGGCGTCTAAACTCTCTTCTCCAATGCGAAGCCGTAGCATAATAAGTAGTGTTTGGATTTTGAAGATATACCAGCGCATTATTGAAAGCAGAATAGTTGCGAAACTTCTTGACAAACGTTAATAGTTCAAAGAACTTACTACTGGATCGAAGCTCTTTACTTCGCCTGAATAACTCATCAATAGAGCTGACGGTCTGTTCTGGACTAGCTGCGGTCTCAAAATCCTCATCGTCAAATAATCCATTCTCCATCTTCCAAACCCCTTTCCCCCTGAAAAAACTTATTATTAATCCCCCAATGCCTTCATTAAGGCCTCACGAATATCGGAATAGAATTGAATATTGATTTTAGTTGCCATCTCATCACTTAAATCAAAAACTTGTTTGCGGCAGGATACCGGAACCAGTAAATCAGTTGCTCCTTTATCAATAGCTATTTCAGCTATACTTACAACATTGTATATTGATTCCAATCCCCCGCCCAAATTTAATCCACCAACAATAATTAGTCCACCCTTAAGGCTTTTTTGCAGCAATGCACTACAAGAAGCCAGCAGGACGGGAATCCCCATAGAGTGCCCACTGCGTGAAGCATCGAAAGCCCGCAGCTGAACTGAAAACTCACGGGAACGGGGATCACGATCGCCCACCAGTTCTTTGGATCGGGCATAAAGATTCTGCTGACTACACTGCACACTTTCCTTAAATGCAGGTGGTGTAGGTCTATTTAGAATTTTAACCCCTGATCCCGGTCCTTCAGTAACGTCAATACGATATAGACCTGGATGTTCATCAACATTACCAGGGCTAATAGCCCAAACTTGCCCAGGTGGTAAAGGGTCAGTTCCAATATATTTTTCACTCTTCAATTCAGGCGTAGATACGAACTTTTCCACTCCATCCTGGCCTAGCACATAACTAAAATGCGTATTACGAAACTCGGCGGCTCCAATCCGCTTCTGCTGCTCCTTTACGCGGCGTCGTGCCTCCATAGCTATACGCACTGCCCATGGCATCCCGAGCATAAGCACTTAGCAAAGCTAATAACGGCCGACCAATTTCATCGCGCTGCCAAAAAAAGACCAGGGACCTAAATATTATCTCCCCTGGGTTCAATGAGTATAAGCTTACCAGATGACGGGCTGTCAATTTACGGGTTGCTACTGACCTTTTGGCCAGGCAATTGTCGTTTATGATTGCTGATATATATTCTTCTTTACTGGCCTCACTGGAATCTACATAGTCTAATAAAATTCCTAATTCCTTTAACATCATAGTGCGAGCCAGGTGAGTTCCACCTTTTTCAAAAGTAAATCCGAAATGTACTAAATTTTCTTCGTTTTTCATAAAAATACATGATCCTTTTTAAATGCTTTGATTTGATTTTTAATATTACGGTAGAGTACCAATTTGTTGTTACGTCTTTCGCTGTTAATTATCGCCATATACTTATCATATTTAAACTATGCAGTATTTACTTAGCATTCCGTGGTAATATTACATACATAAATTATAAATCTCATAGATTCAACCTTTTTTAACTAACTTCGATTTTGTTTACCAAATTCCTGCGAAAAAGTAAGCGGTTCCAGATCATAATCATCTAGCTTACCAAATATTATACATCCTTCTATATCAGAGTTGTTTTTATGGATGATCTGAAGCGGGATAAGGGCAGTCCTGATGCGCGCATATGCAGTGCAGCATGGGTGCCCCGTTGCTCCAGACGTTTAAAGATAACTAAGAGTATTATTATTTGGATAAAGCCGGCGTACTCGGCCGAATGTCGCAGAAACGGTGACGCTTGTCTTTCCCACTTAAAAAGGACATACTGCGCTTTTTCTCGTTGAGTTAAGTTTTTTGTTATTTAACAGGTAATCGCCGGCAGGGTGGCGGAGACAGAAACATAACTTCGAGAATACGTGGCTGACCTTCGGACGTTACGGGTGTTTTGTGGTTACATATAAAATGCTGAAAGCAGAGAAATGCACCGGCGGCCAGGTGCCCCGGGCAGGAGTGGAAGGCAGTGCCGGGAGTCTTACTGCGCAGCGGAGCGGAGAAGAACGACGGACGGCACGGCCTGGAATGGGATAACTCAGCGGGGTGCTCCAACCACCAGCAATTCACCGGGGAGCTGGTACCGAGAGCGGAGTGGTAACGGAGCCGGTACGAGCGGGCGGCCACTGAGCGGAGGGCGATGCCCTGGAACCGGTCGGAACATCCATCCCCGGTGACGACCATAAGGGTACCGGTGGAAAGGCATGGCCCGCAGCGGGATAGCCCGGTTCCGTAGCGCGGGCGCAGCCCAGTGCAGAGGGAGGCAGGCGGTTGGGAGCAAACAGGAAACAATATTATTTCTATACTACCTGTTTGAAGCCTCCGATAAATGGAGCAATCTCGTTTATATTTTTTAGTACTTTAAACGAAGGTAAGTTATCCATGATAAGCCCTGAATACCTACGAGAAGCTCGGCTGTCCATGATGGCCAGCACTCCGGTATCAGTTTCGTCTCGTATTAAACGGCCTGCACCTTGTTTTAGTTTAATTATCATATCTAGGCGAATTATATCTTGCTCAGAAATATTCATTTTTTCAACCTTGTGTTCCAGAACAGGATCCATTACGGGAAAAGGAAGTTTATCAATTATTACACAGGATAGTGCCGGACCTTTTACATCTATACCTTCCCAAAAACTGCCGGTGGCAAAAAGACACGCATTAATATCTCTCGAAAACTCTTCCAGAAGCCTATCTCTAGAGCCCATCCCCTGTTTATAACATTTGATTCCCATTTGTTGAGATATTTTCTCAGCAATTAAACTATAAGTTGTATCCATGGCTGTGTAGGATGTAAACAGAACCAACGCTTTTCCGTTTGTGACTTGAATAATATCGAATATTTTGTCCGCTTTTTTTTGCATGTATAATGCCTGACCGGCCTCGCCTTTTCTAACATACTGCAGCTCTTGCTCAATATAAATTCCGGCTTGTTTTGAAAAATCATACGGTGACTTTTTGCTTACCGGGTCTTTATAGTGGGGCAAAGGAATAAGGTCTATTCCAATTCCGCTAGCAAAATAGTCAAACCCTTCGGTGCTAGTTTCGGTTGACATTGTAGCCGATGTAAGAATAACTGGTACATTAACTGAAAAAAGCTTTCTAAATAATATTTCATCAATGTTTTTCGGAACTGCATTTATTTGAATTGCTCCATTCTTCCTGGAGACATCGACCCAGAAGATGTTATTATCCTTGTACTCTATTATTTTACTAAGCATCCTATAAATACCATCATATATTCGGTCAATTTTATCTTGTTCAGACTTAGATTTTGAAAACTCCAGTGCAATTGACGCTTGATCACAAAGCCTATCGGCCTTTCTAAATAACTCTTGCGCCATTTCCTGTATCTTCGCATCAATATCCACTTTATATCTCTGTTCTACCTCAAACTCATCCCGCGTCAAGGCAGCCTCTTTAATTTTCCTAAAAAAAGATTTATTGTATTTGAGAATTGAATTGGCGTCAGCTTTTCTATACATACCTCTTGATCTAGCCATAGCAATAAGCTGCTTTAGCTTTGACTGAAAACTTTGTTCATTTCCCGATATACCATATATACTCTGGGCTATCGATTCTAGATTATGGGCTTCATCTATTATCACTGTTCCAAAGCTTGAAATGCTGAAAGCTGGATCCTTTAGACATGACAATAAGTAATGATGATTACAAACTAAAATATGATAGCTCTTAAGTGACCGTTGATTCTTATAAAGTTTATAAGCACAACCACGTTCTTTACATTTTCCGGAACACCCCATAACGCATACTTTTTTCCAGGTATCAATACCCACATCCGGGAAATCACTTCTATCATACTTTCCAAGCTTTAATCCTGCGTCAAGCGGTATAAACTCTGTGAAATCCAGCTCCTTTTCGATAGCATTAGCTATTTCTTTATCCAAGTTTTGCGGACACATATACTGCTCTTTTCCTTTTCCTAGATAAACAACGATATCCTGGTCAAGGTACCCAAACTCATTGAGATATTTACTTAATGCGGGTATATCTCGTTTTACCAGCTGATCCTGTAAAACTATTGTACCTGTACTAATTAACCCCGGTTTTTCAGTTCGAATAATCTCATTTATTACTGGGATCAAGTAAGCAAAAGACTTACCAGTTCCAACTTCTGCTTCCCCGATAAATTTCTTTCCGCGAATAATTGCATCTTCTATTTCCAGAGCCAATTCTATTTGCGGCTCACGCACCTTCATTCCCGGCTTTTGTCGTAGTTGTTCAGCAAAAAAAGGTTCAATGGGTATCTTGGATTTCTTTGCTTTAAGAAACAATAACCTGCCTCCTCTTGCGTTATATTTTCCAGTTCATTTCTATATTAACACAAACATTTGTTCTGTAGAAATATTTAAACATTCTTTCCCCAATCCTGCCCACTCACCTTAACCCCCTCGCACATTTCGAAAATACGGGATACTATCCTACTGCCAATCTGGCTTTCTAATTGCTTTAAAGTGCAGTTGGTAGTAAAAAATGTACTGCGTTGCATCCGGTAGCGCAAATCAATCAAACCATAAAGCTGTTCTTCCACCCATTCACTTGGTTTCTCTGCTCCAATATCATCCAGTATAACAATAGCATCGGTGCGGGCCCGATGCAGAATGCGCCGGGCCGGTACCCGGCTGTTATCAATATTGATTGATTCCCGCAGGGTACTCAACAGATCCACCACAGAAATCATGGAACAGCATAGTCCGTCATAAACTGGTTCTCCACAAATTTGATTATCACTGGAGGGAGTTCCGAAACTGTCAATGTTGTTTTCGAGTATGGCCCGTAAAGAAGCTACCGCCAGGTGGCTTTTCCCTGTTCCAACCGGACCTTGAAAGAAAAGGCCGTTCCCCTGCTTAATCAGGTCCAGTCCTTTTTGAACGAAGGCCTGGCATTTATGTAAAGCCATCTCCTTCTCCGGGCAGGCCGGTTTATAGTTAGTAAACGATGCATGAACCAGGCGAGGCGGTATACCGCAGGAAGCCCACACCGCCCGGAAACGGTTCTCTTCACTGGAAAAATCTTTATACTCATCGGCTTCCTCTCCACTCATATTTTCAAGCTGCCTTTTCTGATAAGCAGGCGAAGCACGCATCTGCAATCTCCTTGAGTTAAATTGATCATACTGCTTGCGCAGTTTGTCCACACTTAAGATGTTGGCCCGCCAGAACGGATCTCTTTGCGCAAAAAGTATTACCGCTTTCACTTCCTCCGGAGGTCTTTTGTCCAGGCGCATGAGCGCATCCATATGTAAAGCCCATTTGTTGATATCAGGTTTTTTATAACCAGGCAAATGTTCAAGTATTTTTTGAAGCAACAGTTCAGACAATTGATAAGGCAGTGAATCGGGAGAATATACTTTTCTTTCTTTTACTGTCTTTCTTTCTGTCTTTACACTCGGCTCCAGCTTCGTCTGCTCTGAGCTTGGTACCTGGGTAACCCCTGTACGAATGTACAACCCCTCTGTTGTACATTCGTGCAACCCTTGTATTGCACATTTGTTTAACCCCGACTGTTTAACACCCAAGCAATCCTGCAACCCCTGCCCTGCCGTTTCGCTGCAGTCATAAATACCCTGGGACAAAATTAAGGGCCAAGGCTTTTAGATCTATGTAGTGCTGATCCCAGTCAGCAATACTGGTCACAAATGAATAAACTGGTGTTTTGCCTGGCTGGTATGCCACCCGCCAGACAATATTTTTCTTTATCAACACGGCCAGCTGACGCGATATATATTCCCGGCTGCTGCCGCAGGCCTCGGCAAACTCCCCCAGGGCGATGGCATCTTCGGTTCTATTCCAGCCATAGGTCCGTCTGAAAAGAAATAAGCAGATGCCTTTTTGTACCCCGTTGAACCGCGCCAGGGCCAAGGCTTCCAGTAACAAGTTTGCAATCCTGGTAAAACCATCCTCACAGTCTGCTTTAAAAATCTCGCGGTCTCCTTTGGGCAAATCATTATCCCCTCACAAAAAACAAGATGATCATTACTATAAGTTCTTGGTCTTCAATAAAAATACATAACTTAATAAATCTAATGGAATTCATTCTTTTCCTAACCATGCCAAGAATCCATCTCTGCTTACCAGATATTTGGCTCCCGCTCTTCTAACAGGGAAAATGCCGGTATGAATAGCTTCCTGCAGAAGATTATAGATAGATGGCCTTGATAACCCGGTTAGCTTCATCAGATCCTGAGTTGATAAAATAACTGGCAATTGTGAACGATCGGTAACAGTTGCTTCCGTTTGAAGAGTAAAGCCCACATTAATCAGCCTCCCATCCGACTAGCCATTGATAATCATCGATACGTATCCTATAGAGTTCTATAAACTCGATCATCATTTGTTTTTAGTCCCATCCTTTTTTGGCTGCGTAAAATAATAATCCAAAGAATACTCAGGGAAGGCTTTTTTAAATCCAGCCATTACCTGGCTGCTGGCTGCCCTTTTGCCGGACATGATGCGGCTAATACAGGAGCGGCTGACCCCGATTTTGTTCGCCAGCTGAGCTTGTGAAAGTTTCTTTTCGACCATAAGCAGGCTCAAGGCCTCAATGTTAGCCTCCATTCAAAATCCATCCTTTCCTTTGAATGTATAAATCTCTTGCTCCACTCTAGAATTTTCCCGGAAAATTTCACCGTTACCAATATGTGACATCTGAAGATTATCATCGTTTCTTTTTGATGTCAACAGTAAATGACAACGAAAAATTATACTTATGTTGCTTTCTGGTAACAATTAACATAAAATTGTTTTAAGGGGAGGTCATAATGATGAATTTAGCTGAATTTATACGCAGCAAACGCGAGGAACTAAATCTGTCACAACGCCAGTTAGGCATTGCATCCGGTCTTAGTAATACAGTTATTTCAAAGATTGAAAATGGCGAACGCACGGAACCGGATGTTGACACTTTGCGTAAACTTGCATCCGCACTAAAGGTTAATGTAATCGAATTAATGAAGGTAGTCGGCTATTTAGAAGAAACGATCGATCACGGTAAATATACTGAGCACGTATTTACTAATTCAGATGGAGAGCTCATTGATATTTTCCAGGAATTAAAAGAAATACCCGAAAACAGAGAGCATTGGGTAGGAACTGCTTTGCGAGCAGCCAATGAATTACCGGAGGAGGATTTTGATAAATTGGATAAATATGCTCAAGTATTGTTACAAAAAGCAAAAATGGAAAAAGACATTGAGAAGGAATAAGCTATGGATTTTAACCCGCAGCATTATACGCTCGATATCATACCTGAACATAGGCAAAAGCTGATTGACTTGAAAATTAAAAAATTCTGTAAGGATTATGATATTAAGAAAAGGGATTCGATAGATACCGCCAAGCTTCTTAAAAAAATAAAAGATAAAAAGCTGATCTCTTTCGATTATGGTTTTATAACCGAAATGAGTGAAAGGTTTGAAGCGCAAGCCAGATATTATCCCGAAGATGAGTTCTATATAATTCTCATTAACAAACAACAGGCTAAGAAAAAGTACCCTTACAGGACCTCAAAAGATCGCCGTCTTAATTTTACTATTGCTCATGAATTAGGCCATATATTCCTGGATCATTTATTAATTCCCAATGAATTAAAAAGCCCCCGCAAGAAAGAAATTGAACATGAAGAAGCTAATGAATTCGCTGGCCGATTGCTAATGCCGACAGAAGAACTTCTTTTCTGCAATTTTGTTTCCCTGGATAAAGTAGCTGAGATGTTTAAAGTATCAAAAAGAGCCATCTGGACGCGGCTCAACAACTTGAAAAGATTAGATTTACTGAAGTCTGAAGTATTCTTTGTGTGTGAAACATGCGGAAACTGCGAAATTAGTCCTGGTACTGATTATTGCCGCGTATGTGGTCAGGAAATCTTTAACAATGATAAAGGAGTGATACCGGTGAAATTTGATGGTTTTGAACTTGATGAACATGGACATGCATTGGAATGTCCTGTATGTGGAAATGAAGAATTTAACCCACCTCAGGAAGATTACGACAGCTACGGTAAGCCATATCAGAAAATCGGTGTTTATTGCAGAATATGCGGAAACGTACTGGTTAATCGCTGCACTAATAATTACTGTGATGAACTATGTGCCGGTAATGCAAGGTATTGTGAGTATTGTAGTTCACCAACTACTTTCTTTGATGCGAATTATTTACCACCCTGGGAAGAAGGCAACGGCCTTATTAAAACGGGACTAACCCCTAAAAATAAAGCAGCAGATCAATCAAGAAAACAGGCCGCTGCAGCTGTTGATTCCACAGAAGATGATATTCCGTTTTAGAAGAGCGAGCACTTGTATCGACATAGGAGGGATATTTAAGGATGCCAAATAAACCGGTCGGAAACCAATCTCCATTTGAACAAATCAAGAGAATCAATGAGCAAGAATTCGAATATTGGTCAGCTAGAGATCTTATGAAAATCTTAGGATACCTTAATTATAGAAATTTTTTACCCGTAATTAAAAAAGCCATAGTTGCATGCGAAAACAGTGATATATCCGCATCGGATCATTTTGCGCAGGTGCGCATTATGATCGAAACCGGCAAAGGTGCGAAAAGGCCGGTTAATGATTATCATTTATCACGTTATGCGTGCTATCTGGTTGTTCAAAGTGCAGATCCTGAAAAAGAAATGGTAGCACTGGGTCAAACCTATTTCGCTGTTCAAACTCGAAAACAGGAACTATTTGAGCAAGCATCAGAAAATGAAAAACGTGTTATTCTCCGGCAAGAAATGCGAATGCATAATAAGCACCTTTCTGCTACTGCACAAGAAGCCGGGGTAGAAACAAGTCTGGATTTTGCGATTTTTCAAAATCATGGCTATAAAGGCCTATATGGTGGTCTTGATGCACAGGGCATAAAAAAAAGAAAGGGCCTGTCAAAATCCCAAAATATTTTAGATCACATGGGAAGCACAGAGTTGGCTGCTAACTTATTTCGCGCAACACAAACAGATGAGAAAATAAAACGTGAGCGCATTCAAGGTAAAAATCAAGCTAACAAAGCTCATTATGAAGTTGGCCAGAAAGTACGAAAAACCATTCAAGAACTTGGCGGTACTATGCCGGAAGAACTTCCAACTGTTGATAGCATTAAAAATTTAGAACGGAAACAGCAAAGAACATTAAAAGAAAAAAAGGATGATTAGTTAACGTTCTGCCCCTTGAAAGGAGGTGAACAAAATGCGAGGACAACTCATTAAACGTGCCAAAGGCAGCTGGTCCATCGTTCTCAGTTACAAGGACCCCGCGACAAACAAATGGATGAAGAAATGGCATACCTTCCATGGCAAAAAACCAGATGCTGAAAAATATTTGAATGAACTGGCGGGACAGCTGCAAAACGGAACCTATGTGCCCATGAACAAGTTTACGGTAACAACGTGGCTGGAGTACTGGCTGGAAGAGATTTTTAAACCAAAAGGTGCCGCGGCCACCTACAAGAGTTACAAGGATACAGTCTATAACCATATCATCCCGGAATTCGGGATGTTGGCGCTGCAGTCCCTGAGCGCGGAGCATCTGCAAACCTACTACAATAAAAAGCTCCAAACCTTGTCCAGTACATCTGTCCTGTATCATCACCGGGTTCTGCATACCGCTCTGGAACATGCCCGGCGTTTCAAAAAAATCCAGCATAACCCCTGCGATGATATCACCCCGCCTCAAAAAGCCGTTTTCGAGGCTGAACTGCCCGATGCCCAGATGGTTGAAGGGGTCCTGGTGGAAATCAATGGCACAGTCATGTATATGCCGGTAGTTCTGGCCTTGACCACAGGCATGCGTCGCGGGGAGATCTGCGGCTTGACCTGGTCCAACGTCTATCTGGACGAAGGTTTTATCCATATTGGCCAGGCCATGAAAAAGAACCATGAAAATAGCCTGGTCATCGATACTACCAAAACCAAACGCGCCCGGGATATCCCCCTCACCGAGGAATGCCGTGTCACTCTCAAAGCCCAGCGAGCAGCCCAGGCCGAGGCCCGGCTGTTCTTTGGACAGGCTTACCAGAACAATGAACAGCCGGGCCTCGGCCTGGGCT
>ENA-UOOH01000974-UOOH01000974.1-fermentation-metagenome-genome-assembly--contig:-NODE-974-length-29779-cov-73.934329_pt1 | contig 29779 bp, 22 predicted proteins | sample MGYA00245778_ERZ724025 | MGnify/ENA primary metagenome ERZ724025 (study PRJEB28704, sample SAMN03018313) | fermentation metagenome | biome: anthropogenic terrestrial biome; feature: soil; material... | reverse complement strand
AAGGCTGCGTGCGAAAATGCTGATACTAAAATTCGCCTGGGTCAGGTCGATCCCAACCGGGCAATCAGGGCAAGCGGCATTCACCTTTTGCACCAAAGCACCACGTAACATTTCCTGTTGGTCCTTATCCAGGTTGCCAAAACCACGCTGGCAGGTTTCTTCTGTCAAAATCAGCGGGCAGAATTGGGTATAGAAACTTGGGTTCCAAAGCAAAACTGCATCAGCCCCAAGGTCACTGAGGTGTCCCAATCCGGCTTCGCTTAGTTTTTGGTAAATACCAGGCCAAAATTGGCTCTCGCGGCTGAAGATGTTTTTCATCAGCTGTGCCGGAACACCGCTTTGATTCGCCACCTGGACGATTTCGGCGTTGAACTGATTTTGCCAGTCGTCTACAATGGGCTGGGCGGCTTCCATACCGCAAACAGTCGCGGCACCATTAGCCTCCAGCCCTCCCAATGGACAACTGCTGGCATCAACTATGCCCTGTTTGATCAGCATACCTGCCAAAAGAAAATACTGGTTGCCGCTTTCCAGTTGTTCTGCAAGTTGAGGAGTGCGCAGCCAGGCAGGTGGACCATCAATTGGCATGAAAGATTGCCAGATGTCAGAGCAGGTGGATTTCCCCTCGCCGATCCACTGTGAGCTGAGCACATCGACATAATAAGTTGGTTTGTCTACCGATGGTTCATCCGGATTGGCGAAGTCACCCCACGGGATTACACGCACCTGGGCGGTATAGATCTCACTCGAATCTCCATAACTCGAATCCACCCAAAACTCCACGGAAACGCCATCCGTACCTGTTGGCGTCAGTGGCAGATCACAATAGCCCCCCGGGCAACTAAAACCCATACCGTTATAGCGACCGACAATTTGAATGATTTCCTCGTTTGGCAGCGGCTCATAACCTTCAAAACGTAAGTAAGGCAGGCTGCTGCAATTGGTCTGACCTGGTTCCTTGTCACAGCCCACCACAGAAATGTGCACTTCAGGTGCGGGTAAATTAACTTCCACTTCTTTCACAAGAGGAGTCACATTCGCCAGGTGCAAATAGAGACCCTTGCATTCATCCATCTGATCAATATCAGCCGTGTACATGCAGGCATTGGTTTGGGTCCATTGCTTTTGGATGGTTGCGCCGCAATAGTAGAGCACTTCGCTGTTGTCTGGCCAGGATTCACGCTCCGTATAAACCTGGCAAACTACCTCGGAAGTCTTCCAGGATAGCAGCCACCATTCATAGAGGGTGTAATTTACATCGATTTTGATCGTGCGCTTCTTTTCAGAAAATAAAGTTGTCGAAGTTTCTGCGGAGTTTACATTTAAGGTAGTTAACAACAAAGCAAAGATCACGAAGATCCTGATGAATCGATTGATTTTTTGCCTGTTGTTTTCCATTTTTACTCTGTCGCCTGCCCATTAAGGGTATGGCGTTTGTGTGTCCCAAATGACCGTTTGGATCGGGTAGGGCGTACCTGGTGTCGGACTGGGCTGCAACGTCCTGGTGGCTGTCTTAATTGGCGTCCGGGTGGGTGTCAATGTGGGACCAGGAGAAGTTGGCGTTGCCGTTCCAACAATTGTTACGGTCGGCTGTCCTGGAAGAGGTGTTGGCGTCTTCGTCGGTTTGGCAAGCTCAGTCAGGCGCGCATCCGCCGTGCGCGTGAGCCCAACAACTTCAGTCAGTTGAAACTCGTAAGTCAGCACCACAGCGTTCAGGGGTGAGGGTTCCCGAATTGCAGCAATAGCCTGGCTGACCACTTCGACAATCCTTCCCTCCTTTGGCAGGAGCACTTCGGTAAGAGTTACGTCGGGCAATTCCCACCTCTCCAGTACATCCCAACCCAGTACGAACGTTTTCACTCGTTCGGGGTCACCCAGTCTCAATGCCATTGGGATCCGCAAAACCAGGTCGAGCAAACTAATGTCAGTTGCCAGGTTTTGATCATAGGAGGCATACATCGTCGGCAATTTTGCCAGCCGCCCTCTTTGGACTAATTTTGTAAAGAGCAATTGCAGCACTTGTTGCTGCCTGATCGTGCGAAAAACATCATCATCAGCATGATAGGAGACATAACATAAAGTCTTTTTACCGTCCATGCTATGTAAACCAGCCGGCAAACCCCCGCAATCATCCCTGATGGGATACAAGACACTTACTTCCAAACCTCCCAGGTCATCCACCAGCCAGGTAAATTCGGTCTCATGTGCAACCACGTAATGGTCAGGCTGCAGACCAAAGTTGTAACCAAGTGTGTCATAGACCAGTTTCATCCCGCCCAAAGGCCAGGCAGTGTTGAACCTGCCCATCCCATATCCCGGCAAATAAAGATAAGTTGAACCGGGGATGGAAATAACACTGCCTTTAGAGAGCCTTTCGTTCACCAAAAGCAGATGGATCGCATTGGTCCGCCCCCTGGTTGGCAGAGATTCTTCAGCGCCAAGCAAGAGCCAAATCGTGGTCCCCTCTGGCAGCGTTGCCCTGTCTGCTGGTGAAGGTGCTGGGGTTGGCCAGGTTTCCAAAGCTGGGGCAAAAGTTGGCCAGGGTGTTGAGGTTGCGGTTGGAGAAGGGGTAAGGGTTGGGCTGGCAGTAAACGATGCCAAGCCGGCAGCGACCCCTCCTGGTTGACCAGAAGAAGGTCGTCCCCCAGGATTACAGCCTGTAAAGATCAGGCTCAAGGCAAGGAACCCCACAACAAACGCTAACCACCGCTTGTGATCGGTTGGTAAAGTGCGCTTAGTTTCCATAGCAATTTAACGGTGTGTTTCGACACTCCATCAGAATAATGATTATAGCATAAGCACTTAATTTTCAGTTGTGGTCAAGCACAAAGCTTTTGTACAAGGTGGTTTCAGAACAAAACCCATACGGATTAAATACTCATGAAACCAACTGCCAGGGCCAGGATAATGTTGATCATAATTGACCACCCCCAGACCACATATACTATTGTTCTTCCGATTCGTTCCTGCAGGTAGAGAAACAACCCGGTCAAGGTATTCAGAATGCTAAAAAACAATCCGATCAGAACCAACAAGAAGAGTCTGGATGATGGCACTGTTTCCAGACTTACCCACACAACCTGGCTAAGAAGGATCACTATGATCACAGCAACAATTAACAGAACCAAAAAACTGATGACCCCGCCGATCAACAGGCGTTTTGCCATCTTGTCGTTCATAACACGCTGCCAGAGCATGCGCAAGTTTTCTGATTCGGGCTCTATCTGTTGGAGGCTTCCCAATTGGGAGATTTGCTTAAATGCTTCGGTAAACACATCCTTGTCTTGTGGGGAGATCACCAGGTAAGCCTGGCTAAGTTTGATCAGAACCATCTGGTCAGGTATGGTTGCCACAAATAGCGTTTTCCCCAGTCCTTTAATGTCGGTCTCACCGTAGAAGGAACCTCTTATCATGGGAAAAGACAAAGGCAGCGGTGTTTCAAAATCACTGATCGGGTGCATCCATTCGATCTCCTTCATGGGGATCAGTTCACGGCGCAGACCCCATTTGATCTCAAGAGCGTCCCGATTCAGAGTGTAGACGGTTGTGGAGATGGCAATAATTCTGTAAATCGCCAGGGTGAAAGGGATTAACAGGAGTAAGCCGATCACAATGAAGGCAATAGAGAGCCAACCCTGACCGGTAATAGAGCCATAGATCAGAAAAAACAACATGCTTGTAATCAAAAGGACTGCAATCAGTCCATTTATGAGCAATCCTCTGTTTTTAGGGGGTGTAAACTCCTGTTCCATCTCTAAAATTATACTTGCAGCTTGCTATCAATAGATTAAGACTAACGAATCAGTTACAGTTCATACGAGAAATAAAAAACCCGAAGGGAGAATTTCTCTTCGGGTTTTATACAAGCGGATATTGCTTAATCGACTTTGAACTCTGCGCCTCTGTGCATCGCTTCGATGTTCAAGCCGACAAATTTCTGCAGTCTTTCAGCCGTATGTCCCTTCAGGGCTTTTTCCAGTGAGCCTTCAGGCAAGGCTTTCATATTTGCTTCCAATGCGCCCAGCAAGACCATGTTCGCTACTCGTTCATTACCGAGTTCCTGGGCAATCGCGTTCGCTGGGATCATCAGCCAATGAATATCGGTACGGGTCGGTTCGCGGTTGACCATCGATTCGTTCACGATCAAATAGCCACCTGGCGCCACCAATGGTTCATATTTATCCAAAGAAGGCAGATTGAGGGCAATAACAGCCCGCGGATGCAGTGCGCTGGGTGAGCCGATCTCCTCATCAGAGATCACAACTGTGCAGTTCGCTGTACCACCGCGCATTTCAGGACCATACGAAGGAATCCAGGTAACATGTTTGCCTTCATCCATTGCTGCGTACGCATAAACCTGCCCGGCATAAAGCGTACCCTGACCACCAAATCCAGAGATAATCACTTCTGACTGCATCGTTTAGACTCCTTTTGCCATTTCTTCGATCGCCGATGAAACTTTGAAATCACCAATGGGATACTGTGGGATCATGTATTCCTTCAGCCATTCCCGTGCTTTGACCGGGGTGAGCCCCCAGTTGGTCGGGCAGGTAGAAAGTAGTTCGATGAATGAGAAGCCCATTCCATGTTTTTGCACTTCGAAAGCCGTGCGAATGGCTTTCTTGGCGTTGCGGATGTTGCGAGCGTCATTCAGTGCGCGCCGGACCACATAAGAAGCACCGTCCAACGACGAGATCAGCTCAGCCGTCCGGATGGGGTAACCCTGGGTTTCCACATCGCGTCCGAGAGGAGAGGAGCTGGTTTTCTGACCGGGCAGTGTGGTTGGTGCCATCTGACCACCGGTCATGCCGTAGTTGGTGTTGTTGATGAAGATCACCGTGATCTGCTCCCCACGGGCTGCGGCTGCTACAATTTCGCCCATGCCCATAGAAGCCAGGTCTCCATCACCTTGATAGGTAAAGACCATTTTGTTGGGTATGGTGCGCTTAATGCCAGTCGCCATAGCCGGCGCACGTCCGTGAGCGGCTTCAACAAAATCAAAATCAAAGTAGTTATAGGCAAAGACTGCACATCCAACCGGCGCCACACCGATCGTATTGTTCAATTCGCCCATCTCCTCCAAAACTTCCGCGATCAAACGATGGGCAACACCGTGTGTACAACCCGGGCAATAGTGGGTAGTCAAACCGGTGAAGCCATGGGGACGGCTGTAAACTAATTTCACATCTGTATCAAGCATCTCAGGCTCCTGTTCCAACTAATTCGCGCATCTTTGCCAACCAGACACCACGGGCATCACGATTGACATCATAGTCGCCGTGAACCATTTCGTCGATAGCAGTATCAATCTCATCGGGATATGGCACCATACCACCCATACGCCCGTAGAAATGTACCGGTACACGCCTGGCAACGATTGCCGAAATGTCGTCCAGCATTTGACCGTTGTTCATTTCGACCACGAGAATGCCCTTTTTACCTGGAACGAGCTTATCCAAAACTTCGACTGGGAACGGAGAAACTGTGATAGGACGCAGCAAACCGATCTTGATGCCTTTCTCACGGGCAGCGCGTACGGAGGAAAGCGCAATTCTGCCGGCAGTGCCATAGCCAACGATCACATATTCAGCGTCATCCAGGTAATACCCTTTATAGCGAACTTCTTCTTTTTCGACTTCCTGCCAGCGAGACATCATTTTTACGTTAAAAATTTCCTGCGTTGCTGGATTAATGTTGATTGAGGTGAGCACTGCCCGTTCGCCCTCCGGATGTTCTGCGCCAACTGCCCAGGAGGGGGCTTTGGTGCGAAGAGGGGCAAATGGAGGCAGTTCAACTGGCTCCATCATCTGTCCGATGTAACCATCCATCAGGATGCATACAACCATGCGGTATTTTTCAGCCAGGTCGAAAGCCAGTTCCGTCAAATCAACGGCTTCCTGGACCGAGGCAGGTGCCAAAACGATCACATGATACTCGCCATGCCCACCGCCATGCACCATCTGGGTGTAATCGGCTTGTGAAGGAGCGATGTTGCCCAGACCGGGACCGCCGCGAACTACGTTGACGATCACAGCCGGCAGCTCAGTACCAGCGATGTAGGAAATACCTTCCTGCATCAGGCTGATACCGGGGCTTGAGCTGGAGGTCATTACGCGCATTCCAGTACAGGCAGACCCATAAACCATGTTGATCGCGCCAAGTTCACTTTCAGCCTGGACAAACGCTCTGCCGAGCTCTGGCATACGAGCAGAAAGATGTTCCAGTAATTCAGTTTGAGGAGTGATGGGATATCCGAAGTAAGCAACCAGGCCGACCCGCAGTGCAGTTTCTGCTACTGCAACATTTCCCTTGATCATTTCAAGCGCCATTATTCAACATCTCCTTCTTTTGCCGGTGGTGTACCTTTATAGACCGTGATTGCCGCATCTGGGCAAACCACGGCACAAATTCCACAGGCGATGCATTCCTCAGGATGCAGCATATAAGCGGGGTGATACCCCTTTGGGCTCAGCCGGGACATATCCAGCGCCAGAACATGTGTGGGGCAGTCTGTAACGCAGATTTCACAGGCTTTGCAATACAAGTCGTTTATTTCTACCCATCCCTTAGCGGGCATGTAGTGCCTCCTTGGTATTGATTTTTCCTGTCCGATTGGGTGAGTCTGACAGGATGTGATGGTCATAGTATAACGCAAAGAAGGGAGGATTCGGGTGTTAGATTTTGGACGGGAGTTGCAGCCGGAGGAACGTTTTTTAGGGGTCGGTTGCTTGCCAGGGGTAGATTTGTTCAAGAAGATCAAGCATTTCCTGCCTGACAGCCAGGTTCAATTTGCGGGGGTCCAGGGTTGGATCAAGCTCTTCAGGGAGTTTTGCCTGTCCAACATCAATACGCAAAGGTCTTTTCCAATGCGAATTTTTTGAAATTCGCTGGGCAATAAACTGGGTTGCCATGGCAAACTGTTGGCGGCGTTTCTGGTTTGATCCTAATTTTGCAAAACGGCTGTTCCAGGCTTTTTCAGTCAAAATACCGCTCACCAAGACAGGCAGGAGCTTCGTTTTGGGAACTTTATCAAGAAAAACACCGATGCTGTCTGACCATCCCTGCAATGCTATGGCGGCATCGGGGACAATCGCAGGGTCTGGCTCAAGCTGCCCACTTGGAAAGATGATAACCACCATGTCATTATTGAGTGCCTGGATGATTTCGCGGATGGTTTTTAATTTGGAGTTCGAATCGGGATCCAGCGTGAGCATCAGGCGATTGATATTTCTCAATATTCGCATGAAGCCCTTCCGCTGGGCGACAATTTTCACGTCCTCGCGTCTCAGAATGGCAAGCACACCTAGAATGTCTATCAAGCCAGGGTGATTCGCTACTACCAGCAGAGGTCCGGAAGTTGGGACAGCCTCCTGGCTGTTTATCTCCAGCCCATCTGACAGGGTGGAAATTGCCCTTATGGCTGTCTCACTTAATGATGTTTCTGCCAATTGTTCATCGATCCGGGAAAGTAAATCTGCAAGCCAACCTGCTGGTTTCGATCCGAGCCTGTCGATAAGCCAGCTGATGAGCTTTCGCCTGTTCAATTTTGCCGAGGTTTTGATATCCTCAAGCACAATTCGTCTCAGACCATCTTTCTTGTTGGCATCCATTGAAATCAATTTTACGTGACTTGGAGAAATTCTGGTCTTCTTGTATGGATTTGATGGTCCGCGATTCATCCTCAACTGTAGTGTGGAAGTTCTTTGCAATGGATTTGTGATTCAAACCCTCGGGACTTTTCCCGACCATGCCCCGCAAATCGTTCGATCACACACTTTGGCAAGGGAATTGCAACTACATACGAAACACTGTTTATGAAATTGAGTGGTAACTAATGAATAATAAAACTTACACCCCAAATGAAGAACCCCGTCCACAGAAAAGCCATGTATTCAAAATTTGGATCCCAACTTTGGTACTTCTGATTCTGGCTTTATTTTTGATTTTTCAGAAAAACCAGGTTACCGCCCCCAAGAATGTAGAAACACCCGAACCGGGCAGCCAGACTGCCCTGGAAACCTTACTCTATACCCAACTGCCCGATCTGGCAGCCAAGGCAGGTCACGACAACTGGTCAATCGACGAAGTTCAATTTAATGATGACTGCACACAGGCGTTAGTCTGGGTCGCGGAAACCGACGAAAATAGCAGCGAGATGATCGCACGGGAACCCGAAATCGTTCTCGCAATCTGGGACCAGGCGACTCAACTGTGGCAGCTCCACCTGGTAAGCGATGAAAATTTCAGTCAGATATTTATGCAATCCGCTTTTAAAGACAGTGAAATTGCCTCCAGATTTTTCCCGGAAGCGGATCCAAAAGCCGGACCTACTGGAAAGATTTACGGAGGGTATTATCTACCCTGGCCAGGGGGTTTGGAAAAACGCCTGACCTGGTCGGTTGCACACTCTTCATGTAATCCTCAATATTACTGCAACTATGCATTCGATTTTGCCGATGGCACCATGTTTGATATAGTCGCAGCTAAAGGCGGCTACGTTTACCATTGGCGCGATACCTGCGCTAATGGAAACTCGACTTGTACTAACAGCATTACCCTTGAAGACCGCACCACCAGTCCCTGGACATACCAAATTTATCTGCACATCGCCCAGAGCAGCATCCCGGCATCGCTAAAGACGAAGGGGGTCTATGTGCGCCAGGGACAATTTATCGCAAAAGCTGACGATACCGGTCCCAGCACCGGACATCACCTCCATTTTATGGTGGTGGAACAACAGACGCTGAATGCTTGCACGTATTATTGTTTCGGCAGGTCGGAGGACATCACGTTCAGAGATGTAAAAATAAATTGGGATGCCGGCACCCGGGGCGGACGACCCCGTCTTGAAGCTGAAGCCAGCTGGTATGGTGGTCAAGGCCAGAGGTATTATGTGAGCGGGAATTTCGCTGTACCGATGGACCTGCCATACAAGCTTCTGATGTTCCCAATCTACAAGATTGCTCCGAAGTAATACTTGAAGAAAAGTTGCTCCAGGTTCACTGTCAATAAACCCCTTTATAATTAGGGCAAGGTATTTTATGACAGAGAATACATCACTGACCTCACGAGAAACGGAGATCCTTGCCCTGATCGCTGAAGGGAAGACAAACAAGGAGATTGCCGCCGACCTTTTTATCAGTGTAAATACCGTTAAGGTCCATGTTTCCAACATTTTCCAGAAAATTGGGGTCGCCTCTCGAACCGGAGCAACACTCTATGCAATTGAACAAGGCCTGGTAAGCCCGGCTTTACCACCAGAAAATCAAATGGAAGCCGATGAAGTAGTACAGGAGGAAATACATTCTACCAGCACCAGGAACAAGATGACCATTCCTTTTCTGGTAGTTCTAGGTGTGCTTCTGATCACTATTACGATTCTTGTGGCAACGCGCAACAAGACACCCGCTGAGCCAGAGTCTATGCTGATGGTAAATTTTTCCGCAGATGAACGCTGGCAGGATTATCAGGTTTTGAACACACCTCGCTCAAATGTTGCAGCTGTCACATATGAAAATCAATTATTTGCAATTGGTGGCAACTTCGCCGAAGGTGTTTCAGGTAACGTTGAGGTGTTTTCTCCTATCGAAAATAGTTGGATCTCGTTAGTGGACAAGCCTACACCCGTGACCGAAGTAAGCGCCATATTGATCGGTGAAAAGATTTATGTTCCTGGCGGAAAGACTGCCGATGATAAAGTGACAGACAAATTCGAGGTTTTTGACCCAAGACGAAACACCTGGGAAGAGAGAGCAAGTATTCCTATTGTTCTTAGTGATTACGGCCTGGCATCTTTTGGAGGTGACCTTTACCTGTTCGGCGGTTGGGATGGATCAAAACCTAGCGATGCTACATTGAAATACGATCCTGATCAGGATGAATGGTCCGAAATAAGCAGCCTACCGACACCGCTGACATCAGTTGTGGCGGTCCAAAGTGGTAACCGGATTGTACTAACAGGGAAAAGGGATAAAACCAGCACTACGCTCGAGATGATCAGTTATTTTCCAGACCGTGATTTACCCGGAGAAAATCCTTGGGAAGAAGGTGTGACTCTGCCCGTCGACGGTTCGGTATCCTGCCTGTTTGACCTGCTTGGTGAAGTGTACGCCGTGGTCAAAGGCGAATCAGCCACAGACTTCTTGTTCTACGATGGGCAAAAGAAAAACTGGAATTCCATGGGGCATAACGAGACATTGATATCAGATAACTCCCGTTGCACCGTTCTTGGAGGAGAGCTATTCTTCATAGGCGGAACTAAACCAGATGGCGGTTCTTCTGGTGAACTGCTGGGTTATAAGATGATCTATTCTATATCACTGCCTGGAATTATCAATTAGTTTCGAAAACCAACCCTCAAAAAGTCCCTTCCAGTAGCCTTTCAAAGCACGGTTTTTTTTCTGGCGTAATAGTCTGAAACTCGTTGCTATTGCGCTTCCTAAGCGGAAGAGTAAAACTGGAAGTGTATTAACCGGGTTAAGGTACTTACGGAAATAGATGCCACTTGAGCGTGCATATTGATACCGTTCAGATTCACTGAATGAGCCTCCGCTACTCATAGAAACCTTATGAAGAAGTTTCGCAGTAGGAACGACGGTCATTTTCCAGTTTGAATCCTTCACTCTCATACAAAAATCCAGGTCTTCAAAGTAAAGAAAGAAGCGCTCATCAAACAAGCCAACCTGGGTTAGCATTTCTTTCTTGAGTAAATAGCAACAGCCAGACAGAAAGGTTCTCTCAGTTGGAACCGAAACTGGATTTAGCCTGTTATGTGAATCCAATGGCATCAATAAAAGCTCGTTTATCCTTCCCCCACTGGACCAGATCTTGTCTGGCGCGTCATAGTAATAAATGAGGGGCGCAGTCAGCCCCACATGCTCACTTTCTGCAGCCATGAGCAGTTCATTTACCATTGACTCATCTGCCCTGGTGTCATTATTGACGATCAGGATGTATTCTGCGCCGGTTTTGAGTGCTTCCCTTAATCCAAGGTTAGTTCCTGCCGCAAAACCAAGATTAGTTTCTGAATGAATATAGTTGATCCCTGGATATTCCATCACCAGGTTCACAAGTGGTTCGGTTTTCGAGCCATTATCAACAAGGAATACAGATGTCTCAACTTGCTTTTGTGCCAGGATGGACTCCAGGCACTCGTGTGTGTCAGCATAGTTATTCCATGCGACAATCACTACAGCAACCGAAGGAGACATTGGCTATGATTCGATTAACTTCTTATTGTGAAAGATGACCCATATCGAGCACAGAGTCTGGTTTCACATCTACCCAGAGGTAATCCTGCCCTTCCTCATCTTCAATGAACTCCACGCTATCCGGAGGGCTCCATAGGGTCAAAGCGTAAATTCCTGGGTCAACATCTTGAAAACAGAAATAGCCCTCCTCATTCATCTCAGCCCGGGGATTCGTCTGATAAGAGAATGACATCATGGCAGGCACATCATCCCGACCTGCAGCAATGTTCGGGGAAAGGAAAAGTGCTGCTTGTGGAGGCTCGGATGTTTCTTCGTCAATCAAGTAACCACAGACAACGCCTTTTCCATCAGCTGGGACAGGTTTCGTTGGTGTCGCTATTGGCTCCGAGGTGGTAGTCACCAACTTTTCAGTAGGCTCCATCTCAGTCGGTGTGATTGTAGTACATGAAGAAATCAAAAGAATAACAACGAATAGTGACATTAAGAATTTTATGGGACTTTTCATAGATGTTTCCTTTTAAACAATTATACCCGTGGAATTGATCTTATAATGTGTATGGAATATTTTCTACGGCCCATCACTGAGTATTGGTCCCGGTAAATATATCTGATTAAGTTTTTGTGTATATTATTTTATATGAAATATTTTGGACTTCTCGAGGTTACCATTGGACGAATTTTCTGCAGATGAGAAACAACAAGAAAGATATGGCGGGTTAGAATACTCAAATTGTTGCATTTGTGGTTCAACCAAAAGCAGTAGCCTTTTTTCGGCTCCTGTTCAAGATCATCAAAAGGGTATTTTTGATCTAGACAGTTTCCCGATTGTTAAGTGCAGTCAATGTGGACTCTTATATGTTAATCCACGTATTTCAAGTGAAGCTAACAACAAGTATTATGAATTTTCTCTCCCCAAGGACCATGATTTCCTGGATAAACATTTCTTTGAAACATATTCGATTCACAAAAAAAGATTGGATCGATATATAAGGGTAATAAAGAAGTACAAGGATGGCGGCCACTTGCTCGACATCGGTTGTGGTAACGGTTACTTTCTTACACGCGCGAAGGATTCAGGTTATTCGGTGGAAGGGCAAGAAATTTCTCCCCTTTTTATCAATTATTGTCGTCAGGAACTCAATTTAGTTGTTCATTCTGGAGAATTAGAGAAACTCAAATTGGAAGTAGCATCCTTTGACGTGATCACTATGTTTGATGTCATCGAACATGTCTATCACCCTGATAAATTACTAAATGAATGTAAACGTTTACTCAAACCAGGTGGAATTCTTGTCATTACCACTCACGATGCGGGAAATTTCCTGGCAAAACGATATGGCCATAAATGGCATATGATCTATCCGATTGGTCATATATATTATTTCACTAGTCAAACCTTACCGTCGCTTATAAAGAGTGCCGATTTCAAAGAGATGAAAAGTGGATTGGCATATATTGTCGACGAAACCTGGTATAAGACATTTTTCAATTATCTTGCTTCGATTTTCAAATCCATATTCTTGCGCACCTTGATCATTTACCTCTACAAACCTGTTGCTAAGGTTTTCCCATTTCTTACTAAATGGAAGATGAAAATCGGCAGCTTTTTTATAGATCATCAAAAATTATTGTTCCTGGCAGGAGACCAGGTTAATTTTAATGACGAGATCTTCTCGATTTCTACGCCCTCATAAATATTGTCTTTATTGATTGAATGCTTTAACAACAGCTTTTTGCTTTAAAACAAAAAGAGGCTGGCAGTTGCCAACCTCTTTGTTACTACTTAGTAGGATTTTTGTTGCCTAATCGACAACGAAGCCTTCGGAAACCAGGAGTGTGTCAACACCCGTATAGCTGGTCCCCGTCCCCAATTGGTTGGAGGTGCCAACGAGCAATGCACCGGCAGGACCTGTGCAGGTTGCGCCGCCGACGAAGCCATTACCGAGTAGACCTTGATGGTTCAGAGTCCAGCTTCCATCAGCAGGTATTGCAGCAGCATTGGCGATGGTAAGACTAACAGGGCCAGTTGAAGCAGTCCCAGTAAATAGGCAGCTGAGTGCGCCCACAGCGATTTCAGTTGTCCCAACATTGACAATACTGTGGCTGGTGAAGTAGCCATAGTTGCGGTCCATGATCAGAGGATAGACGATCTTTGCACCACCCTGGGCAGGATCAAAACCTACATAAGCACCACCCTTTACCTGGGCAAGCTGAAGTTGGTTCACAACAGCCACGAGGGGTGCTGCGGCAGTGTTAGCAGTAACTTTAGCTGAACCGATGAAGGTCTCACCCATCACACAATCGGTGTCGAAAGCGGGATCTGTTTCAGTCTGGTTCTGGTAGAACACGAACTGGGAGAAGGTCTTGGAGCCACCAGCTGGAACTGTGCGGGTCTCAAAGCATGCGGTTCCGCTTATAGATGGAGTGTAATCCACAGTAACAACAGTTGCTGCGGCACCAGTGTTCATGATTTGGACGCCGGTAAAATAGCCATAATTGTTCTGGTTAATCAGAGGCATCAAAGGATTAACTGAACCAGCACCAAAGCCAGTGTAAGAGAACAGCGTCGGTCCTTCTTCAACAACGGTCACTGCGACTGGAGCAACAGTTGAAGTTACAGTACCTGAGAACACTTTGGGAGTATGTGTTTCACTTTTCTGATTCACCACGCCTGATTGTCCAGGACCAAGAGCAGGGATGCTGGCAGTTGTACCATCGGAGTAGGCAATGCTTACTGCGGTAGTTGCTGTACCAGTGTTCTGAACATAGAAGAAAGTGTTATACCCATAGTTGTCCTTGAACAGGGTTGGCAGATAAGCTGACATAGCACCAGCTCCGAAGCCAGAATAAGCTGCGTAGCTGATCGGCTTTGTAGAAGCATTGAGACCAACGATGTTGGACATGGCTGCAATTTCAACATTGGACGAGATCACAACGGAGCCGATAAAGCCTGCGGCTACGGGCATTGTGCTCTGATAGTAGCTTTTGGTCTCATTGGCGGCGATGTCATCGGCCAGCGGAGTTCCAACAATCGCACCGGACAAGTTGTAGAATGTCAGGTTGATGGTTCCTGGTGTTCCGGTGAGGTTACGTACCTGGATACTTGATTCGTAGTTCACAGGCACTGCAGCTTGGGCAGGTGTAGCAACTACACCCAAAGCTAAAGCGAAGACAAAAATTACTGCTAAAATTTTCTTGAACATTGGATCCTCCATTAGAATATTTATATCTATTCTAAGGATTCCTGAGGTTATTTCAATAACACGTTCGAATTATTTCCTGCTTATCACGTCAGATTTGCCAAAAAGAGAATAGTAAAAAAGGATTATTTCGCTGCAAAAAGATTGTTAGTTGCGAAAATCGTCATGCTCGTGCTCTTACTGAACAAATTTGAGGAAATCGCATAAGGGTACAAGAGCAGCCTGAAGATCGGTGAGTAATAAACTTTCCTTGTCAAGCGTTTTGTTCCCTCGGAAAAAGTCTGTTCTTGCAGCCAAAAATCTAATGAAATCCTGACTGCTCCCAACATTCCAGTGAAACTGATCAAACGATCAATATGCATGCCATGATCATTAAGTAACCGCTCAATAGCATTCTCTGAGAAGATGTGATAATGCCTGGGTACATCCCACCCTGCCCAATATTGCTTAAAAATCTTCCGTTCCCACGAATCTGTATTTGGCATTGTGATCACCAGATCGCCACCTGGTTTAAGAATGTGCTTGATGATTTCCAAAGTTGCAACGGGGTCTGGCAGGTGCTCAAAGACATCCCACAATGTGATGACATCAAAGAAGTTTTCCTTAAAACTAGCCTGGTCCAGGTATCCGTTAATGATATTGAGACCTTGTTGGTGAACAGCGACTTCAGCTGCATAAGTTGATGGCTCAATTCCATACGCATCCCAGCCGTGGTCTTTCATTTCTTTTAAGAAAACACCTGTCGCGCAGCCGATATCGAGAATTGTTCCTCCCTTTTTTCCTGTGTATTTCTCGATTTTCTTGCGCCGTTTGGCCATCCCATATTGCCGATCCAGTTGTTTAATTTTTGAAGTTTCCTGTATGATCGGACCAGGGTAAGAAATGTAATCTTCCGGGTAGTATTTCTCTATTTGTTCGTTGGAAAGCTGGGGGCGTACCGCGACAACCCCGCAATTAGCGCAGGTGTACAAGCCAAAATCACCAGGCATCCCATGTAGCCTGTCTTTACCAGCATAGAGCAAGTCCAGTTGATTACTTCCGCATACTTTACAGGTCATTGTCTCCAAGGTCACTACTCTTTCCAACCTCATTCATTCGTGAAAAATAAAACTTCTCAAGCTCTTCAGCACGTTTTCTCCAACTCAACTCTGCCTTTTTGCTCGCATCGCTGGCGTTACAGCTCATTACCGCTCGCTGTTCGAAAGAATTGCTTAACTCTACCACCATCCGACTGATACTCTGGGCATCATCATCAGCAACCACTCCCGCTCCCAGATTCTGAATCCACTCTGCCAGGTCTCCAATATCAGTGCTAACAATCGGTCTGCCGATCGTGAGGTAGTCGCTCAGTTTCAAGGGAAGGCGGCCTAAATTTGCCTTTGTTTTTCGAAGAGGGAACCAAAACAGATCACAAGCCGAAAGATAATAGGAAGCTTCTTCATCAGTCACGTTGCCAGTACGAATGATGTCTTCATTGAGTGGCGTGTGATAATTTGATCTTCCAACATGCAGGAGTTTCACATCCTCGAGTTTCTCCTGCAAAAGGCTAAAAGCGGAATACATCAGGTCCATGTCTTTTTTGAAACCTGAACCAATGTAACCAATAATGAAACTCTCAGATGGCAAGCCCATTTCCTCCCGGGCTTGCTCCAATGGTACAGATTTTAGGTAAGGATTGCTCATGCCGTTAGGCAGTAATAATATCTTGTCATCCGGGTAGCCCCGTCTTTTTGCCTCAGCAGCAAGCGGCGAACAAATGGCTGTAATTCCATCGCTTTCAGAAAATTTCCGGTTTTCGTACCAGGTTTCAAATATTCTCAGAAGGTATTTCTTGATACCATCCGGTCTTTCCTCAACAGACCCGCCTCTGCCCAACCAGTCAGCCCAATCGACAAAGAAAGCCGCCCCTTTCCTTTGCATCAACCTGCCAGGGATCAAGTTTGTCGGCCTGGTTTCAAAAGCGTGAACCAGGTCAAAGGTTTGGTGCCTTGCCCAACACGATCTGGAGATCAGTTCGTCAAGCCCCCAACCAGACAAGAAAAAACGTTTGAACAAGCGCGGAAAGGTCACGATTTTCAAGCCATCTTCCTCACGCTGCAGAGCACTTCTTCCTTCGATGTTTCCAGCTAATATCGTGACATCATGACCCAGTTTCGCAAGCTGCTTGCCAAGCATGTAAGCTCTCAGGTATGTTCCTCTACCTTCCTGGTTGAAGGTGAGCAGAGCAATTTTTAGTTTTTTGCCTTCTTCCCAGGAAATTGTACTTTCCTGGTTGCATTCACTAAAAACACCTGAAACGACGACTAAGTAACCAATCGAAAGTACAACTTCACTGAGGATGTAGATTAACCTCAGACCTTCGACCTGTGAAAGGGGAAAGATCAGCAGGCTGGCAACCACTTTGAAAACCAGGGAAATGATCTGCGGAACCAACCGCTGCTTTTGCCTGTTATTAGCAATGATGATTGCGACTAAACCGACATTGAGCGAACTAATCAACACAATAATTGCCGTTCTTGAGATCAAATCGGCAACCAGGGCGTATTTGTCACCAAGAATCAGGCTAATGGCTTGCTGACCGAATAAAACAATCGCTGCCCAGCCAACTAATCCCAGGATCAAAAATCCAAAGACTGTTCTGATCAGAGCTTTCCGGCGTGTTCCAGCTGATATATTTCTATCTCTGGACAGTGAGGGTACAATCACGTTCATCAAGGACAAAACGATCGTACTGATCACGTTGAAAAAACTTATCATGAGCGAATAATTACTGATTGTCACCAAACTCCTGGACATAAACGTTACCAGGGTGACATCTACCTGCCGGAAAATGATATTGACCAGGTCAGAAGCGTGATAAGGGATCGCATCGGTAAATGTTTGTTTTAGCGAACTCAAGTCGAACCGCCAGCCGCTGAAGCCCAAGCCGAATACTCCTCCAGCCACCAGGAGCACTACAAAATCGATCACTGTTCGGGATGCGATGATTGAATTCAAATCTTTGACAGACAAAAAAACCAGCCCTAGCAATGAAAGCAGCCGGAACAGCCGGCCAACTAATAAAATTATGGAAGATTGCCTGAACCTGTCTGTGGTCAGAAGGACGGTAAAAATTGAATTGGTGAGAGATTCAGAAAGCGTGCTGACAATAGCAAGGAAGAGCAAGTCTCGAAGGAAGATTTCTGGTCGCAACATTGGCGCGATCACGAAAAGTGCTGCAGCCCAGATGATACCAAACCCCAACTTCAGCAGTAAAACCTTCTTCAAAACAGTCGAACTGGAAGCCTGATCCTCAGATGTTGTTTTCAACAACCAGGTGTCCAGCCCCCAGCTGACAAAAAATATGCTGATGGCACAAAGGTTAAAAATGCCAACATGAATGCCATAGATTTCCGGACCAACCCAACGAGCAAGGAATATCAGGTATCCAACTGATAATAATTGGGATATCGCCGCTGTAATTCCGACGACTACAACCGATTTGCCCAGATTCCGATTTCGGACCGAATCCATCGTCATTTCCTCAACAATACATCCAGGAGGAGCTGCCAACTATCACGGTCTCGGAATGAATGGTTCGTGTGGTATACAAATTTGCTCGAGAACATGTCTATGATTTTTTCGGCGAGCAATCCTGCCTCTCCCGCTTTGACCATTCCAAGACCGTCCTGATAGTTCAGGATCAATGGGTCTGTGATTGCATCGGTGACGATCATGGGCAGGTGGTAACCCATTGCAATTTTAATCGAACCGCTTTGGGTACCTTCCAGGTAAGGGGCAACAAAAAAGTCAGCGGCTTCAAAGTAAAGTCCTGCTTCAGAATCAGGGATGTATTCCGCCCGGATCGTCATCATATCGCCAATTTGCAGGTCACGGATTTGTTTTTCATACAAGTCCCGATCCTGCCAAAACTCTCCCGCAACAACCAAGTGCAAATTCAGATGCTCTTGCTTGAGTTTGCCCATTGCTTCCAGCAAAGTTCCTAACCCTTTATAAGGTCTGACGAAACCAAAAAACAACGCAATCTGGGCGTTGACAGGGAGCTCAAGCTTTTCGCGGACTTCTCTCTTGCTAAAACCACTCAATGGAAATTGGGCATAAACTGGGTGAGCAGCGGTTTCAATTTTAGAGTCCTTATAAACTAAGGTTCTGAGCCGCTGCGTTTCTTTTTCGGTCATGGTAACAAAGGAGCGGGCATCTTTTAGAGCAAACGCTGTCAACTTTTTATCGAGCCAGCCTCCTTCATGCGGATATGCATTGTGTACCAGAATTTTGGTATTAATTCCAAGTTTGCGCAGTCTGCCAAGTAGCCAGGATGTTGCTGGAGTCCAAAACGTGACCCACCAAGGGTAGATTACCAGGTCAGGCTGGTAGGATTTTATTTCCCTCAAGGTCTTATGCCAATCGAAAAAATTTAATGGGCTAAATAAAAAAAGAACATCTTTAATTTTTGTATTTTGACTGAAATCCTTATCACTCTTACCAGGGTAAAGCCATCTCGGATATTGCTTGCGAAATGAGATCGTCAGTACTTCATGCTCTTCACTGAGCAGCTTTTCAGCCAAGGCTTGAGTGAAATGTGCGATCCCTCCACGGTAAGGGGGAACTGGTCCCAGTAACACGATTTTCATCAAAATTCCTAGGGGCAGATCTCGAGGATCTGCACGCCATCGCTGTCATATACCATACGGGCATTCCCAGTTGAGATCATTTCAGTGAAGTTAAAATCCATTCCGTTGAATGGCGCCTTGGCAGAAGAATACAAGTAACTAATTCCTAAATCGCACACGGGCTGCAATTTAGTTGGGTCTGAATACAGTTCCACAATTGCCTGTGATGATTCAATATCTTCCTGATGATCCGGACTGAACTCAGAGATCATGACGCTTGTATTGGTTTTTCGATTTGCAAAATATGGCAGCCAATAACCAGCATCACTGCCATGCGGGGCTTTTGGTAGCCAGAACCAGGTATTAATGCCAAATCTGGCATTGGTTGGGGTGTTTTTCTCAACCCAAGCCATTGCTTTTTCGTCGGCCGGGGTCATAAATTGTCGATAATCTTCAATGCTTCTCACCCGGTCGAAACTACCAACATACCCAGCCATTATTACGATGAATAGCATAGCTCCGGTAATATTGATTTTTAGTTTGTTCTTGGAAAAGCTATCAAGAGTTTCTGCAAGGACTCCTGTCAGGATACCTGCAGGCAAATAACCCAGGATCATAATCCCGGTCATGTTAGTAAAAGCCAGTTTGCCGATTCCTGTACGATATAGAAAACCTTCGCCAACCAGGCAAAGTACCCAAATAGCAGTCATAATTGTGATTGCCCGTGTTTTCCGGTTGATTATGCCAGACACCAGGCCAAGTAAAGCCAACACTGTCAGCCAACGGTCAGTACCGATAAGGAAGTATGTGTTCAAATCAAAATTACCGAAGTAAGTCTCCGCAGATTGAGCGGATTCAGCTGCAGAAAGAGGTACATCTGGGGCCTTTACTTGTGTATAACTACGTATAGCTGGGATGAATGCTGGCAAAATAAAGACCAGAGATATGATCGCCAAAATTCCAACCGTGAGTAATAACTGCTTGCGTTCTACTCCTTTAGCTTTGATGAACAAGTAGACGCTCAAGATAAACAGAAGCGGTAATAGATAGGCTGCCACTCTGAAATGGAACAATGCCACCGCAGCTAGAGTCAAGGCGGTCAGGAGATAAGCATTCCGGATTGAACTGCTTTTCCTTTTACCGGCAGAAATCCCGGTTTCGATTGCATCCCAACACATGAGGAATGCCGTGATGAGAATTGTTTGTGCCGAAAGCTGGGTAAACCGCCCCCAACCAAAATATAAGGCGGGTTGAAAACTGAGAAGTCCAACCACAACCATGCTTATCAGGCCGGCAAGTCGGGAGACTTTCTTATCGAGCAGCAAGAAAAGACCAATACCACACAAACCATTAAGGAACTGTCCCATCCACAGCACAGCAGTATGGGCAGGAATCCTACCCAGTAATTGGAGAGGGGCTGTAAGGGCATAAAAGCCAAGATGGTATTGGTCAAGCGGTAAATTATCGTAGGGTTCGAGCGTTAACGGCAACTTCCCTGTGGTGGCGGTGAGATCAGTGATCAGTGTGTGGTGAAGCGAGTCTGTCCAGCCAGGATATGGATATTCCTGGGCGAGCATCAGACGGGTAAAAAGGGTTGCCGCCAGAATGCCCAACACCAGCCAACCCCATTTTCCCAATTTAAAATGTTCTTTCCAACCATCGCGTAATTTCCAAAAGATCAGCCCAGCACTAATGACCAGCAAAAGCACGATTTTCGAATCGCCGATTCGAAGAAATGGCAAAATGGCACGCGTGGAGTAATAAAGCACTGGCCAGAAGGCGATTCCCAGGCAGGCAGCCAGGAACCAACGCTGTAAAGGGTTCCATCGACGCCAAAATCCCGTCACTGCCAATAGCGCCCAGCCTGGCAACAGCAGAAGCAGCAATATTATGAAAACTGTTTTAATTTCAACCCAGGGCATAGACAAATCCTACTGAATCATACCTCATAAGTTCTCGCTGGAAACCGGTTTCTCGATCAGCCAAATGCTGACTTCGTCATTAAAATAAAGCCGGCTGAGACCCTGGCAGCCTGCCAGCGCTTCAGCCTGAAGTCCAGAAGTGCCTCGACGAACATAGACATACCCAAGGTTTGCTTCATCAACCAACTCCCAAAAATCGGTCTCGCAGGTTGTTACGATGCTGGCACGGGCAGACCAATCATTCCAGGTGGCACTGGTTTTCGAATCTGCGCCATAAGGGTAAAAAATGGTTGGTGCAAGGCTCCAACGACCAGTGGTCGGCAAAAGCCAGCCGCCACCGTCGGTACCGCGATACATGCCAAAACCCCAGCCAGTGGTGTTCACGAAAAAGCGCGCATCTTCAGGTGTGTGGCTCTTCACCCAATCCAGGGCAGCTACATCGGCTTCAGTAACCAGGACGGTCTCATCGTTAATCGCATCAGCGGTACGCCAACCACCCCAGCCAATAAAGCCAAGTATCAGCACGATGCCAATCACCATTAGCAGTTTTTTTGTGCTGACCCTCTCAAACAGGAAATCAAAAAGCCAAATCAACAATCCAGCGCTTAAAACCGCGATGGAAACAAACAGAATCAATCCGTAATAATCGCTGCGAAAACTGAATATCTTGATCCCAAGAGGCAGTGTGAAAAGGGCAACCAACAATGACCATAAACCAAAATTTCGCCACTTTTCTTTTAACAATGCCCACATAATGCCAACCGCAGCCAAGCCCATGAGCCCATAAGCCACATTCGGGCCGAGAATGAAGCGCAAATATTCCAGTTGGCTGGCGTTCAAGGTTAGAGCTCCATCAGGTACCTGGACTGGGGTGTTGACGAAGCCGGCAGAATATCGCAACACGCGAATGTACCATCGCATGCTAGCTAACAATCCCAATACCGACGGCAAGAGCAAGATCAGCAAGTTATTCCAGTCAGCTTTTTTCACCTTGATGCTTTTTATCACCCAACCGATACCGATGATCACCAGGTAGAGTCCCAGGAGAAAAGCTGCCAGATAATGGCTGAGCAACGCACCTACCGTGAGCAAAAACAGCCCAATCCCCTGCAACCAATCCCGGGCGCCTCGGCGCAATCTTTCTGCTTCCGCCATGGCAACCGGCAAGATCATCACACCAATCAGCAAGGTATAGCGCCCCCAGGTCAGGTAGTAACCGGGCATTTTGGTGACGAAGGTGACGAAGAATGCTGCCAGAAGACCAACCCGCCAATCATCGCTGAGTGCTTTCGTCAGAGCATACACGGAAATACCGACACAGGCATTTATCACCTGCCCCAGTACCAAAGCTGCCTGCTCCGGAGCCAAACCACTGAGAACAGAGAACAAGGCGGTCACAGCATGAAATGAAAAATGATAATAAAACGGGCCAGGCAGATAGGGTTCAAGCGTGCTTGGCAGACCGCCGTTCTCGATAATCTTGCGAATGATCAATACGTGATGCTGCGAATCGACCCAGTTTGGGAAGACCAAATCCCGCGCCTGCCACATTCGCCAAACAACAAAAATCGCCAAAACAGCCAGTGCAGCCAGCCAGGTTTTGTTGAATGCAGTTTTCCAACTATGGATCAACCCTGCGATCACCAGCCCGATACACAGGCTCAGCAGCAACCCAATCGCCAGGGGTGTGAAGCTCAGGCGAACAGTATAAAAAGCCAGTGCAACCAGGGTAATAAAGCTGGCACTGATCGCAAAAATTCTCGCCAGGGCTTCACCTCCATCCTGTTTGTGGTCTCCAAGCCAAAGCCACCAGGCTAACCCCGGCATGCAAAGAGCTGCGAAAGCCAGGGCTATTTGCACAGCCTGACCCCCGACTTATCAGGCAGTTCTGCCAGCAGCTCTGCCACTGTTTTTCCCAAGCCCGGATGTTTCAGGTCGGGTGCGATTTCGTTAAGGGGAATCATTACAAAAGCGCGTTCAGCCAACCTCTGATGGGGGATCTGCAGGCGAGTAGTGTTTCGAACCAAATCATCATAAAAAAGGATGTCGATATCGATCAGGCGCGGACCATAACGAAAATTTTCCACCCGTCCCAGTTCGACTTCAGTTTTTTTCAAGAAGTTGAGCAAGCGCAGTGGGCTCATGTCAGTTTCAACCTGGACCACCTGGTTCAGAAAATCGGGCTGTTCGGTGTACCCCCAGGCTGCTGTTTCATAGAGCGAAGATTGTTTGCAGACCTGCATTTTCTGTGCGATTGCCTCAATCGCCCTGCGCAGGTTTTCCTTACGGTCACCCAGGTTTGTGCCAAGCCCCAGGTAGGCAACTGTCATCTGCTCTCACTTTTAGCTATATCGATCAAATCTGCCAGCAGTCCGAAGGCAGTTGTCTTGGGACTGGGGTCGCTCTCCAAAATACCCAAACCCGGCAGCACGTCCAGTTCGAAGCTGACGTAAGATGAGGTTCCATCCACCGTATAAAGTGGGGAATCCGGACCGATCATTTCGGGTTTCACACTCACCTGGTACTCCTCGCCCTTCCAGCCGCCCTGGCAAACCAGCTTCCAACGCTTACCTTGTGCTTCGGCTTCGGCGATCATTTCAGGAGTGATCCCGCGGATACCAATCGGTTGAACATCCATCGGCGTGAGGCTCTGCCCTAAAAGCACATTCGAAAGGGCAGCCACCTTGATAGCAGCGTCCCAACCGTCCACATCGTTACTGGGGTCGGTCTCGGTGATGCCAATTGACGCCCCATATCTGATCGCCTCATCCAAGGTTTCTCCATTGCGCATATGGTCGAGCAATAAATTGGTACAGGAATTGAGGATTCCGTAAAATCCGTGAATCTGGGCACCTGCCAATGGACCACGAAACAGCGAGAAAATAGGTGCACCGTCCATTACGGCTGATTCAAAACGGAAAAGACGTCCATTCTGCCTGGTCAGTTCGGTCAATTCGCGAAAACCATAAACAACCGGACCTTTATTCGCAGTGATCAGATGCAGCCCACGTTTTGCGCCAGCTCGAAGGTAATCCAGCGCCGGCAGACCTGAACGCGGATTTACCGGCGTGGTCTCAGCCAGGATACTTGCAGGTACCTGTTGGATGAAATTAAAGCTATCTCCCTTGAAATCAGTTTTATCCATTGTGGAGAGGTCGAAAGGTTCCCGGCTGCTTAGCAAGTCGAGCAGGGTTTGCTCATCAAGGCCATTTTTATCGATACAAACACCATGGCTTTGGGTAGCAATTGCAGTGATGCGAGGGAGGAAGTCGAATTTCTGCTTCATCTCCTCTTGTTTCTCAATCAACAAACGGGCAAAAGCCTTGCCGACGTTTCCAAAACCGAGCAATGCCAAGTCAATAGTCTTCATTGCTGCTCCCAATTAAATTCGTATTTAGCTAATTATAGCAACGATTCGAAGCCACCACGCTGGTGAGTCGCTTGTGGAAATTAAAAAGTGAGGTTGGCGCTATATAACTGGCAGGTCACATTTTCCTTGCCAAGGTCGTCTTCCAGCTTCTTTATCATCGGTTCGCTTATTTCGATGGGGAAGTTCGGGTAATAGACTACCCGCCAACCATCCGAGCCCATCAGGCGAAAACCAAAGAGATCGCGACCCGGATGCGCGCACAGCCATCCATAATACTTACTGAGCCGACGCTGGTCTTTTTCAGGTGAGTCACAAGGTTGCAGTGTGAGCACCAGGATCTGGCTGGGCAGCTGGCTCAATACTTCTTCGTCAACATACTCGATTTCCTCACCCTTAGCATCATCCTCAAGTTTCTCAACCTCGCTCAGGTTGGTAATCCCGGTAGTATCGGATTCAGTTTCGACGATTAATATTTCTTCGGTCGTGAGAGTCTCTTCTACAAAAGTTTGCTCAATTACTTTTTTCTCAAAAGCCGTATCTTCCATAAATTCGGGTTCGTCATCCCAATAATTATGCTCAATATCGCCATTTTCAAGTGCTTCTACTGGTTCTTCTTCTGTTGTCCCGCTTTCATCCTGTACCGGAGGCCAGGCGTATCTGGAAAGCAAGCGCATATCAGGCAAATTACGTTCCAAAGTGAGCTCATAAAAAGGTCCGGAGAGCGGATCGTTGTTTTCCGCCTGTTCCGCACTCTCAACTGCAGATGCCTTATCGACTAAGATCGAAACTTTTCCTTCCCGATGCTGGGCTTTTCCGTCCACCAGCAGGGCGGCACCAATATCGATAATTTGTTGGTATTGCTCCCAGGTTTTGGGAAAGAACACCAGGTCCATATCTCCAAAAGCATCCGAAAGGGTCACAAAAGCCATCATCGCGTCTTTCTTCGTGCGGATTGGTCGCAGGCGGTTGACCACGCCCCCAACGGTCACACGACCGTTTTCATCAGACTCAAGCAGTGTGTTCGAATTATGGCTGATCTTGTCTTCAACCTGGCGCAGGTAGGCGTTGAGCGGATGATCGGAAATATACAGCCCCAGGAGTTCTTTTTCCCAATCGAGCTGGTCTTTTTTACTCATAGTGCTTTGACTTTGCAGGACGAGCAAGGGGGTTTCTTCCACTACGAAGCCGCCGAATAAATCCATTTGACCCATTTCTTTGGCCTTAAAATGACTGGCCGAGACGTTTACGATTTGGTCAACTGAAGCCAACATTGAACCACGTTCCCCCAACTGATCCAGCGCACCGACCTTGATCAGGCACTCCAGGGGACGCTTACTCACTTTTCGCAGATCAACTCTTTGAACAAAATCGTTCAGGCTGGTAAAGACCCGGCTCATGCCATCGGAACCTTCTTCACGTCCGCGGATGATCTCTTCAACAGGTGCCTGCCCCACGTTCTTTACAGCCCCAAGTCCAAACCTGATCGCCGAAGTCCCATTCGAACGGTCCTCGATCGTGAAATCGTAACCGCTGCTGTTGACATCCGGCGGCAACACCTCAATGCCCATGTCGCGGCATTCGGCTATGTAGAGAGCACATTTCTCGTTATCGCTCTTCCAGGCCGAGAGCAGCGCTGTCATATATTCAACAGGATAATGGTATTTGAGATGGGCGGTTTTGACTGCCATCATGCCGTAGTTGGTGGCGTGGCTCTTGTTGAAACCATAAGAGGCAAAAGCTTCCCAATGATCAAAAATCAAATTGGCAGTAGTTTCCTCAATCCCATTTTTAACAGCACCTTCGACGAATTTTGAACGGTGTTTCTTAACCTTTGCAGCATTCTTTTTCGAGACGGCCGAACGCAATTCGTCTGATTCACCCGGCGTATAGCCCGCCAGCTGCATGGCGGCTTGCATGATTTGCTCCTGGTAAACGGTATGACCATAGGTTTCTTCCAAAATGGGTTCAAGCTTCTCATGCAGGTAGGTTACCGGCACTTCACCCTTCATATTGGCGATGTAATTGGGGATGCTTTCCATTGGTCCAGGGCGATAGAGCGCAACCATGGCAATCACATGCCTGACCGTTTTCGGCTGCATCTGCACCAGGTAACGGGTCATCCCGCCGCCTTCCAATTGGAAGAGACCGGCTGTATGCCCTTCGCCGATATAATCGTAAACCTTCGGATCATCGATGGGGATGTTGCTTAAGGTCAGTTTGACTCCATGACGCTGCTCGATGTATTCGCAGGCTTTCGCCATGATGGTCAGTGTGGTCAGACCCAAAAAATCGACTTTGAGCAAGCCCAAATCGTTGATACCAGACATGTCATACTGTGCCACCGATTTGATGGGCAGTTCATCGTTCTGGTTGGTGGGGCGGTGCAACGGGAGATATTCTGTCAGGGGCAGGTCGCTGATGATCACACCAGCGGCGTGGGTGCCAACGTTGCGAATGCTGCCTTCCATGCGGCCGGCGACGTCGATGAGCCGTTTGTACTGCTCATTCGATTCGTACAGTTCTTTCAATTCCGGGGTTGTTTCCAACGACTTTGCCAGGGGAACATTTTTGCCCTGCACCGGTCCTGGCACTGCTTTCGCTACCCGATCAACTTCTACAAGCGGAATGTTCATCACACGTCCAACATCCCGGACGGCTCCACGGGCTGCCATAGTTCCAAAGGTGATAATTTGGGAAACCTTATCTGCACCGTATTTCCGGTTGCAATACTCCATCACTTCTGCCCGTCGGTCATCCTGGAAATCGAGGTCAATATCGGGCATGGTGACGCGGTCCGGGTTAAGAAAGCGTTCAAAAAGCAGGTGATAGCTGAGCGGTTCCACGGAGGTGATATCCAGTGCAAACGCAACCAGCGAACCGTTGCCAGACCCGCGTACGTTGTACCAGATGCTTTCTTCACGCGAGAAACGACATAGATCCCAAACGATCAAAAAGTATTCAGCAAAACCCATCTGGTTGATCACGCCCAACTCATACTTGAGACGTTCTTGTATTTCAGGTGAGTCTGCCCTGTCGGGGATATTTTTGTGCAGCCCTTCCTGGCACAGATCCAGCAGGAAGGATTCTGCATTTTCTCCTTCAGGTACTTCAAATTTGGGCAGGTGGTAACTGCTGCGGGTGAGGTCGATTTCGCACTGTTCTGCAATCAACTCCGTGTTGCTAAGTGCTTCAGGAACCTGCGAGAAGATCGACTGCATCTCCTGCGGACTGCGCAGGTAATAGCTGTCGTCCGACATGCGCATGCGGTTGGTATCGCTCAGCAGTTTTCCAGTCTGGATGCAGAGCAGAATATCCTGCAGGTCCGCATCTTCTTTGCGAGCATAATGCACATCGTTGGTCGCCACCAAAGGGGTGTTGGTGCGTTTTGCCAGTTCCACCATCAGGCGGTTGACCCGGAAGAGCTCGGGGATGTTGTGATCCTGCAATTCAAGATAGAAATTGCCCGGTTCAAAGGCTTCTTTGTACCAGTTCAGACTGCTTTCAGCTTTTGCCAGGTCGTTATCGTTGAGCGCCCGTGGAATTTCACCCGCCAAACAAGCTGACAAGCCAATCAATCCTTCGGTATGTTCGGCTAAATAAGCTTTATCAATACGGGGATGATAATAAAAGCCTTCCAACTGCGAGACAGAAGCAATCTTGAGCAGGTTTTTATAACCTGTCATATTTTTAGCGAGTAATACCAGGTGATAAGCCTTCTTGTCTTTGCTGACATCTTTATCAAGCATGGAACGGGGAGCAACATAGGCTTCCAGCCCGATGATCGGCTTAATTCCTTCAGATTTAGCAGCTTTAAAGAAATCCAGGGTGCCAAACATGGTACCATGATCGGTCAAGGCAAGCGCATTCATGCCCAATTCCTTGGCATGTTTTACCAGGTCAGCAGGGCTGGCAAGACCATCCAGGACGGAGAAAGATGAATGAACATGCAGATGAACGAAAGACACGATTGGTTATTTTATCCCTTTAATGCGTTTGCCAAGACAGCTCCGCAAGCAAAATTAACAGCGGTAAACTACTCCTGGCACGAACTAAGTATAGCATAGCGGGTCCCCTGATTTCTCAAAATGAAGACCTGGCAGAAAAATTTTAAGATGAATCTCGTTCAAAACTGCGGTTAATTCAGGTTCATCGAAGGGTATTTGGAGTTGTCAGGCTGTTGGGTTGTGTTTTGAAAAAACCGGATGACCACGGAATTCAGTCAGAGTTTCCGGGTTGTTAATGACAGATCGATCGCGATCGAAGATCATGTGCTCTTCAGAAATTTGTCTGTTTGCCCGAATGGCGTCGCCCAGGAAGCCGAACATGAACAACGTAATGCCGGCGACCAAAAAGGTTCCCCCAATCGAAACAGACTGAATAAAGCGAGAGCTGTCGTCTATTAAGTAATAAACCAGGAAACGTCCTAACAGTAGGATACCAATGAGCAACAACACCCCTCCGATGGATAGAAAGGTGCGTAGAGGTTGATAAAGCACATACGACCGGGCGATCGCTCCGGCTTGCTTCCAGATGAAATTGAACATACCCTTATGCAGGCGGGATTCTCTCGTATCAGGATTGGTTTCAATCGGCACGCTTTCGATCTTCATCAGGCCTTTGCCTGCCTGGATCAGTGTTTCCAGCGTGTAGGAGTAGGGGTTATAGACCTGCAGCCTCAGGGCGGCATAACGCGAGAAGGCACGAAACCCGCTGACAGTATCGGGCACATTTGTGTATGACACTCTTCGGATCACGCGGCTTCCCAGGTGTTCCATGGCACGTTTGAGGGGTGAAAAATGCTTGTTTTCCAGGGTTTGGCGGTCCCCAATTACCAAGTCAGCGCGACCTTGTAGAATGGGCTCAATCAACTTTTCAATCTGGTCACCGGGATATTGATTATCTGCATCGGTGTTAACAATGATATCGGCACCTAATGCCAGGCAAAATTGGATACCATCGATAAAAGCTTTAGAGAGACCACGGTTTTGTCGATGCCGTAGAACGAAATCAGCCCCTCGCTCGAGCGCCACCTTGGCTGTGTTATCTGTAGAGCCGTCATCCACAACCACGATCACGATCTCTTCCACACCAGGCAATTGACGAGGTAATTCTGCCAGAACCACAGGCAAATTTTCTGTTTCGTTAAAGGCAGGAATTTGTATCGCCAGTTTCATAATAAACAATTGTACGATAATTTTTGGATAATTTGTCATCCTGGGTACGTAATCAGAAAGATTCATTGAGTAATAAATATCTTGTTGTAGAGGCACCCTTCATGCTACGCCTCCAGAACAGACGGGAACGCCCATTTCCCGTTGCGGATGCGTTTCAAGCTCCGTCGCAAACCTGTTGTTTTCACTTAATCTTGTAAATGCTAACCAGTGCCAACGTTCTTATATAAATCTTACTGCTTCGCGGTAACATAATATAGAACTATTTTGTGGTACGATAATGGTTTGAATTTGGA
>ENA-UOOH01000971-UOOH01000971.1-fermentation-metagenome-genome-assembly--contig:-NODE-971-length-29859-cov-169.351564_pt1 | contig 29859 bp, 46 predicted proteins | sample MGYA00245778_ERZ724025 | MGnify/ENA primary metagenome ERZ724025 (study PRJEB28704, sample SAMN03018313) | fermentation metagenome | biome: anthropogenic terrestrial biome; feature: soil... | reverse complement strand
CGTTCTAGAACGTAGCTCTTTTCCATGTATTCTCTCCTATGGTTTCCAATTATAGTTAAACTCTTGACCGGCTTCTTTTACGAGTTCATCAATTTGTCCAATGCGTCTTTTGAGTAAGGTTTGAAACGCTTCGCTGTGTGGAACAAGTAACTCACAAGTCAATAATGCCTTACTTAGGTTTTGCTTTGTTTTTTCTAGCAAGTCAATTGTTTTTGATAACATGTTTCCTGTTTGGAGTATTTTTTCTCTAGTTCTGTAATACTCTTCCATGTGGTAACTGTACCCGTTTTTTCCTCTGTTGATACGCTCGTTATAAACTGCATTATCAAACTGGTTGACTGTTTTTTCGAACTGGTTAACTATTTTTTCTTCTGTTTCTTTTTTGTTCATTCCTCACACTCCCGCAACTCCAGTGAGTGTCTTAGCGCGCGGTTTTCGGCTTCGAGGGTGGCGATGTAGTGTTCAAGCTCACTCTTATCAAGCCTGAACATAGCCTCGTAAGTACTTACAAGCCCAAAAGGGTTGCCTTTTTCTTGACCGTACGCAATAGCGTTCTTAACCGTGCTCTCCAAAAGCTCTTTCGCCTTTTCGCTAATCTCACTCATTTCTCACCTCGCTTTCTGAATACGGAAGTTCTGGATACCAGCGAAGGATTACCATATTGTCTCGAATCCCTAACCATTCTTTTTTACCGAAGTGGTAATATAGCGTGCCCCAAAAAACAACACCGCTGGCCGTCAGGATTAATGCGTCAACATTAACCGAGGTGTCCGGCTCATATTTGTTTACTTCAGGCAACCGCTCTTTCGGGTCATACCCATCCCGATACGGTCGCAACGCCTCAACTTCGGCTTCGAGGGTGGCGATGTAGTCTGAAACCTCATCGCGCAACATATCATCTACGTATGTAGGCACAAAATGGCCTGCTTTACGGTGCTGTGCGATATGCTCAATCATTTCTAATTCTGTTTCACAGACGAACATTCCGCTTTCAGCAATACGACAACCGCAACAAGTAAATCCCTCTTCGGCTTCATAAATATAAGCATCCGCGTTTGAAAACCTGCAATAGCTCATCACTCCCTCTCCTTCCACTCGGCAACGAGCGTGCGCCAACTTACTAAGTCGGGATAGGCGCGAAACTCATCGACCAAATCATCAAGCTCTTCTGCTAATTCGTATAATCGATTGCCTGCCTCAATCATCCGCTCAACCATCGCCTCGGCTTTCTCTGCTCGTTGACCGGCTATTAGTTTTTCTACAATGTTGTCTTGGTTTTTCATGTTGTTTCTCCTGTTGGTGTTGGTTTTTTATTCGTTGTCTCTTTGATTCCAAGGTTCATCGTCTCGGGTCTCTCCCCAACCTTGGACAACGCAAAAGCATTTTTGACACTCGGTAATATATTCAACTTGTTCGTTTAGCATTACCTTGCGTTTCAGTACTTCTTTGCTTCCACAAAATGGGCATGGCTTAAAATATTCTTCGTGCATGTCTACTCCTTGTCTTTGATTGTTAGGACTAATTCATATCCCATTGCTTCAACGATTTTACGTAACGTTCCGACAACCATTCTTTCTGCTCCATTAGCTTCGAATTTGTCAATCGTTTTGATGTTTACTCCGGCTGCTCTGGCTACATCTGCTTTTGTCATTCCGGTGGTTGCTCGTAATTGGACGGATGCCATCCAATATTCGTTTTTCGGTTGGACGCTAAAATAGGCTTTTCCTTTACTCATATTTTCTCCTTACTGTTTTGATGACCGGGTAACGGTCTGCTTTATTTCTATTTGACCTTTTTATTATCGTTTGTTCTACGAAGTAAAACAGGGTCAAAATCGCTATAAATGGCACGATGTATGTAATGTATAGGATTGCAAAGTCAATTAGTGTTTTCATTGGATTTTTCCTTGCTCCGCCTAAAATGGAATGTCATCATCATATATTTCAGCAGGTTGCTTGCAGACTGCACACCAAATGCCAATGCCTGTTCTGTGGTCTTCACCACACCGGGCATACGTCCAACTTTCGGTCGTAAGGTTTTTACCGCACCTGTGGCAGATTGGATTGTGCCTGCTAACGGTGAGCATGTCATCTTCTAAAATATCTTGGTCGCATTTGGCGCAATAGAACCAACCTCTTTCTCCAACGTACAGGTATTCATAATTCAGACATTCCGGGCATAAAATGTTTTTGTTGTCAACGAATTTCTTATCTTTGGTTCTTTCTTTGTAATCGGTTATTTCTTGCCGCTGCTCGTCCAGTTCGATGGATATAGACTGATACAGGTTTTCATGGTGCTTGATGACCTGTTCTAATCGGTTTGGCATGATGATGTTTCCTCTGCATGTTCCGGACATGTCGATTTCAAGTAAAATATCAGCTACTTTGCCAAGTCGGTTTTCTTGGTACATAGGGTCAAACGAGGACAAGCATTTATCGCAATATAACTCTTGGTTACTTTTCAAAAAATGATATTCTCTTACCTCTTCGCATCTTGGGCATTTGTTTACTTCGCTCATGTTGTTTCTCCTTTCCCGGGCGGTGTTGGTGTCCGCCCGGGGTGCTGTTCGTTGGTGTTAGTTGATTTCAAAAACCTCTTTGAAATCGTAATAGTGTTGCTTGGCGTACTCGTCTACGAATTCTTGGTTGGAGGTGATAGTCTCATAGCTTGCGACTGCTTCTCTGATTTCATCGTCCATGTACTGTAATGCGACTTCCCAATCAATGGTTCTTCCATTGATGACAACCGTGTCTGGTTTTCTGTACTTGTGCAGATTGTTGGCAATGATGACAGCGATTTCATAGTACATGTCCTGTCTGTTATCAACGTCAACTGCTTGTGCAAAATAAATAACGTCGTCTTCTGTTACGGTACAGGTGTAGGTGTCTGGGTTCTGGGTCTGTTGTTCGCTATGGCTTTCGATGATGTCAAAGGTACTGCTCCCGAATGACCTTGCAATGACCGAATGGTCTTTATACTGTTCGTATGTCATCTTGACCGCTTTAGCGATTGCGTTGATTAGGCTTTGCTTTGCTTTGGTGTCCTGTTTTGTTGCTTTCATGGTTTCTCCTTTGGTTTGTTGGTGTTGGTTTCTTATCTTTCAATAATGCGATTGCAGTTAACTTCTAGCATTTGGTTCATATCAATGCTTTGGATGTACTCCGCTGCTGCGATTGCTCTCTCATATGCTTTGGCAGTTTCTTTGGCTTCTTCAATGTTTTGATAGGCTCTTAAGTGTGCATGTGTTGTGGTTTCTTCAACGCTTCTATAAACGGTGATATCTCGGTCTAGGTCTAACGAGTAGGCGATAACTTGACGTGACCAAGTGTTCTCTGGTTGGACTGAATTAAGTTCGTATCCTAATTCATTGACTTTGTTGATGACTTCTTGGGTGTATTGTTTCTTTGCGTTCATTTTGTTTTTTCTCCTTGGTTTTGTTGGTTGTTTTTGAACTACACTAGTATTATAAAGGGTGTCTAGATTTTTGTCAAGGGTCAATTTGACCCAATTTCTGACCAATTTTCTAAAGCCACTTTTGTATCTTATTCACGTTTATAGGGTACATGTGTTCGTATGCTAATCCGTACGTTTTTGCGTGGTATTTCTTACCGTTGCTTTGGTCTATTTCTCCCTCTTGCCATACTTGCAATCTTGGATGATTCATAAACCCAACTGTTGGCATGTAACCGCATAACCATACCCGGTCAAACTTTTTGGTGGTGGACATAAAATACAGTAACACGTCTAGGCGTTTTAATTCATCTAATTGATAGGCAAAAAAACTGCCTTCATATTCTAGTTTTGGTGCGTTTGTTCTTACTTTGCATTTCACGTCTACTTTCTCATAAATGTACTTAAAATCATATGGGCATCCGGGGTCAATTAATGATACTCTGCCTGCTTTCGGGTACAACCTTTGGAAGACTAATTCTCCAATGATACCGGCGAATCGGCTTTCCTCTTTTTTGTGCACGGTCAAGTTGTTGAGTACCGGTTCAGTACTATATAATTTTTTGTACTCGGCTTCAGCTTCTTTCTTTTCTTCTGGCAATACGGTAACGCTTGGTAATTCAAGGCTTTGTCTAAAATTATCTGCTTTAAACATTCTTTACTCTCTTTCTTGTCCGGGTGGCGTTGGTGACCACCCGGACGTGATTATCTTAGTTTTCTAGTTGTTTTTCTTGCATGTAGGATGCTAATTTTAATGCTAGTTCTGCATACGACACGTCTCCCATGTTTTTGATTTTGGTTGCCTTTAAGTTGTCGAATAACATCTTGGCATAACCTTGCCAAAACGGGTCAAGTAGGCTTAGCCAGTACTCACACTGGTCACGAACCGTGTCATTGGCGTTGTCGATAAAACGTTCCAATGGGCTGTAAACTAGCATGGTTGCTCCAATTTTGTAATTTTGAGACTTACGTATGGCTTGCCCTCTGACCGTCCCTTTAGGATTACCGGCATTTTGACCGCAACGCCTTTCAGGAACTTGTCGTCCCACGATACACGCCCTTTGTTGTAGACCGCTGTCACACCATTAATCTTGAATGTTTCTTTGCGTTCTAGAACGGCGTTTTTGATGTTGTTTTCCGTCTGTTTGATTTTCTCCATTTCGTCTTTGATTTTCTGGTCGTAAGTGGCATCAATGGTGTCAATGGTTTCTTGAATCTCTTTCGGAATCGCCAGCTTGATAGCGGTTTCTCGTTCATGGTTTAAGTATTCAATGTGCAAGTTCTGGCGGAAGTATTCTACGCAGATTTCTTCCAATTCTTGGTCTTTGGTTGTTGTTGGTGTTGTCATGTCCTTATCTCCTTATCTAAGCTAAAATTCTGGGGTATATTCCAATTCCTGTTCTTGCTAGAATGGAATATCGTCGTCCCACTGTTCCTCTTGGTTTTGGGGTGTTTTTTCCTGTCCGTATACCAAGCCGATGACGTTCCGGGCGTTGATTTCGAACTGTGCGCCGGGCGTGCCATCTCGTTTGGAGTAAACTCGGGGTGCGCCGGTTTCCTTGTCTGCTCTTAATGTGCCGGCGATATAAACCATGTCACCTTTTCTCAAATGCTTGTTGCAGAACTGGGCGGCTTCACGCCATGCGGTGACGTTTATCCATATGACAGGATTATCTTCTCCATACGAATTGACCGCTACGCTGAAACTGCTGGATTCGTGCATGTCTTTTGTGTAACGTGCTTCCGGGTCGCGCCCTAGTCTTCCAATTAATGTTAGTTCGTGATACATCTTTTTTTCTCCTTAGCTTTGCTGTTCTCGTGCCAATTTCCTGAATGCTTCTAGGTCGTTGGCGGGTTTGGGTTTGTGGTTTTTGACTTTGCCAATTTCCTGACGTAATACTGTTAGGCTCGGCGGTGCTTGGTTTTTCTTGTAACGCCAATCCGTTTTCCATAGCTCGCCAAACTGGGTGACGTGTTCCGGGGTGTAACCGGCTGTCAATAGTTCTTTGGCAAGGCGTACTATTTGACCGGCGTTGCTTCTGATTTTCATGTCCAACAATGTTAGGTTTTCAATCGCTTGAACCATTTCTCGGTGACCGCCTGAGCGAAGCGAGGGCGTATCTTTTGTTAAGTTATTTTTAGTTTCAGATACTTCTTTAGTTAAGTTCTTATTAATTAGTCCTTGATTTTCCACATGTGGGTTTTCCACGTGTGGTTTTTCCACATGTGGATTTTCACCATATGGCTGGACTTCTGCTTTCTCGTGGATTATCCACTCTGTACCTGTTATTTTGCCTTTGCTGTCTCTGGTTCTTTGCTTGGTTAGGTACCCGGCTTTTTCAAGTTCTTTCAATCCAGTCCGGACTGATGTTTCTTTATCCGGGGCTCTGTTGATTAGGTCGCTCACGTATATCTGCCAGTTGTCCGGTAACGATAGCAAGTAAATTAATATTCCTCTTGCTTTCCATGACAGTGTGTCGTCCTGTGCTGTCTTTGTCAGGACGACTACAAACTGTTCACGGTTGGCAACTCGGATTATCCGCTTTGCTGTCATTTGGTGGCTTCCTCAATCACGAGGAATAGCTCCTCTGCTTGAACGTCTGGTAACAGGTATACTTTCTCTTGGCTGTTCCATTCTGCGTCTAACCACCTGTGCGCTGCTGCAATGATGCGACCGTTTACGTCTTTGATAGACTCTGCGCCAAACAGGTAGTTTTGTACTTTGTGTCTTGTTTCATCATCTCCGGCGTACTGAGATAATACTGCCACAACCTCTTTTTGTTGACTGGCGGTTGCTGATGCCAGTTTTGGGGCGTGTTCCATCAAAAGTTTTTTCAAGTCAGTTGGTTTGTACGGTCTTTCAATTTTTGGTTTTTCAGTTTTTTTGGTTGGAGTTTGCGTGCTTGCGGGCTGTCTGTTGCTACTGGTTTGCTTTGGTTGTCTTGGGTTCCCGTCTCTTTGGTTTCCGTCATTATCTTCCTCTGCATATAACCCGAATACGCTTGCAAGGGCGTAACGTCTCAGATATGTGATGTACTTACCGGTCTCTTGGATTTGGTTTTGTAGTACGTCAATGCCTTTGCTGTTGGTTACATACGTTGGCGGTAACTGTACCAAAATGCTATCCTCAATTTGCTCTCCGCTTTCATGCATTAGGATTGTTCTAACGCCTACTCGGTCTCCCTCTGATATCGGTAGCTGTATCCATGTCAATCCGTGATTTCCGGCTTCGCTTTTGACGGTGTTGATGATTTCGCCTAAACTGGCATATCGGCTGTTATAGTATGGGTTATTAGCGTCGAATTTTGCGGGTTTTACCGCTTTTTGGAAGCCTATTAGGGCTTTTGTAAGGTTTGGGGTTTGCATGTTGTTTTCTCCTTGTTTTTTTGTTTGTGTTACAATACTGTCATTCATGTTACTCTCCTGTTTGTTGGTTTGACACGCCGGGTTTTCTAATTTCCCGGCGTGTCTATTTAATTGTTTTTTTTACTCTTTGTTTTCCTCCTCATCTTCTTCTTTCATGATGTTGTTGATCGTTGCATAAAACAGGGTGACACCGCAATACTCTTCAAGTCTTTCAGCTAGTTCGTCTTTCATTTGCACGAATGTTGGTATATCGGCATTGTCGAAGTTGTTGATGACCTCTTTGCCTTTGTCAAAGATTTCTTGGAGCATCTCTCCTAATATTACTTCTAGTTCTGCGAAGTCCTCTAAAATCTCGTCGTCAAGGGTTTTTTCTGTTGGTTGGTTGGTGTTGTCTTTCATGTTGTTTCTCCTTTGGTGTTGGTGTGCCCGGGTTTTCACCCGGGCGTTCTTGTGTTAGTTCTTTGCTTTACATTCTTGATAAACTCGTTTGATGAATTGGTCAAACAAGTATTCGCCTAATACTTGGTTTTGTGTTTCTAGGTTATCGTCTGACCAGTTAGGTATCAGCTTTCTTGGTGCGTCTTGTCCCCAAACTTTTCGTAAGCTATTTACCATGTTTTCGAATCTGCTTCCAAAAGACTTACTAACTTGGCTAAAATGCTTCTCGTATTTATTTCTTTCATCATCACTCATAACGAATAATAATGTTCCACCTTTCATTCTATCTAACTGGCTTTTCGGGCTGGTGTATGCGGTCGGGTAAATATCGCTTTCTCTTTTCAGATACTTGATAGTATATAGTGCAAACTCTAATTCGTATGAATTATCTGCTACGTATCGGATTGCGTTTTCTAGTTGGTCTCTTGTGATTTCTTTGTTGGTGTTCATTTTGTTTATCTCCTTGTCTTTTGTTGGTGAGTGGCAGGAAGTCCTGCCACTCTGTTTTGATTTTGGTTTACCAGAGCTTGATGACGAATTCTTCTCCGTGAACGAATGCGTGAGCTCCAACGTATAAGTCGAATAAGCATTGCAGGTTGTTTTGGTTTCTAGTGGGTAATGCTTTGTGCACTGTGGCGAGTATGGTTTCGTCTACTTGGCTTTTGACCTTTCGCCAATCGTAATGTGCTCCCTTATAGTAAATGCAAGTGGGGCTTTGATAAAACTGAGGGACGCTTGCTATCTTGATCGCTCCGTCCGCTAATGGTAGCTTTCCGGCTAGTGGGTCATTTGATAGTTGTCTTGCGTCTGAGTCTGATACCGTTAGGAAGTAGTTTTCTTTTGCCGCTTCGAATTGACCGGGGTACCATGCCTCCACGTAATAAGTGTCAAACTCTGGATTGTACAGAACTGAATATGGTTTGCGGTTGGCTTTAGCTTGGTGTAGGGCTGTTTCCACTGCGCCGGCTTTCTTCATCATGTCTGGGGTGAGGGTGTTCGGGGTGTTGTTGATGTTGGTGTTCATTTTGTTTATCTCCTTGTCTTTTGTTGGTTTTGTTGAACTACACATATATTATAATGGGTGCTTTTGATTTTCGCAAGGGGCAATTTCCTATCAGTTTTTGGCAACAAAATACCGCCCGGGTGGTGTTGGTGTCCGGGCGGTTTGGCGAAGGAAGTGAACCGTAACTATCCTACTGGCTCTTTCTTTTTTTGTTCGGTGTAGCTGTAACCAATGACCGGGGTGTTCTTGATTAATGGGTAGGCGACCTTGCTACCTAAAATTTGCACGAGGTAACCAAGGACTACTACTGCAACTTCGATGTAGCCATTTATCTTTCCCCAATCTGGGTCAACGTTCAAAAAATAGACAATCGCTACAATCACGAACGCTCCAAGGTTTAAGCCCTGAACCCATTTTTCTGCGTCTCCGTCTTTGACTACCTTAAAATACTTCAGTACGTTTACGATAAGCGATATCATAGTACCAAGTGCTGCTAGTCCTGCGATAATCGCTAAAATTTCTTGTGCCATATATTCTCCTTTTTTCTAAATCAATCTGATAATCCGCATCACAATTTCAATTAGGATTGCGACACCGACTGCATACAAAACTTTGACTGCGTTTGACAAGTTTGTTTCAAGGCGGTCAAGTCTTGATAGGATACTTTTTGTCGGGTCTCCGTTCCCGAATAGTAACTTGTCATAGGCTTCCATTTTATCCCTTTCGTGTTCAAATTCTGATATTAGCAAGTCGACTAACAAGTTAAATGCCTCTCTAATATCGGTTTCTTTCTTGGCTTGCTCTAAAATAATTTTGGCGTTTTTCATTCGTGGATGTTCCTGCTGAACCGAATTACTTTTCGCTCTTTGACTTCTCCATTTTAGCATCTTTTTTGGTTTCTTTCTCTTTTTCGAGTGTCCATACAAACTGCCAAACACTAGCATGACCGCTATACTGTCTGATAGTCGTTAGTCCTGTTTTTTGCAATATGTCAGACCATTCCACTCGGGTCAAGTGCCAGCCTTTTTGTGTTCCGTTTCCGGCAATTGTCCTGTACCCGGATGCTCCGATCGAATACGCTAAATGATTTGGGGCTTCGAAGTACAATATGCCATTCTTGGCAAGTAGTTTGCTTACGGTTTTGATTTTGTTTTCCATGTCATTGTCCGTGTTAAAACCGCCTAAAATCACGATGATGTCATAACGTTTGGTTGTTGATATGGGTACATGTGTAAAATTTGATTTTGCCTTGTTTTTTTGTTGCTCCGGGTGAGTGATTAGCATTTCGTACTCCACATTTTGTAATCTTGTGGATAATACGTTAATAACATCAATGTCTTCTTCTGATGTTACTAGGATGCGTTTTGGTTCTGGAACGGATTTTATTATGTCCCACATAAAATTTATTCGTTGGCTTCTTAGCCAGTTTGCTCTGTACATGCTTCTCCTATTCATGCAATTCTGGGTGTGCTTCCCAAAGTTTGTTCAGTTTTTCTTCTTTGTCGCATGGTTCACAGGGTGGATTGGCTAGGCGTTTCACGTACCGGCTATCGCCACTGCACCATTGATTATCCCCAACTTTCAGCCATTCTTGGCTTTCGGCGTAAACGTTGAGGATTGTACCTTTCAACACCGTTCGGATGATTGGATAACGTGTTCCTACTCCGGCTCGAATGTTGAGGGCATAAACTGTTACTTCAACTTGATATAACATGGGTATCTCCTCTTCTTCTTCCTCTTTTATAAACGGTAAATGGTCTATCGCATTGTAAACATAGCTTCCGGGTACAAGTGGTACAACTGGCTTATCTTGGCGGTATTCTGCATGCAAGTGCGCTCCGGTACTAAAACCGGCGTAAGGGTCTTCAAGGTTGCCGCCTGATAATCCAATGCGTTGCTTTGCAATGACTTTATCGCCTACTTGTACATCTCGTCTTGATAGGTGACCGTAAATGGATACGCCATGCTCATGTCTAATCCTAATATGTCTGCCATAGCCACCAACTTGCTCTTTTGATACTTCAACTGTTCCGCTTTGCATGGCGGTGATAGGTGTTCCAACCATAGTGCCATAATCAATACCGTTATGACCTTTGGCTGTTGGATACCAACTAGGGTTCATACCAAACCTTTGGGTGATACGAGTTCCTTTCGGGACTGGTGAGTACAGTACCAATTCTGGTTCTGGTTCTGGTTCGGGTTCTTCTACTGGCTCTCTGTCAATCCATGCGTCAAACACTTCTTTCCCGTATCGGAACTTGTTCATGTCTAGGTCGCCACTGTAGCCCGGTAGCTTGCCCTTTGACGTGTGTTGCCATAGCCACCAATCTTGCCACCCGGGTGGTAAAATCGGCACGTTGCCTGTGGTGTAATGTGCAACCCATAATTTTCGGTTAGTGTAATATGCACCGCCCATGATTTGTGTCCACATGTAATAGCTTGTATAAATCCCTAACTCGGTATTCAATCTTGCTTCTGTTTGTTGCATAAATTTGTGTACGGTCTGGCGTGTTAGTGGTGTGGCGTTTGGTTCAAGTTCAACGTCCGCCCAGTAGCCAAGTTTGAACTCTTTTCCTGCTACTCGACTTGCGAATGTTTCCACTTGCGTTTCAACTGACCTATACTCAACAATATAATGATACACGCCCATTGGCACACCACGTTTTGATAGTTCTCGATAGTGGTTTTCAAACTCACGTTCTACTGCTGTTGCGTAAGACGCTCGAATGATGACCGCTTCTACTTGGCTTGCTAGTAGGTCGTAATCAATCTTGCTTGATACTTGATGATGACTGATGTCAATAATTGGTTTCATTTTTTCTCCTATGCAAAGTTGCCATATGCTCCTATAACTGCTACAAACTGAACTTGTTTTGAGCCACTTGCTGCAAACGATTGTAAATTGTAATTTATGTAACAGTCTATATATGTCGAATTTTGCGATGATATCCACATACCGCCATTTGTTAGATATGTGCCATTATTCATTGCTCTTATCGGACCTATAAACTGTTGTACGCCAGCTATTACTTTAAATCCGGGTGGAAGTGTGATTCTTGTCGTTGTTGAGTTTGACGTTCCTTGCACGTAACAATTTATCACCAGTAAATTACTTAAATATAAATACTTTGCTTGCACATAAGGTGTTTCAGACCACCCTGTTACAGTTGGCGTGTACGCAATCCAATCTTTTGCTACTAAATACTTGGACAAGTCTACTGGTTTGACGGTTGGTGTTTCTTTAGCTTCGAGACGTTCAAGGCGTTTGAGGATATTTTCTATTTCTTGGTTCATGTTACAACTCCCTCAAACTTTACGTCAATGCTTTCCATACCTGTATTTGCGTCATAGGTCAACCCAACTTCTTTTATCATGCAGTCCAATGATACGCCATAGCTTTCAACGGTGACAAAATCACCCCAATTATAATGCACATCGTATTTTGAACCTGCTGTTTCAGATAGTGTGCCTCTGACTTTTACAAAAGGTTTTGCTTCGTTCAAAGCTTCCTCTGCTTGCTTCTGAATGTTGTCCTCATTCTCGTCATTTCTTGCGTCTTTGAATCGCTCAATACGTCCGTAGGGTGCTGATAATGCGATGCGGTCTAAGTCTTGTGCAATTTTGATAACACGGTCGGCTTCTTCGCCCTGACCGCCTGCATAAATGACGGTTGCTTCTTCGCTTGTAATCCATTCCGTTGTTGCGTTTTTTAGGTTGCCATATTGCTCACCAATAAATATCGGGTTTCCTGTGAATGGGCGTCTATCATCTCCAATCATGTGAGCGCACGTTCTAAAGTGTAGGTTCATTAAATCATATGAAAACAGGTCAAAATAAATTGGTACTTCATCTTTGAGTGACATGTCGCTGATTTCTTGGCAAACAGTTAGTGCGTTTCGCCATGCAAAACTTTTGTTGATACTTCTGCTTCCCTCATCATAATTTGGTTCGACTGTGAGGTTTGGAATACGCCTTTCTTCTGGTGCGTCTGCTCCCAAGTTTTCCCGGGTAATTTCTTTTATGATGTTGTCCGGTTTTCCATATTTATCTGCTTGTGGACTGCCTGCAGGGTATGCCACGATACGACTTTTTAAAAGCCTGTTTAAACACTCTCCGTAAACTTCAATCTTTTTTAAACCTCTTAAATCGGTTGTAGCACGCCAATCTAATAAGGTGTAATAAGTTTGGAACTGGTGTCTGTCATTTCGCCATAGCCCAATCATTTGTCCCTTTTCTAAGGAATTTAAATACCTTTCATTGAATGGAATGCTATAAGTCAGTCTGCCGACATCATTGACAACTCTTGTGGCGTGTATCTTTTCAGCGGCTGCGAATATGTCAATTCTAGTACCGTCACTCCAGTAGCGGTCAAGGTCATACCGTATCATTTCGGAACGCTCCCTCTACTCCCCAAAATCTGGGGTTCCATAGAATATAAACATCTCCTAATGGCTCTATAACCGGGTCATCTTCGTGTGGTTTGGTGTCAACTATGATGTCGTTTCTACCGGGTTCTAGGACGAACGAGGTCAGACTTGAACCTACATTAACTAAGTCCAAACGGTTTTTCCAATCCAACATAACTCTCACATTATCTGGTTTGAGTACCATTTCAAACCATGCTTTTTCAGGAATTAGCGCACCTCTGAATTGAATTGTTTTTCCTGTGCGTTTGTTGTAAATAGACCGCAATCGTCTTGGTCCAAACGCTCTGATAATTGGATACGTTCCTGCGGTCGCTTCGGACACCATAGGAATAACGTCTGGTGGTGCAGGAATTTTGACAACGCCACTCCACATGCCTGCATATACTATGTCGCCATACACCGTATACGCTGCGGTGTTAATTCTTAAATTGCTGAAACTGTCAGACAGTATATTTGCATCCGGGTGTCGCTCAAACACTCCGCCTTTGAATCGTATAAATTGACCCAAATCTTCACCATTGTATTCAAATGGATAAACACTTGTGAAAATATCAATTTCTCCAGTTGGTAACTGATGAATAAAATTCACACCAACTAGTGACCCTGTTTGTAAATTGGTTGAGAATGGTATGTGGCGTGCGCCCTTATACCTGCCGACATCCATGGACAAGGTTATGTATCCCTCTCTAAAACTAAACCTGCCTACATATGCCAAGGAAGAATCGTCTAATTGTGTGATATGGTTTACGCCAAACATATCTTTTGGATATGTTCTAGTATCTCCCATTGACGTTACATTACCGCTATCCGTGAACAAAAACGCCAAGTCATTTATGGTACTTCCTATACTAAAATCACCGGCAAGTGCGATTCTGTGTGGTAATCCACCGTCACAAACACTATGTACAGTACCACTTGGTATAGCAGAGCCATAGGTTTGCCACGTTCCGTCATGTGGGTTGTATCGTACAATGGCTCTCGAGGTTTCTCCGTTTGCTTCTGTAAATGAACCACCTAACACAATATGTCCAAGCCTATCAGCAAAGATAGTATGTACATTCGAGCCTTGACCGCCAGTAGCACCTTTAACGCCCGGGTTTGTGTATGGTCCTAGTATTCTCCAAGTGCCAATTCCGGTTGTTTCATCTTTTACGTAACGAGCCACACGATTAAATTGTGATGTTCCCATTTTTTCGAATGCGCCGCCTATGTAAACATTACCATTTGGTAGGCATTTTATAGCATAGACTGTATCGTCAGGAACTCTTGTATCTCCGGGTGGACTTATCCATCCTTTTCCATTCCATATCTTGACTTTTCCAGTAAATGAACCGCCAGCCCATATGCGACCTGAACTGTCAAAATCAACTGCATAAACTTGACCGTCCAGTCCGGGTAATCCTTTCCATTCGCCATTAGCTTTTCGTAAAATAATGTTATCTGATTTTACTTCGATGTCTTGACCTTGCCTATACCCATTATAATAATTTGCATACAGATAGGGGTCTGGCTTCATAAACGTTAAAGTGCTATCTGCGACAGTATCAACGTCCGGCATGTTTTTTAAGGCTGAGGTGCAAACACATTCAATGGTTAGTTCCTCTGATTCGGGGTAACCATGCACTTTATTTACCGCTTGAAATAAAAGGTTAATCGGACTATGGTCATTTCCGTCAGGACGCAAAAGTAAACTAAGCTGCTTTCGCTTCAGCATGAGGTCTTTCATTTTACCGGCTTTGTTTACGCCAACGATACTGAACGGTCTTGGTTGTTCTATCATATCTTGATATAACGCTCCACCTGTCAAAATTGGTGTCATGCGCTGTTCCCAATCGCCCATGCCTAGACCAAGCACTCGTTTAACTTCCATGTAATCATCAAGGTCATACATTTTGCCGGCTCTGCGGTCTTGTCCGTTGTGGATTGACCGGCTGTTCATTGGCTCACCTTCCCAACGAAAGTGTAAACTTGTACCGCCACTGTAACCGTATCCACAGAACCAAGTCATGTTAGTACCTTTTTGGACTGATAACCTATCAATCCAAAACGTGTTGTCAACTGTTTCCCATTGGTCTGATAGGCTTATCGAAAATGTTGCTCCGGGTACTCCCATAAATGGTAGTCTTAGCCATTGCCAGTTTCCACCCACATGGTAAGTTTTCGAAGTTACCGGGTTATTAGCTTGGTCGTAAATTGCTAATTCTATTATGCTGCCTTTTACTGCATATGCGTCAATAAGCAACTCATACTGTTCGCCTGCTTCAAGTGCGGTCATTGGTTTTGTGTATTTGATGTCTGTATCAATAGCCCGTAAGCACGGACCGCCATTGCGCATATGTTCCGTGCGTACTTCAAGACTTCCGCCTGAGTATACTTTTTCATATCCCTCTAAAGTCCATGGAAGTGGGTTTTCAACGTGGTTTATACTCTCTACTGGGTCTACAATCCAAAACTTGAATTTGGTTTCGTTCAATGGTTTAAGCATATTACCAATCCTCTACTTCTGTGAATGCACTTTTGCGTATTTTCTTTTGCGTGGTGTTCATTTCGTTTTCTAAGGTTTGCTCTTGGTATACCTCTCTCATGGCGGTTGCGACAGCCCGAGCCAATGCTCTTTCATCAAACGATGATGTGCTTGATACGTCAAGTTGCCAGTTCGGAACAACGTTTCCGGACACGTCCGGAATAAATAGTTCTGGACCTCTTTCGCCTACAAGGTATACGCTGTCTGCAATTGCTCTACCGCCTGTTGCTCTTGGTGTTAGTGTCGGACCGTAAGACGGTGGATTCCAAGTTGGAGTATTGCCTAGCTGATAATTTACAGTTCCGGTTCGGGTTGGTGGATTGTATCCCTCGACTTCTGATGTATCGCCAAGTACGAAGTCTATCCATTTTGGAATAAACTCGAAGTTTTGGAATTTGTCCAAATTGTCTTGTGCGATTGCGGCGTTTTTCAATTCAACTGGAATGGTTTTTCCAAGGAATTCTAATGCGTCAATTGCGCTGAAATCCTCTCCAAACTGACCGGTTTCTAATAATGTATCAGCAACTTTTTGCCCGAATTCTAAGGCGTCTCTGGCTGTCCAAGTCTCATCGAATTGTTCTGCCTCTGCAATAAATTCAGCGATTTTGTCCTGAAACTGTTGACTTTCAATGTCTCGGATAACACGCCAGTACTGTTCTGCGCTTGCTTCTACTATGCCGGTTTTTGTTTCTACTACATAGTCATTGATAGTGTCTACTGCATTGCCATAGGCTTCCATTGCTTTATCTGCTGCATCTTGACTGATGACGCCCATATCAACTGCCATCTTGAAATATGCTTCTGCTTCTGCCTGTGTGACGCCACCGATTGCAATAGTAGCTTGTAGCATGTTTAAGGTCATTTGGTCTGCCATACGTTGCATGGCTTCTTCGCTCTTTGATACTTCACCACGCAAGTTTTCCAGCTCTTCTTTGACTTTCGCTGCTGACATCCAAACACCGTCAATCCGTCCGCCGGTATCTTCGAACGGTTCTAGCTCTTTAATTCGCTCTTGCGCCTTTGCAATATTTTCAAGTTCTGTGGTGTAGCTTTCCGCTAAAGAAACGATACTCCCGAAGTTTTTTGTTAGGCTTGTAACGTCATCTACTTGAACGGTAAATGATTGTAATTCCGCGGCTAGTTCTGCGGCTGCGCTTGTGGCTTCCTCTGCGTTGTCACGAACTTTTTCTAATTCTTCTGCTGTCCGTCCAACACCGACTAAACCCTCTTGGTAGTCGATAGCGTCATCATACGCTTTCATTGCCGGAACAACACTCCACATGGTTTCCTTTAGGGTTTCATATCCCTCTACCAAACCGTGGACGTAGTTCATAACTGCCATGCCACCACCTGAACCGGGGTTACGCATGCGCCAGTATAGGCTTTCCATTTCGTCTGCGGTGATTACGCCTGCTTTTACAAGGTCTTCCATTTGGGTTTTGATAAATGCAACTTGCATATCCCATTCTGTAAGTCCTTTTGGAAGCTCTATGTCTTTTAATGCGTTGTTGACACTTTCACGCCAATCATCAAAGCTTTGTCCGCTTTTGATTAAAACACCGTCAATATCTCTCATGCTATCTGCAACGGTGTTACTAGTGTTTTCAAGCTCTTTTTGCCATTTTCCGAGTGCGATTGCACCGCCTACTAATAATCCCCAACCGCCGAACATGGCTAATTTGCTAAGCGATACAGATAGGGTTTTGACGCCGGTTGCTGCGCCTTTGGCGGCTAACCCTGTCGATGCTAATACAAGGTTGCCACCCTCAAACGCAATAATTGTGTTCTTGAATAATGTTCCTATTTTCCCGAATACGGACATAAATCCAGAAAACGCTTTTGTAAGTTTTCCAACAATTAGCAAGGTTGGTCCTAGGACAGCTAAGAACAGGGTAAATTTGACTGTATTCTCTACCACTTGTGGGTTAAGTTGGCTTAGCCAGTTTACAAGGTTTTCTGCGTGTCCTATTAGTTTGTTGACAGTGTCTCCAAGCACTGTAATAACCGGGTGCAGTGAGTTGCCCTCTTTGAATAATTCAGCAAAACGATTGACAAGCGGAATGATTCTTTCTCCTGCGTCTTTTAGTGCTGGGGCAAGTTGTTTTCCAATTGCGTCTTTTGCGTTACCCATTGCGGTTTTGATTTTGTCGCCGGTTGTACCGAATTCATCTCCCATGCTTGCGGTGTTGCGTTTTAATAGGCGCATGGTTTCATTCATGACTGCGGTTTGTTGTTCTGCTTTGGTTAGTTCGTCTGCTGTTTTGCCAATGCTTTTAGCGTATTTATCATAAGCGTCTGTTAGGCTTACTTGCACCGCTAGGTTGTCTAAAATCATTGGCGATAATCTACCAACACCTTTGACAAGACTATCCAATAGATAACTCATGTCTTGACCGGTTGCAGCTGATACTTTGCCAAGGTATTTCATGGCTTCTGGTAGCTTAAGTGCAAAATCCTTGCTGACTAGGTTGGCAGCAAGGTTAAACGATTTCATTAATTCGGTGTTGGTGATTAGTCCTTGGCTTGACATTTTCAGTCCTGCCAAAACTTCTCTTCCCATTCGTCCGGCTGAGGACGCAATATCATTAAATGCTTTTTCAATTTGGAGTGATTTTTGAGCGTCTGAACCAAACTTCAAAAGTGCGATACTTGCGGCGGTAACAGGTGCAGTAACGCCAATAGAAATAGCTTTGCCAACGTCTGATATTTTCTTACCGGCTTCACGAACTTTGTTGACTGATTGTTCAAGTTTGGATAAATCACCTTGCGCTTGTCCAACGCCTTTACTAAAACCACTAGAGTCAAGTCCTAGCTTTACCGCTAAATCTGCAATTGTACTCATTCGCTTATCTCCTTTCCGCCAAACATGGCGTTGATTTGACGGATTTTTAGGGCTTGGTTCTCAGTTGCTTTGTACCGGTCGAATTCTGGTATAAAATCATTTGCTGTGAATGGGTTAGGTCTTTTCTTGGTGTCCCGGTTCACGTTGGCTATGGTTGCGCTGGTGATAGCGTGTCCGAGCAGTTCGGTCTCTGTGCCCCACGGTTCTAATTCAAAAAAAGACATCCATTCTGTCAATTCTCGGCTTGATATTCTTGATAATAGTTCTGTTACTGTCATGCCGAGTTTAAGGGCAAGTCGGAAGTAAAATCTCCGACTGCCCTCTCTTAGTTTTTTGTCAGTTCCTCTGCGTCATCTGGTGATAATCCACTTAAACGCATGGCTACGTCAAAAATGCGCTGTAAGGCACTTGCTGACTTCTTACCTAACGCTTCGATATCTTCTTCAGCAAACAGTAGCTCGCCTTTTTCGTCACAGACAGAATAAGCTATAAGTTTTGCTCGGAACATGTCCATATTGGCTTCTCGTTTCTTGCCTTTTTGTACAAGTATTTTTTGTTCAAAAGCGTCTCGTTCTGTACCGGTCATACCACGGACGTATACCGAACCGCCCCATTCTGGTACTTCAACGGTTTCTTGGGTGATATCTTGTACTGCTAGGATTTGTTCACGTGTTAGCATTTTTTCTCCTTAGGGTGTGGTGGTCAAGGGTGGTGTTATTGCGCCGGTTGGTTTAAGCGTTACACTAGCGGTTAGGACACCGGCTACTGGTGCGGTTGGAGTAAAACCAGCCACATACGCTTCAAAACTAAAATACCTTACTGGCGTGGTTGGAAGTACTAAATTCCATACGCTTTTGGTGCGGTTTACAAGGTCGTGCATTAAACCCTCGGTTGCGTTTGTGTGTGTTTCTTCATCTGGGTCATAAATGATGTCAACGGTAATGTTGCCAGACCGTAAAATGGTGGCAACGAATTCTTCCCAATTACCACCGTCATGCTCTGATACGTCAACCATATCAACGCTGATGTTCGGTCCGCTAATGTTGGTCGCTTGTGCTAGTTCTGTGCCCGGATATGCTCCCCGGGTGAGCTTTGTTCCAGTTGCTGCATATTTTGTCATTTCTTACTCCTTAGTTTCTTCTTTGTCTGTGGCGACTTTTGGTGTCGCTTTGGTTATAGTTGTTTTGGGTTCTGTTCTAGTTGTTTCAGTAGCTGAACCGCTTTTTGCCGGGTAGTTTCCCTTTAGGGTTGGCTCTCCGGTTGGTTTGAATGTAACACTAGCTGTCAATACTCCTGCTACTGGTGCGGTTGGAGTAAACCCGGATACAAAAGCATCAAAAATCCATTTGCTTCTGGCGGTATCTGGGAATCGCAATTCATACGTTTTCTTTTCTCGGTCAACTAGTTTTCTTAACGCTTCAACGTGTGTTGCGTTGCTTGGGTCATACAACAGGTCAAGTGTTACTGTGCCTGTTCGCAAAATGGTTGGTACGAATTCTTCCCAATTGTTTCCGTCATGGGTGCTGACATCAACCATGTCAACGGACAGGTTTGGTCCTGTAATATTTGATACTTGCGCTAGTTCAATGTTGTCGCACCATAAGCCGGTGCCGGTTGCTGCAAACTTTGTCATCTTTCTTTACTCCTCTGTAAAACTGATGCTGTAATCAATAATAACACGAGCGGTTGTTTCTTCTCTATCTCCGTGCATTTCTAACGCTGGCAAAATGATTTGGGCGTAGTTTTCACCTAGGTCTCCACGATAGCCAACAAGTGCAATTCGCATAACATCTGCAATGGCTAGGGCTTGGTCAAGGGTGTCGCTTAAAACGTCAAACTGAATACGTGCTGTCGTTAGTCCGCTTGGTTTTTGGTCGTGGGTCAATGCTCGTTCTGTGCTTACTCTTTGATACAGTATGCAAGGACTTTCAACGCCTTGGTGCTTGTAACCCGGATATACTCTATCGCCTACAAGGGCGAATACTTCCGGGTGGGTGATTAGGTGAGTTCTGATACTTTGCTCGATAGGTTCTGTCATTTCAAAAAGCTCCTGATAACCATTGCCATGACGTTTGCTATTTCAGCTTTGCTCTCTTCAGCTGCTGGTCTTAGCCACGGACGTGCCGGTATACGAACCATTTTTGCGAACCTACGAACGCCGTCCTGTCCAATCCATGATAGTACCTTGGCTCTCTTTGGACGAATGACCGTTCCAAACTCGTGTACAGGTGCGTAAATGACACCACGACTGCCTACTAATGCTTGTTTTGGAGTAACGTTAAACACTTCTACGCTGTTGATTAGTCTACCGGTTTTGTGCAGTCCGTGTCCTGATAGGTTTACCTTTGCTTTGGCTTCAATGACATGTGCTCCGGTTTGTAAGGCTTGTTTTGCTGCTTCACCTCTAACTGCATCGTCAAGTCGCTTTAGTGCTGCTTTTACTTGGGTTGTATCAAACTCAACGGTGATAGCCATGTTAGTCCTCTACTCTTTTTAGTTTCGCCTGTAAGGCAGAAATTCCTATGGTTATAGGGCTTACTATCTCATAGGTGGTATTGGTAGGGTCTCCACGGTGTACGGTGATTTTTACCTTGTTTTCTTGGGTTAGGGCGGTGTTTACAGGTAGCCTTAGGATAGCTTCCCAAGTGGTTAGGATTTGGTCTCCGAATTGTTCCGTTCCGTGTTTGGCTTCGAAACCGCAGATTGTTTCTTTATCACGGTCAATCCATGTTGATGTATCTTCGCCAAGCTGGTTGGTGGAGTAAACTCGGTCTTGAATAATGCACCTGTCTGACATGTGTTGTTCTGCTTCATGGCGCATTTTTTGTTTTTCAAGTTCAGACCAGATTTTCATTTCTTTCGTCAATCCAATCTTTGTACGGTATATCTTCCCAACCAAGATGGTTTACGTTTCGCATTGCTTCAAGTTTCATGTTTGATGCTTTGGCAATGGATTTTGACCGGTATCTAGCTGCTTGGCGCATGTACATGGTGAATTTTTGGCTTCTCTGGAATGAGCCACCGTCCGCATTAAAATCAATTTCGTCCGCTACTGCTCCGGCTTTTTCTTCCCATATGTCTGATGCTGCGGCATTCAGGTCATAGGTTGGTGTCCATGCCGGGTTGTCTGGCGTACGGTTATCGCTATCGTTGACAGCGTTTCTTTTGATGATTTTCTCAACAATTTCGTTGGTGTAAATGTTGGAGTTTGGCTCTGCAACCATTCTCCGCACTTGCTCAATTAAGTCGATTGTTAAGTCGGTAATGGTCATGGTGTCCTCTCTTTTCAGGACGGCTTTTACACCGTCCTGTTTTCGTCAAAGAGCGTTGGCTTACTGGCTATTCGCCTGATTCGTCTTCTGCTACGGGCGTGAGTACTGCAAACGGTACACCGTTGCCGGCAATGTTTACAGGATTTGGCAATGCCCAACCCATGCGCATGTAACAACGTAAGGCAACCATGTCCTGCTGTGCAAGGTTGTAGATAATTTCGCTCGTGGCAGGGTCTTGGATGACTGCTTCAGTCAAGACTTTGTAAGTCATGTCCGTGCGGATAGCGTATACAAGTTTGCTCCAGTCGCCTACAACTGCAAGGTCGGTTAGTACCTTGGTTTTGTCAAAGTGGACTGGTAGTCCGTCAATAACGTACGGTTGGCTTTCTTGTGCGGTGGCACGGAACAGGGGTTGACCTTGGGTGTCAACTGCGCCACGGATTACGCCACGCATTTTTGTGGACGCAAGTACCGCATTTGGTAACGAGCCGGTATTTTCAACCATGTTGATTACGCCGGTTTCACCCAATAGGGCTTGGTATAGTTCTGCGCCGGTTGTGCCACGTTCTATTTCGTGTCCGGCTGCTTTGGCTTGGGTAACGATACCGTCCGCCCAACTTGCTGGTTTGTCAGTTCCGTTCAAAATGGCATTATCAATGACAATGCCAAACGCCTGTGCGATATAAGGACGGATTTCAGCCCAGATATCATAGGCTGCATCTTCCAATACGCTAATTGGAATTGGTACGATACAGGCAATTTCTTCGGCGGTGATATAGACATTGTCCCATGCGGCTTTGGTGGTTTTCTTAAAACCAACGGTATTGTTGGGAGCGGCACTAGGAACGCCCTCAACAAAATAAGCTTGGGGCATAGCAGACATTACAGGAATTCTGCGTTGACCTGCTGACATGTTGGCAAGTCTGGTGGCAAGTGCAAGTACTTGGGATTGTTGAGGTACAGACTTCAAGATTTCTCGAGTTGCGTCCTCTGGTACAAGTGCGGTGGTGTTGGCTTTGGTGATTATACTCATTTCGGTGTCCTTTCTTTACTTAAATCCGGCTGCTTCACGGATTAGTTGATTCATGCCTTGTTCTACTGGTTCTCCGACTGCTCCGGCATGGTTGCTCCTTTTTGAGCCAAACAGTTCGGGTGCGAGCTTTTTCAACTCCGTCCAATTTGGGACACCGTCTTTATCGAACAGATTTTCTGCGCTGGCTAGTGCGAACGCTGCTTTGATGTTGATGCAATTGACATCTGGTGCAATTGCTTGCTCTGCAAAATTAGCACGTCTGGCATCTCGCTCAGCTTGTGCTTTTAGTTGCTCCATGGTGGATAACGTTTCGTTCAGTTGCTTCTCGGCTTCTGAACCTTTTTCGACTAACGGACGCAAACTATTAATCATCTCGTTGGCTTGCTTTCGGCTTTCTCGTTCTTTGTCAAGTGCTGATTTTAGTCCTGATGTTTCGCTTTCGTATAATGCCCGGACACTCTCGTCTTGGGCGTTCAAAAACTCTGCGAACGTGCCGAATGTTGGCGAAGTCGTTTCCTTTTCCTCTGGATTAGTTTCAACTTCTTTTGCGTCTGTTTCTTTATCGCTCATGATTTCTATCTCCTTTTCTATTGTAGCATATTATTTGTTATTTTTGCTTTTCCATTCTTCAATTCTTTTACAGGCTTCTAGGTATAACGCATTTTTCCTGTCGCCCTCTGGTGTTCTTTTGGTGACCGGCTTGCCTTTGGTGTAGGTGGTGCGGTTGGTGGTTTTAGTTTCTTTGGTGGAAGTTCAAAATACTTCTTGTGCCAGTCCGGTACAAGTGTTCTTAGTGCTTTGATTTTAGGACTATTTCCCCATATTGGGCTATGCTGTTTGCCAATGATGTCGGTTAGGTCAAACTCTCCGGCTTTCCATGCTTTCCAATAGTATTTGCCCATTCTTTCTTGTTGTTCGTCTGGTGATAGTTTTTCAAAATAGTCCTTGCCATACTCCCATTCTGGTGGCGTTGCGCCTGTAACAACCGGTACCATTGCGCATGCTCCGTTCGGGTGGTCTTCTAATACATTGATAGGGTATTCTGTTCCGTCAAGCAGTAAACAAGCCATGCAAGCTCCTTGCTTACTGGCAATACGTTTGTAGGATTTTACCCAAGGGCTTTGGCGATAACGTTCGGCTGTGCTAATTCTATACGCCCGGTTGTATTCCGTTCTTGCAATGGTTGTCGCTCTTGACAATGGCATTGATGATGCGTTCATTAGTTCTTGCGCAACTATACTTGTTGGTTTGCCGATTGCAAGCCCGTTGAATAGGATTTTGTCAAGGTGTGACGCAAAGTTTCCGTCAATGCTGTCTAGTAACTTGCCAAGTGGGTGGCGGTCGTGCTCTTGACCTAATACGCCTTTCAGAAATGTTAATGGCTCTGTTGGTAATTGTGTGTACCTGTTCTTGCCTAATGGGTCAATGCTAAATCGCATGAGTGTGTCAGCGTCAGCAAGTCCTTGGAGTACCACTTTTTCTTGTTCTCTTTTGATGTAATCTTCTGCAATGCGTGAGTACTGCGGTATTTGTTCAGCTGTCAATGCCTGTAAGCGTTGGTAATAGTGCAGTTCTCTTATCCATTGCTCTCGCAACTCTCCTTGTACGCTGGCTGGTAAGTTTTCTATCTCTTTCGCTAAGCGTAAAATCGTGTCATTTAACAGTCCGTAAGTGTTTACATAGGTATCAGCCATGCTTTGGACTATAAGGCGTTCTCCGTGCTCAATATTTGCCTTAAATTGCCTTGCTAGTCTTACAACTGTTGGTTCTTCTGCCACGGTTATTCGGCTTCTCCAATTTCAGTTTGGGTTAGGGTTGGTTCAAGTGGGTTGTTGGCTTGACGCTCCCTTAGCATAGCTGCCTGTAATGCCAATTCTGAACTGTCAAAACGCCACTTTTGTTCCTCGATACGGTCTTGCTTTAGTTGGTCGATTTCGTCCTTGCTCCAACCGTCTTTGCGTAAAACGGTAACGAGTGGAATACCAATACTGACTTGCGCCTGTTGCGCTTGTGCGATTGATAATGGTTGCGTGCTTTCAGGACGTTCCCAAGTTACGACTGTTGCAACATCATCGACTACTGCTAAACGTGCCAAGTCAAGCCATGACTGACCGAAGCTTTCTTGCAATTGCTTTATTTTTTTGACTAGCGGTGCTTCCATGACCATAAGCGTTTCACCTGATACGTTCGCTCCTGTACTCATAAAATAATACTTTGGCGTTCTGCTGATAATAGCGATTGCGTTCGTTAGTTTGTCGATAGTGTCAAGGTATTGTCCGATATCAGCTGCGCTGAATTCGCCCACTTGGGTATTTTCCATTCCGTCTGTTTCCCCTCTTGGTATTCGCATGATAGTCGAAGGGCTTGCTTCAAGGCTTGAAATATCAGCGTTGGTAACAATGTAACGTTGTCTGAAAGCATTGAACTCACTAACCACCATCATGTCGCTGTAAATCTTGTTGATAGCGTCTTGCAATGGAATGATGTTTCTTAGCTCCGGCATAGCTCTAAAGTGGACAAGTGGAATACCGTCCGTTCTAAGTTCCTCTGTAAGCTTGAAATTAGCGGTATTTTCGCTCCTAGCTGATGCTTCGTATATTTGGATATAGTCTGGATAGTACAGGATTAATTTTCGGGTGTTTTCGACTTTGTATAGTTTGGCTGCAACTCGTTTTTCATCAGGTCGTTCCTCAGAATAAATGACACAGATTGTTCTTGGGTCATTGCGATATAGCATGACCTCTCCGTCCACAATGTCAAGTAAAACATATCCGTTGCCGGTGATGATTGCGTCTTTGTGGACTTGGCGACTTAGTGTTTGCAACTTGCGGTTGGTGTAAAACGTGTCAAGTCTGTCGTCAAGTTCTTCTGTTGGATTATCCCAACCCTGCAACGTCAACCTGTCCGCTGTACTTTCGATTACTGCTGCGCACCAGTTTTGAGTAAATTGCAATTCGGATGTCTTGAATATCTCTCTCATTTTTTGGCTTGAAAACGTTAGCTGGTGTTTGCCATTGTAATAGTTAAAGTACAAGTTCGCTTCGCTGGCGTTTTTGGTGATTAGGTCAAAACATAATTTCACGTCTGGGTTCATTTTAGTATCTCCTTTGCTGTGCTTTTTGTGGTGTGCTGTCTTTCTTTTTGTTGATAGCGTACCTTAAAGCGTCCATAGCGTGGTCATTCTCTTTTTGTGGCTCGTCTGTTCCGGGTTTCCATTGGTAGCTTTCAAACTCGGCAATGGTTCTTACGCAAGACGGGTCTACTGTGATTTTACCATTTGCCAGCAGCTCTTGAATGTTTTTTATTCCCTGTAAGACACGACCAGTCGCTCCTCTGGCTCTTAATCCCTCATTTCGAATGGCTGCGATTAGCCCTTTGGCTGAACTATCTACTCCGATGTCCGGGTCTTGGTTGTCAGCCATTCTTACTACGTTGTCGACTTGTTCGGATTGTAATTTGCCACGTTCATACCACTCCTCTGCAATGTGGTAGCCACCGTCATTGTCACTGTAAACTTTGAGTATGACCGCCGGGTTGGTGTAACCTTCATCAACGCCAAGGTCGAATTCTCCAAGCAGTGTCAGGTCTCGTCTGACAATGTGTTCTGGTTGGAATTGAGAGTATATCAAACCCTCGAACGATACGAATTCTCCGTACGCTTCTTGACGTAGGAAGTCATCAACGTAGGATTGGGTCAACTGGTGTTGCCATGCTTGTGAGGTGAACGGATTGTCAAAAGTTGTTGCCCGGAATACTTTCATTTCTTTTGATATTTTGTAAACCCAATTCCGTTTGCCTTTGGGTGTGGTGGTGACCCAAAGATGACCAAACTTACCGCCGGCACGTAAACGACCAATGCAGATTTGCCATGTGAGTTCTTTTGTTAGTCCACCCTCGTCAATCCATATCCAGTTCAGGTTTGGACCTCTTAGTTTTTCAGGGTTGTCTGCTGACCGTAACAGGATTTCACCGCCACCTGTGGTGAATAATGTCATACTTGACCGTTCTTCGTCAACGATTGCTTCTCCGGCTAAATCCATGAACGTTCTAAGCGTGCTGTCCCTAAGCATGCCATAGGTTGGGGCAACTATCATTCCTAACCCGGGACGGTTGGAGTATATTGCGGATTTCAATGCTCCGGCATACGTTTTTCCTGCTCCGATACCGGCAACAAAACCGGTTAGGTTATCTTCGCAAACCACAAAATCATATTGCGCTGGGTATAGGTCAATCTTCTTCTGGTTCTGGTTCATGGCGTTGGAGTACAAAAGTTATAGGCTTATTTCCTTGCCCTGTTAGTTCTGTTCGCTCTGTATATCCACGGCTTTTGCCAAGTGTTTTTAGCTTTAGGGTGATAGCCCATGCCTCTCCGTTCAAAATCGCTTGGTGTAGCTTCTGCTCCGTGATATCAAGTTCTTGTTCTCTGATGTCTTTGAGGGTTTGTCTTAATGCTTCCGTTTTGTCCAGTCGTCTATAAATGGTTTTGGGTTCGCAACCTAACATTCGAGCGGCTAAGGTGATATAACCATTCGTTTTTATTAACGCATTTTTGATTTCAGCGTTGGTGTATTTCTTTCGTCGCTCTTTTTTTGGTGTTGTCATGCCACTATTCTGTCATTAAGGACACCTTTATCTGTTCGTCTTTGATTAAATAAATGGCTGGAGCAGATAAAATGGTCACTATCGCTTTGTAAATAATCTGTCCTGATGTCAATGCTATTGCGTCAATAAATGTGTAACTTGTACTGCCAAACAATTGTGGCAAAATAACAAAACCGAGTAACGCAAAGATTAACGAGTCGAATGGTAAGGCGATGAAGTTTGATATTAATACTCTGAATATCTGCGGTAATTTTGGATATTTGTCCATAATGAATTGATACACTTCGGTATCAATTAGCTGACTGGATACTTCAGCTACAATACTGGCGATTGACACAGCTGGGACAATAGCAAAGATATTTCGCCATTCTTCATTGAAACCATAAAATACAGGCGCGTCTAGCTTGCCGATAAAATACAGGTACGCTAGTTGGAAGACATTCATTACTGCTGCCATGATGACTGTTGCTCGTGCCCATTTTTTACCTAATCGCTTATGAATAAAGTCTCGCAAAGTGAAAGTTAATGCGAACATGAGTACGCCACCGGGTAATACGATTTTTCCGATTTGAATCATTCGGGTCGCTGCAACGTCCGCTATCGCCTGCGAAGCAATGTATATTCCGATTAAGGTGACAATTATAAGGACTATGTTTCTTTCTTTGTTTTTCATGGGTTTTTTCCTTTCTAATGCCTTTTCTTGAAAGTGTGGATGTGTGCGCCAGTTTTGTGGATTGAATAAAATTTCATCAATTTTTACTTTTTTAGACCCTATAATTCTATTTTCATATATCTGCATTGTATATTGGTCCTTTGTAAATATTTAAGCTTTCTTGGATTGCTTTTTCTTGCGCTAGTTGAACAATGCTGATGTTTTTCAACGCCTTTTCGATTGGTAATTTATTCCCTTCCTTAAAACCTATCTTTTCGACATCTTGTGTACTAGCTGCATAAATAACTTTTGTTATTCCTGACCAGTAAATTGCTCCTTGGCACATAATACATGGCTCTGCTGATGTTGCTAGAACTGCACCTACCGCACTTAGGTCATATGTCTTAAGTTTTTTCTGTGCCAGCAGAATTGCTACAACTTCTGCGTGGAGTAACGAACAGTTGTTTCTTATTACAAGGTTTGCTCCCACGCTTAGTAGTTTTTTGTTTTTATCGTAAATTGCTGCTCCGAATGGACCGCCTGTATTATTTTGTACATTTCGCTTCGCAATTTGTATCGCTAATTCAATTAGCTGTTCTTCGGATTGTGGCTTTGACCTTTCCATGTTTTTAAGCCATTGCGGAATATTCATGTTTTCTCCTTACATTTCAAAATATGGCTCTATTTCAAGGTAATCGCATATTGCTTTATAGGCTTCTAACCAAGTGTATGCAACTACCATGCAATAGTGTTCTTTGGCGAATTTGTAAAATTCAATTTGTGGTGTTGAGAGTGTATTTCTTCCGAATTTCATTTCAATAAACATTCCGTTGTAACGGTGTGTCGGTATTGGTATGAATATATCCCATACTCCGGGTTTCAATCCTTCATTTCGCATCTTTCTTTTTTGTGCCGGCGTTGAATAAAATCCGTTTGGAATGGCAAAAGCCCACTGTAACATGGGCTCTTTCTTTGAATGGATTTGTAATGCTTCGAATAGGGCTACTTGTTCGCTATGTTCACTCACAAAATATTCTCTCCTAACATTTGACTTGCTTTTTACATTCTACCATATACCGACTTACTCATCGGTTCGTGCTTCGAATAACGAACAACGCTCCTGTGTTCCAATGTTGGTGATTTTGATTTGCTTTTCTGTAATACGTTGACTTGTATCGAGTAGGAATTCTATTTGGCAATCGCCTATAAAATCTTTGCTTTTTGGTGTCCATGCTTTCTTACATTTATCGCAATTGTATGACCGCCAATTCTTGAATTCTGCTCTGTTTGAAAACGCTAATTTTCTCATGGTATAAAATCCCAATCAATACCGTCTACTTCTGGAACTAGCATATACGCTGTAATATACACTTGATGTTGTTGCATGTTAGGTTTGCTCCATTTCCAAACACTATTTTCAAGTTTGATTTCAGTTCCGTCATCGCTTCGATACCTCATTTCGTCAATATAATAAACGCCAAGACTCCAACGCCACATGACTGTATCAATTGATGCTCCGGGTTTCAGCTCGTCAACGAATAAGTACAGGATGATGATGTCCTCTGTTCTTTGACGTTCTCCATTGTTGTTGATGATTCTTGTGTCTCTTGCTTCGCTCAGTTGGAATAACGGTTTTTTACTTGCGTCAATCCATGGGTTTTCTTGTTTACTCATTGTTTACTCCTGTCTCTGTTGTTTCTATTTCATCAAGGAATTTGACAATTGCGTTCCGGTCAAATTCATCAATGTCTGTTGCTTCAATTGCTTTTCGGCATAGTGATATTATGCGTCCTAACAGGCTGTCTGCTGATTTTAGGATAGGGTACTTTTCCTCTTTCAGCGTGGTGACGTTCCAGCCCTCATCAATGGCGGTTTCAAGTAGCTCGATATCGTCCGGGTCTGTTGGGTCAATCATGCGGTAAAACGTCCAGTCAAGATTTTGATATTGCGCTCTCCAGTCTGGTGTCCATAACATTGCGATACGGTGATAGTCGTACAATGTCCCGGGTGATACTCTTAAATGTCCTGCAATGTAATTTACAATCTGTTGCTTGCTGAATAGTGGGCTGTGTGCTTGGATAACTTCCTCTAACAAGTCGCCGATTGTGAATTGTGTATCTCTGGCAATTTCGAACAATAACACGAACCGGTCTAAAATTTCATCAGCTATTTTTAGTCTAATCGTGGTTTGGTTGCGTTCTAGAACGTAGCTCTTTTCCATGTATTCTCTCCTATGGTTTCCAATTATAG
>ENA-UOOH01000970-UOOH01000970.1-fermentation-metagenome-genome-assembly--contig:-NODE-970-length-29864-cov-4.989668_pt1 | contig 29864 bp, 24 predicted proteins | sample MGYA00245778_ERZ724025 | MGnify/ENA primary metagenome ERZ724025 (study PRJEB28704, sample SAMN03018313) | fermentation metagenome | biome: anthropogenic terrestrial biome; feature: soil; material... | reverse complement strand
GACAAAAATGGGAGCATTTCTTATGTGGGTGTTGCAGCTAAATATCCCAAATACAGGGACAGGCAGGATTTTTCCGTTGACCTGATGACCAGGGTAAACAATTGCCTCATGCGCAGCCTGAATGGAAAACCACTTCCCCCTGAAAGCAAAGAAATAACCGCCATCCTTACCTATTTTCACTGGATATCAAAAGGAATTCCTATATACGCGGATATTCCATGGCTGGGATTGAAACCGCTTAAGAGTGGCCACCAACCAGATAATACGAAGGGTAAAATTCTCTTTGCCGAAAACTGTGCCCGGTGTCATGGCGATAACGGACAGGGGGGTATGAAACAAAAAAACATAAAGAGCGAATCACATGGCAATGGTCATGATGAAAACGGCCCACCATTGTGGGGAAGTAAATCATTTACCCATGGGGCAGGAATGGCCAGGCTGGAGAATCTGGCATCGTTTGTTTATTACAATATGCCCCGGCACGAACCGGATCTTACAGAAGAACAAGCTTGGGATATTGCCGCTTATGTTACCGCCCAGCCTCGTCCGGAATTTGAAAAAGATGATAAACCCTGGTGAGCTCAAGCATAAAGGTCACTATAATGAAAATCTAAACTTTTTTTATCCTCATGAAAACAGTAAAGAACAAATGGCCAGGTGCATTAATTTTAATCGTTTTAATATTGCTCATGAATATGCCGGCTGTCTCTGATACATTGACCATTTTGCACGCCAATGATTTCCATGGCCGGTACATGCCTTTTGAAGTGGCACCCGGAAGTGCCACATCGCAAACCGGTGACCCTGGGGGCGAAAACAGTTTCGAATTCAAGCACCATGGTGTGGTGGGTGGTTTGGCAGTAATGGCGGCGGCCGTTGACAGTATTCGTAAAAAACATGGAAAAGAGAATGTGCTGCTTGTGCATGCCGGCGATACCTATAGCGACGATTTGCTGGGCAACATTACCAAAGGGGAAGCAATGGTACGCCTGATGAATAAACTGGGTTTTGACTTTATGGCATTTGGCAATCACGATTTCGATTATACATTGGAGCGAACCCGGGAATTGCAGGAGATGGCCAACTTTCCCATGCGGGCAGCCAATATTATCGAAAAAGGAAAGCCTATTTTTGGCGATCCGGTGGCAATAGTTGAAAAAGCGGGCATAAAAGTAGGGTTACTTGCGCTTGGATACCACAATACCCCGCTGACCACTAATCCCGAAAATGTGAAAGCACTGAAGTTTATAAATGGGATTGATGTGGCCCAACAATATGTTGATGATTTGCACAAACAAGCGGACATTGTGGTTGTAGTTTCTCATCAGGGAACAAAAGCAGATGAAATGCTGCTAAAAAAGGTAAACGGGATAGATGTATTGATTGGCGGCCATTCGCACGATGAAATTGCTGAATCGGAACAGGGGGCAATGGCACAGTCGTTGGCAGATGCCGCAGTTTTGGGCGAAATAAATATAATATTGGAAAATGGCCGGATACAGGAAGTTAAAGCTAAAAATCATGTGCTGTGGGACAGCCAGTTTGGGGCAGATCCTCAAATTGCACGTTTCATCGATTCCTTGCGCGCACCCTTCCTCGATACCCTTGAAATGGTAGTTGGCACTGCCACTGAACGTATTGAGAGGAATTATATGTCCGAAAGCCCTTTTGATAAGTTAGTGGGGAATATCCTGCGGGAGAAAGAAAATAGCGAAATCGCGCTTCTGACAGGTGTTGGATACGGAATTTCAATCCCGAAAGGTAAAATAACACGTGAACAGGTTTACACGCTTATTCCCCATTCCTCCAAAATTGTAACCCTTCAGTTATCCGGAAAACAAATATTGAAAACGCTTGAACAAAGCGCATGGAACATTGAACCCCAAAATCCTATGGATATAGTAGGAGGCCTCATCCAGACTTCGGGTATGAAATCGAGCATAGACTTTAACCAACCGCGCGGGAAAAGGATAAGTGCCGTAGAAGTTGGAGGCCAGCCACTGGAACCCAAGCGCCTGTATAGTGTGGTTACTCATTCAGGAATTTTGGCCGGGGCGCACCGGTACAATGAAATTGCCAAAGGCAAAAACATCATAAAGAAAAACGAACAGCTCAATGAAGCCATAGTAAATGCTTTCAAACAAATGGGCACCGTTTCACCGCCTGAATTGGGCGATGTAAATAGAATTGAAAAATAAAACGTAATGCAAAACCTTGTTTATGCAGGGTATGGCATTTTAATTAAAAAAATAAGAAAACATGGATATAAATAAAAAGCGAAACCCTCAAAGAGAAAAGCCACAAATGGTACCACAACCGGTAGAAGGCGAACCCGGGCTGGTACAGGTAGATACCACCTGGGGCGCCATCCAGCCATTGAAAGTGGCACAAGAGGTCCGCACTGTGGATGAAATGGAAATAAGTGAATTTCAGGAAAAAGGGCTGCCAATTATTGATGCCCGAACCACTGATTTTTACGCTGTTTCAACCATTCCCGGGGCAAAGAACATCCCCCACGATGAAATAAGAGAGCGGATGGGCGAACTGGACCGCGACCGGCCTTCCATCTTTTTTTGCAACGGGCCACAATGTCCCCAATCACCTACAGCCATCCATAATTTACTGCAGGCCGGTTACCCGCCGGATAAAATACTTTATTACCGTGGCGGGATGCATGACTGGATTACCCTGGGATTGCCAGTGGAGCATAAAAATAAGTAAACACATGAAAGCGGCATCATCAGATTAAAAATGTTGAATTGCCAGAATTTAAGTCAAAATGAGAAACAATAGAATAAAACAGTTGAGAAGGGTATCGGTCTTATTGATCATGGTACCCTTACTTACTTTTTGTCAGAATAGCAAACAACCACGAACAGGCAGCCAATTTACAATGACAGCATCGTTTAATCCCGACATAGACATTTCATTAACGGCTACACCGGCAGAGTTACAGCTTTTTGAAGGAGAGAAAACTGCGGTTTACACCTATCGTTCCGAATTAATTAAAGGTGAAAGAACATCGCTTCAGCAAATTCCGGATTCATACCTGGGTCCAATAATTCGCGTAAAGCCCAATCAAAAAATCCGCATCCGATACAAGCATGAGCTTCCCGGTGAAAGTATCATACATTGGCATGGGCTGCATGTTCCGCAGGAAATGGACGGACATCCACGGTTTGCCATCAATACCGGAGAGGAATTTGTGTATGAGTTTGTTGTGAACAATCGCCCGGGCACCTATTGGTTTCATCCGCATCCGCATGGCATAACGGGCTATCAGGTTTACCGGGGATTGGCCGGGATGTTTATTATTGAAGACAGCCAAACCAGGCTGCCTTCCGGCAAGTATGAAGTTCCCCTCGTTATACAGGACCGAACATTTGATTCATCAAACCAGTTGGTATATTTAGGAAATACCATGATGGAAAGGATGGTTGGATTTTTGGGAAATAAAATTTTGGTAAATGGGCAAAGCAACACATCTATGCAGGTGGATAAAGCCACCTACCGGTTTCGCGTGCTGAATGGTTCCAATTCCAGAATTTATAAACTCGCCTGGAGCGATGGTGTTCATTTAAGCGTTATTGGCACCGACGGAGGTTTGCTTTCTAAGCCAACAGACAAACCATACATGATGCTCGGCCCGGGAGAACGCATAGAAATCTGGCGCGACTTTTCTTCCATAAATTCCGGTGAACAAATTTCACTCATTAGTCTGGCATTCAATAGTGGCACCAACATGGGAATGATGGGCAGGGGAGGAGAAATGGGCCCGGGAATGATGAGGGAAAGAAACCATATGCAAAGTAGCAACAATACATCCGATTTGTTTATCGATAATGGCGATGCCTTTACGGTGTATAATTTTATTGTTTCTGAAAATGCAGGTGAAGTTATGACTTTACCCGAAAATTTTGAACCTATAAAAGAAATGAATTTATCGGAGTTCGTTAACCATAATTCACCGCGTCAATTTAATTTCCATTTTCAACGCATGCAATGGCTTATTAATGGTAAAACATTTGAAATGAATGAAGTGGCCGATTGGGAAAAAGTTAAACTGGGCACTACTGAGGTGTGGGAGTTTACAAATGACGGTGGTGGCGGAGGAATGATGGGCAACATGATGAGTATGCCTCATCCGGTACACATACATGGCTTACAGTTTCAGATCATCGAACGGGATGTTTCCGGAGTTTCGCCTGCTGTTTGGAACTCCATGAAAGAGGGTTTTATTGATGAAGGCTGGCAGGATACTTTTCTTCTTTTACCGGATATGCGCGTGAAAGTTGCCCTAAGATTTGAAAACTTTACCGGTATCTTCCTCTATCATTGTCATAACCTGGAACACGAGGATATGGGCATGATGCGTAATTATGAAGTGGTGGAATAGTTTATTTCCGGCACCTGGTTTAACAGCTTTAACAAGAAAACTATGGCAAACAAAAACAAACCGAAACAACAGCACAATCATTCTAAGAAAAATAGTGCTGATAATAATGCGCATCATAACGCGGACGCGCACAATGGTAAGTCTAAAAGTGAAAATGGCCATCACAACGATCACAAAAATGATCACGAAAGCCATCAACATACAAAGCAAAATCACGATCATGGTCACGAACACCATGATCACACCGATCATCACAGGATGATGATCAAAGACTTCAGACGCCGTTTTTGGATTTCGCTTATTTTCACTCTGCCTATATTGGTGCTCTCGCCAATGGTGCAGGATTTATTTGGTTTTGAGTTCGCTCTTTTTGGGAATGCGGATAAATATTTGCTTTTTGGATTATCAAGCATCGTTTTTTTCTATGGTGGGTGGCCTTTTTTAACCGGTTTGGTTGATGAGTTGAAGGAAAAACAACCCGGCATGATGACATTGATAGCAGTTGCTATAACCGTTGCCTGGGGCTATAGTACAGCTACAACCTTTGGTCTGCAAGGGTCATCATTCTTTTGGGAACTGGCAACTCTGGTAGATATTATGCTGTTGGGACACTGGATTGAAATGAAATCTGTGCTGGGCGCATCCCGTTCATTACAGGAGTTGGTAAAACTAATGCCTTCTGAAGCCCATCTCCTTAAAAATGGCAATACAGTTGATGTTAAGTTGGATGAACTGAACGAAGGGGATCAGGTTGTTGTTCGTCCCGGCGAAAAAATACCAGTTGACGGGATAATCACCGAAGGACTCAGCCATGTAAATGAGTCTATGGTTACCGGAGAGGCTAAACCCGTAAAAAAAGAGAAAAACAGCAAGGTGATTGGCGGAACCATCAATGGTAATGGTTCGCTCACAGTTAAGGTAGAACAAGTGGGGGAGAACGCCTATCTCAACAAGGTTATCAATATGGTGCGCGATGCACAAAGCGTGAAATCGAAAACCCAAAACCTGGCAGATAGAATTGCATTCTGGCTTACCATAATTGCCCTGACCATTGGCTTTGGCACGCTCGCTGCCTGGCTGTTTGCAGGAAAGGAGTTTGCTTTTGCCCTGGAACGTATGGCTACCGTAATGGTGATAACGTGTCCGCATGCATTAGGACTTGCAGTACCATTGGTGGTTGCCATATCCACCTCTATTTCCGCTCAGCGCGGTTTACTTATTCGCAACCGAACCGCATTTGAGAATTCCCGGAAAATTACAATGATGGTTTTCGATAAAACAGGTACCCTTACCAAAGGCAATTTTGGTGTAACACGCCTGGGTAGTTTTATGGATGATTTGAATGACAACGATATCCTCAAATTCGCGGGTGCACTGGAATCCAAATCAGAACATCCACTCGCTATGGGCATCATGAATAAAGTTAGGGAAGCTGAAATTGACCTGCCTCAGGTTGATAATTTTAATGCAATTACAGGAAAGGGAATTGAAGGAGATGTTGAAAATAGGCATATCAAAGTGGTAAGCCCGGGTTATCTAAAAGATGAAAACATTGAAATCCCAGACAGTGCATTAAAAAATAAAGCTGAAACCATTGTATTTCTTCTGGTTGACAATAAATTGGCCGGTTACATTGCCATGTCGGATGAGATAAGAAAAGAGTCATTTGACGCCATTAAAACCCTTAAAGAGAACGATATCAAGTGTTATATGATGACAGGCGATAACGAAACAGTAGCAAAAAGCGTGAGTGATGAGTTGAAGCTTGATGGCTATTTTGCCGGTTTGTTGCCCGATCAGAAATTGGAGAAAATAAAAGAGTTTCAACAGAAAGGTGAATTTGTTGCCATGACCGGCGATGGAATCAATGATGCTCCCGCCCTTGCAACAGCCGATGTAGGTATTGCCGTGGGCAGTGGGACGGATGTGGCTGCCGAAACTGCCGATATAATACTGGTGAACAGCAATCCACAGGACATTACTACACTTGTACTTTTTGGGAAAGCCACTTACCGAAAAATGATTCAGAATTTTGTGTGGGCTACCGGATATAACGTTGTGGCAATACCGCTTGCGGCGGGAGTTTTATATAGTTCTGGAATATTAATTAGTCCCGCCATGGGCGCAGTCCTCATGAGTTTGAGTACCATTATTGTAGCGCTGAATGCTCAATTACTGAAAAGGAAAATGAGGGTAGTGGAAGAGGGGGAGTGAAATCAGGATACCCCACACAGGTATCATCACTGCTGCCGGAACCATTGGCTTCTATCCGTATGCTGAAATGGCAATGCCTTACGGATGCTACCTGGTCAAAAGTGATTTTCTGACTGCTCCGTAAAAGAATGTTAACGATATCATAAAATCAACATCCAAAAGGCAGCATGGCATAATAATGGCATTAATTTTTTATCATCAAATTTACCCGATGATAAAAAAGCAAAAGATTTTTTTAATCTGATTATCAACCTAAAGCAAAAACAAAATGAAAACACGATCATTTTTTTTGACCATACTATTTCTGCTGGGAACAGTCAGTCTGTTTGCGCAGGAAGTCACCAAAAAGTTTGAGGTGAAAGGGAACTGCGGAATGTGTGAAAAACGCATCGAAACTGCTACCAAATCAGTAGACGGAGTTACCAACGCCGATTGGGACAAAGACACCAAAATAATGGAAGTAACCTTTGATGCCTCAAAAACATCAGAAGATGCGGTTCAACTGGCCATAGCCAATGTCGGTCATGACACGCCCATGCATAAGGCCGATTCCGAAGTTTACAATGACCTTCCCAAATGCTGCCAGTATCCCAAAGATGAGCATCCTCATATGGATATGCAAAAAGAGGGGAAAATGGAGATGGACCACGACATGAACCATGATATGAAGCATGACATGAATAACAAACCAAAGCAGGAAGTGCAGTAAATTTTTAAGTTTACATAAAAAAAAGACAGCCTCGGGCTTGCCAATCCACAATTTTATTGCGGGGGTGAGTTAGGGGCTGTCTTGTTTTTCGAATTTTATGGAAATTGAAATTCGCCCTTGCGTAATATATTAGCATTTTATTTATTTGGGGATTGGCTTTTTTAAATAAAACTGATTAACAGATGCCTCTTCCGTGCCAATTATAAAGCGGTCGCAACCACCCTGCAAATATTGTGGTGCTGCTTTATAATGATCAAACGCAGGTGCACTATAATATTTTAAACAACGACTTCAGTTGCCGGTAATCCATCTATGCAATATGCCAAGGATTACTCCAATTACGCCTCCGGCAAAAAGTATGGAAGAAAGTGAAAAGTTTCCTGATATCAGTATGACCAGAGCAGCAATAGACAAGGCCAAACAAATTATTCCTAAAGCCGGATGGAGAATGGCCATAAACAACCCTTTCCCAAGTGTGATGGTCAGATATCCCAACCACTTTAGCAACAGCCGACCCATAACTATGGTGCCGATGATGGTGAGTATAATTGTAATGACTTGCATAAAACAAAGATAAAAAATTCAAAGAAACCGTTACATCTTTTCAACGACAAGGATTATAATAGCACTATTGCAGACCTCTTGGTAACTTGTTGATTTTTAGATGCTCTTTTTTATGGCAGGAAGGGCATAAAACAACAAAATCATGAATGGATACGGGTTTGAAATCCTGCTCAAAGTTAATCTCAACGGTATCATGTATTTCCAGGAAGTAAGGATGATGATAATTTTCGCCGCAGCTTTCACAGGCATGTTTTTCTTTGGGGAGCTTGTTGTTCCAAAAATAATTGATGGATTGTTCACGGAGTACATGAATATAATGTTTCCAATATCTGTCAGGAAAAATAGCCGGTCCGCTTGAAGGGGTAAAATCATAGGAAAACCGGTACTTTAAGTATTCGTATTCCCATGCCAGAAGACCAGCCCAGTATAGCGTAAATGGCTTGTATGGCTTTTGAAAAACCTTGCTGTTGTACGATGGAAAGTGTTTTAAATACCGGATATCAATCTTAGGAACAGTGCTGTAACCACCTGTCTGTACGGGTATTTGAAAGAAATTCCTGTTTAAAAAATGCTGATTTTTATTATCCTCAATTTCCGAAGTTTTGTAGGTTCTGGCTTCTTTGATTGTGACAAACGAGAAAATACCCTCCATTTCTCCATTCTTCGCGTAAATGGCAACTTTTTGTCCCGGAGAAATATATGGAACCTTCTTCACAGAAAGGAAAGAGCCCGCACTGACCCTGTGATATGAGTTTTCTGAATCTCTGTCAATCCGATAGATATAGCTCATTGTTTTGTTGAATTTGTAGTTTCAGAAATGGAGCCAACTGTTATCGGCAAAATACTTGCTGTCGCATTTAAATCTACTTTATCTGAATAATTCATAAACCAGGACTAAAAAGGATTAATTTGTTGGCTAATCTCATTGATATTTAGTGTCTTTGAGGTCTAAACAAAACAAGAACCTTTCCCTGAACAAAAATGCAAATAATTGTTCAAATTCCAATGATTGTAACTCGGAATCCCTTCAATCATCAGTTTACGAAATATGGCCTGGCTTAAGCAAAAAAGTCGAATTGAATTCACGCCCGCAGCAAAAATTGTTTGAGTAGAAAAAAAGTTGGGATACGAGGGTGGATGGGAAGGGAAAAGTTGTAAGTTTGTAATGTTATAAAAGAGTTAGCCACCATGTTGAAAAATCACAACTAAAAATAACAGAGTTATTTATTACAAAAAGGAAAAGATGAATTAAAATGGGTTGATACAGTGCGTATTAAAAAGGATTTGATCGAATATCTAGCTGATTGTAATTCAGTTGTTGAAATGATAAAGCAATACAACTTTTTTTTTAAAGGATTGGTTCCCATAGTAGAACATTATAATAGCATTTGTCGAAAAGAATGAACACGGTGGCTAACAGCACCTGGCCCTAAGCCGGGTTTTGGTGCACTCCCGACAGGAAAGTGTATATATAAGCGGCAGTCCCACACGGCAGCTTCGGAGGTAATCTCCCGGCCTAGCTGCGGCACGTTAGCTGCAAGGTTAACGGAAACAGTGCTAAAATCATAGTACCGGCAAAAGCGAGCCGTTTGACTTGTTACCGTAAATCGGACAACAATGGCGGCAAAGTCGAAGAACAACAGTTTAAAGGGAGCGAAAAGCAACGAAAAAGACAAGTTTTACACCCAACTTTCTGACCAGGCAAAGAAAGATACTTAAACATTTGTGAGTTCAGCGACAATCAAAAACGTGAAGCCTACGAAAGACAGAAGGGAATTTGTCCAGTTTGTACTGAACATTATGAAATTGGACAAATGGAAGACGAGTACATCACACCCTGACATTTAAGAGCAAAAACTTCGGCTGACAAATGCCAAATGTTGGGCAAGGACGACAACAGACGAAAATCGGGGAAATAGTGTTTTATTGTTTAGACTGTTGGAAGTTGATATTTGGGATTTATTTTTAAAATTTTCAATAAAGTCAATCCGTCATTTGCTAATAATCCTTTCATTAGTTGTAAATCTCTGAAAGCATCACGATGACAACGCCTGAATTTTTCTTTACAACAAAAAGGGCATATTGCCCTTCTGTCAGGGTTGTAGTTTTTTATTATCAAATCAAACATCTTAATAAGTTCAGTGGGATTTTTCGCCTTTAACTTACTTTGATAAAATTCAAGTCGCCCTAAAATTCCATGCGAATATTCGCCATACAGATAATAACCTTCCCTTGATCTGTATGTTTGATTGGCGAAATAAGGTATGGCATATTGTTTTATATAATCAAAAACATTCAATCCTTCTTTGCAAATGATAATTTCATTTGGAGTTACATCAACACAACAAGAAAAATCATTTTCATAAACGTGCCAATCAGCATTTTTTTGGAAAGCATTGTTTGTTTCAAACAGCTTTGGAAAGGTATAAGGGTAGTTTTCACTACCCTTAATTTCTACTTCATAGGTGTCCCATAATTTGCCTGTCCCGTCAATAATATCCAATGAACCTTTTAAAAAATGTTCTTCGTTTTCTTCAATAACACTCAATTTGTTGAACAATTCGGGAACACCCAGAATATCATTTTCAAACAGTACATTTTTCATTATTCTGCATAAGGTTTTGTTGTAGGCGTGATAATAGCTCCAAGTCCTGCCGAAGCGTTTGATGTATCGTCCTTGTCTTCACCCAACGGAAACCTGTCGCTTAAATGCTTACGCCAAAGTTCCGTTGCCTTTTTGAAATTCTTTTCCTGTAATGCTTTCGTGGCATCGTCAATGAACTTGGTAAGGCAATTCATAAAATAATCCTTATGACCGTAATTTTCCAACAAGTTTTCGCCTTTTGGTGTTGTCGGACGATTGCACTCAAACGAAATTTTGAGTTTTCGTTGAACGGCTAGCAAGGTTTCTTTTAAAGCTACATCATCACGGTCTTTACGATAAACCGCATTTTCCGCAAAAAGTATTGTAATGATTAAACCACTTGGCATTGGATTGTTTTCATTCTCAAACTCCCTGTTGTCAATCCAACCTTTGCCAAAGCGTGCTAATTTTCTCAATTGTGGGTTTGTTTCTGCCTTTTCGTTAAACCAATCTGTAAAGGCTTTCGGGTCGCTATCAATCCAACCATCCCTTTTATGGGCAAGTTCAGGCGTATCATCATTCTTGTAGTAAATTGGTTGGTCAACATTATGACCTTCAGCAAACAACGTTCTTATACAGGTGTTTTTATCAATTGGGTCATTGTCCGTATGCCCTTTTACGGCTTCATAAACCCAATTATGGTATGTGGTTGGAGTTGGTCTGTCTTTCGGCTCCTTATAGCCTTCAAAGTAAATTCCGTCATCTACATCATAGTAGAGTACCGTTTTTTCTTCGTTTCCTTTTTTTATTTTTCGAGGTATCGGGTTTATGATTGTATCCATAGACATTGACCCCTGACCACTAAATTTAGGTTGAGTTTCGTTTGGTTTATTTTCTTTAAACTATTTTCTTATCTTGTTTCGTAACTCTTTGCGAGAACCTTTTAGGCTTTTTCTACGAGCATCGGTCAATCTTATTTTGCCATTGTACTCTTCAAAATGTATATTGCAATTTGCCATAGTTATTTGATTTTATATGTTTTTTGTGATTGAAAAAAATTAGCAATTTCAGGGTCTTTGGCTGCCAAAGTTCCCCTGTCATTTCCTTTACCCCTTATTAGGTTTAAAGCATCTTTGGTTGCAACATCAAGTTGAACCAAATGTTGTTGTTCCGCAGAAATCGCTTCCGAAGAAATTCGAACATATTCCACAGGCATAGAGTTTAGGTCGTGTAACTTTGAAAGAAAGTAATCCGTAAAATTACTTTGCCCTATTAACGAAGTTTCAAACAAATCATTTCGCCATTGCACAAACGACCTGTTCCGTTTTAAACCTGTTGGTTTTCCGGCGGTGTTGTTCAAGCTACTTACAGAAAGTATCTGAATACCGTCATACGTTTTGTCTTCACCAACAAAATAAGTCAGGGCTTCAATCAAGCCAAGTAAAGACGGATTGTTTGCCCATACGCCACCGTCAATAAATTGCTTATAGTCGTACAAATCAATTTCTGCCAAAGGTAAATATGTAGGTGCAGCCGATGTTGCTAATGCCACATCTACATATTTCGCTTTGTTGTCTTGTCCCTGTCTAAATTGCCTTCTTTGTGGTCGTATTTGAAAATCCACGGACGAGCATCTGTAAATGAGTAGGACGGTATACAAAGAAGATTATTGCTTTCCCCAATAACTTTATCGCCAAAAATTTCAGTAAGGACTTTTTTCAATGCTTCATCTTTGAATTTTCCTTTCCATATGGTTTGACGTATCAACCCAATCAACTTGTTTTGTTTTGGAAAAATATCCTTACCGTGTTCGGTATAGATTTTTGATATTTCAGAAGCAGGGATTTTTTGCGAGAGAGCCAATGCAATCAAACCACCTGTTGAAGTGCCGTATATCATATTCGGAACAACTGTCACCAAACTTGCTTTCCAAATGTTCGAGAATGGTAGAGGAGTAAAGACCTTTTATACCGCCACCGTCTATTGATAAAATTTTAAACTTCATAATCTCAAATTCCATTTTTGATACAACCCTATTTATAATTTGAAAGTCCAATACCAAGAACCAATGCAAATAGTCCTAAATTAAGTCCAACACCTACTTGTTTGCTGTAAGTTTTTCGGTATTGTACAGTATTTGCATAATGCTCACAGTTGAAGTTGAGCAAATCATACTGTTTCCCTTGCAGTTGCATTGCGAACTGTACAGCAGTGTTTCGCTGATGTTGATTTCCTGTAAACAGTTCAACTCTCGTCAATTCATAACCACCCCTAAAAAGATAGGTTTCGCTTACAATTTGAACGCCTTTGCCAATAGCGTTTTCAATGTATACTCTGTTGCCGTTGTTGTCTTTGCCAAGATAAATGGCGTGATGCTGAACCAACCTCAAACCATTTTTTGGTATTACCAATCGGTCAGCGGGTTGTAATGTTTCTAAGTAAAATTTTCTATTCATAAACTATCCTTTAATGTTTCGTGGATCATTTCCAAAACTGTCTTTGCCTCTGATTTTCCCTTCCTTATTATGAATTACTAATTCCGATTGCTGATTTTTAGCAATCTCACGAGCTATATCAATAGCCTGTTTTTGTGTAGGCGTAATTTTTGTGTTCTTTTCATTGCCTGCACCTTTTACCGCCCAATCTTTTCCGTGCGGTACTACGTGTTGATTTTTTTTCATTGTAGCATTATTTTAAAGTTGTAGGTACAATTATTTGCACCCGATTGAAAAGTTACAATACGTATACCAAATAACATATCTGTCAACCTACTATTGTAAACTGACAATTTTATGCCACATTCGGCAATAATGTCAGTATATTAATGGCTTGTCAGTATTAAAGAATGTCATGGTTACAAAATATAGTAAATAAAATGGCATTGGTTTTGCTATTTGTAAACTAAAAGTATTACCTTTGCACCATAATTCACACAAACAATGGAAATGAAAGCGGTATTTGCAGAAAGATTTAAGTCAGCCCGTTTGATGAAAGGATTCTCATTGCAAGATTTGGCTAAGGCCTTGGATAATCAGTTATCTCGCCAGGCATTGCATCGTTACGAGAAAGGGGAAGTAATTCCCGATGCTGAAAGAATCAACTTATTAAGCAAAGCATTAAATGTAAGCCCTGATTACTTTTTCCGTACTACCAAAGTGGAGTTAAGCGAAATTGAGTATCGGAAATTGAGCAAGATGCCACAAAAAGAAGCGTCAATAATCAAAGAAAAAACCAAGGAATATCTTTCACGATATTTGGAGTTGGAAGAAATTTTAGGCTTATCCAATGAGTTTGATAATCACTTAAAGGACTTTGAAACTGTTACTTCTTACGAGCAGGTTAATAAAGCGGCAGAACTTTTAAGAGAAAAATGGGACTTAGGAAAAGGGACTATATTCAATGTTGTAGAAACTCTGGAAGATAAAAATATCAAAGTTGTCAAGTTAGACGTGGACGAAGATTTTGACGGACTGCAATCTTTTGTGAATGACACCATTCCTGTAGTAGCGTATAATATAAAAAAAGCAAACAAGCCCGATAGAATTAGATTAACCCTTTTACACGAATTAGCACACTTGCTATTGACCTTTGGCGATATTAGCTTAAAGCAAAAAGAAACTTTATGTTTTCAGTTTGCGGGAGCAATGTTGTTACCCGAAGAAACTATTAAAGCTGAACTGGGTGCACACAGAAACAAACTTTCCACTTTGGAATTGGGTAATATCAAAAAGCAATATGGTATCTCTATGCAGGCTATTGTAATGAGAGCGAAAGATTGCAACATTATCAACGACCATTACACTAAGCAATTTTTCTTTTTTATCAAACAGATGAATTGGAAAGTAGATGAGCCTGTAGAATATAAAGGAGCTGAAGAAAGCAATCGTTTTGAACAGCTTTTATTTAGAGCTTTGATAGAAGGCCAAATTTCAATGTCCAAAGCAGCCTCATTGTCTAATCAATCTTTGGCGGAATTTAAAAAAGAACATCAACCGATGTTTTAATTCTCAAATTTTTTATGCCAAATATTTGTTCGGAAAATGAAAATAAAAATTGCTGTCACGGATGCCTGTATTTTCATAGACCTATATGATTTAGGGCTTGTAGCTTCATTCTTTAATCTTGAAATAGAAATACATACTACTTCCTCCGTATATTTTGAGTTATACCCCGAACAGCAACAAGTCCTTAAAGCATATCAGTCTGTTAACAGGCTTATTATTCATAATTTACAGGAACAAGATTTTATAGAAATTTATTTGGAAGAATATCCGAAATCATTATCAGAAACGGACAAATCGGTATTATACATTGCTAATAAGTTAAATGCTTGTGTATTGAGTAGTGACAAGGCGTTACGTAATTGTGCAAAAAACAAGGACATTGAATATCACGGTATGATTTGGATTTTTGATAAACTTGTGGAAACATCTGTTTTAACGCCAAAAGAGGCAGCGAGTAAATTGAAACAACTTGTAGCTACCAATTTCATTTTTCAGAATAATCAACAATTAGTTGCAGAAATAGAAAAACGATTAAAAATTTGGAAATAGCTATCGCAACCAGAATGTTGCACGGACAAAGAAAAGCCCAGCTGCCAACATCGGTTTGGCGCAAGCGGGGGTTCAGTTCTTCGTTTGACAGTTTTTCGTAAATTTGAACATTTGTGCTTCGTAGGAAGTTTAGTGGTAAAAATCCCCGCCTTCGCCAAGCACCAAAACTTTGTTCCGTTCTAAAAAGTGATCTTAAAATCAACCCATTATAGTAATTTTCAAAAGAATCTCTATCAATCCGATAGATTAAGCTTATTATTTCATCTGACTTGTAGTTTGAATAAATGAAGTTTGCCTTCGCATCTATTATCCCTGTTAGCTCTTTTAAATCGTTTTTAAATCCTCTTTAATCCCCCATTTAAACAGCCGCTCCTTTCATACTCCTCCCATACTCCGTTACCAATCGCATAAAATCCATATTGGTGTCTGTTTTATCGTGTGGGATAAGGGCGTATTTCCATGGTTTCTCGTTGCGGGCGGCGTTTATTTCGCTGGCTGTTTGGCAATAGTTGATGGCTGCTTCTGCTTTCAATTGTACTGTGCGGTCTTCCATTTCATTTTCTGCCTTTATTTCGATAAGGTAGATGGTGTCTGCTGTTTCCACAACAAAATCGGGGACGTAACGCTCGGAGTTGTTGTTGTACCAGATGTTGAACTGCTTTGAGGCCGGGCGCAGCCACCGCTCAACTTCTTCCGGTTTCGCATTCTCGATAATCTCCGAAAAACGTTTTTCGGGTACCGAATCAAACTTGTATCTGTCGTGGCAGGAACGGGCAAAACCATTGAAAACCTTTGACGATAGTAGTTTTGGGCTTACCGTTGTCCTGAAATTCAATATCTCCTCTCCCTTTTCTTTTGAATAATTCCAGGGCAAAACCAGGGCATAAGGTTCAGGCTCGGGTTTGGATTTAGACGTGATTTGTATGGTCAGGTGGTCTTTAACCTGGGCGTAGATTTTATTCGCAATTAACTCACGATACGTCAATATGGTATCGCCCAGGGTTTCGGGCTTCTTTAATGAATCTTTTACCGCCATTACCGCTTGTTCACACAGGCTGTACAAAACGTCGGCATTGCTGTCGTAATCAATCTCGGGTTTCTTTTTAAGCAATTCAAGAATGCTGTATTCAGGAAATTCAAGGTCACGGGCCGTGATTTTAATTTTATCGGTTTTGTGGTCGTATATGGTCTGTCGTATGAGTTCAAATTCCTGTTGCAGTATGTTTTCTGAAAACGAAGTGGTGTCTAAATCAAAATCGCTGATGATGCTTTTGTTTTCGGAAATGGTGATGCGGATGTTGGGAATAAGTATATTATTCCTTATGATATTCTCCACCACTTCACCATACACCATATCAAGCTCTCTGGCGATAAACTCCTGCTCTTTCGGGGTAAATTCCGTAAAATCCGCTTTTATACTTTCCTTAATCTCGTTGATGGTTGCCGCTTTTACCTTTTCATCGGTTAAATCCTTAGGGTTTTTTATGGCTTTATCGGCTATTTTCCGGCGCACGGCTGCACTTACCGAAGTCCGCGCAATATGCTTGCTTTTGGCTTTTTGCCTGATTTGTTCGTCCTTAATCTGCTCAATTTTAATGCCCTCCTCTTCCAGTTCAACCACATCCTTGGTTCTGGATGCGACAGTTTCCTTGCGTGAATTTAAATCGGATTTGGTGAGTTCTATTTTGCCAATGGAATGAAGCAATGAATTTGGGTCTTTGGCTGCATCCACCACTTCCTGAAATTTATCATGCATCATTATCGAGAGCATATCCACTTTTGCCACACCGGTACGCTTCCCGCCGAAAGGCAGGCGCAATCCACGGCCTATGGTTTGCTCAATCAGGGTAATGGCATTGGCTGCCCTCAATGGCACGATGGTATATAAATTGGCAACGTCCCAGCCTTCTTTGAGCATGTCCACATGAATCACAATTTCAATGGGATTGCCCGGCTTTTCGAGGGTAAGCAGTTGTTCTACCTGGGCTTCGCTTTTGGTGGTGGAATCTATCTGCAACACCTTTTCACGGTACTCCCCATCGTAAAATTTGCTGGAAACCATGTAATCGTAAATGCTTTTGGCATGGGTGGTATCCCTGCAGGAGACGAGTATGGTTGGCTTTACCGGGTTTTTATCGTTGTCGGCAGCATAATTCTGAATGGCAATTTTTGTATCGAGGTGCATCTGAATGGCATCGTTCAGCTTCAGTTTTTCAATTTCACCGGCATCCATGCCATCAAAATTTGCATTGGCGCGGGTAACTACTGCCGGATTTTTGATGTATTTCCCGTCGCGCAAAGCATCGGCCAGGCCATACTCAAACACCACGTTTTTAAAGCGCTGGTTGGTACGTGCATCAATGGGGGTGGCCGTAAGCTCAATACCAAGTATAGGGTTAAGTTCATTAAGCGTTTCCATGCCCCGCTCACCCCGGTAGCGGTGCGATTCATCCATAATAATAACCAGGTCTTTGAGGTTGACAAGATAATTGTAATAGCTATCGCCCAGTGTTTCCCTGAAACGCTTGATGCGCGGAGGCAAAACCCTGCCATCTTTGGTGGTGGTTTTGATATCGGCATTTATCTTGCCGATGTTGAACATATTGATTTGAATGGAATCATCGGAGGCTTTTATACCCTTGGTTTCATAATCCTCGCCCGTGATAATAACGGCCTTGTTCCCAATTTCAGGCAATCCCTTGAATACATATTTTTCAGCGCCTTTGTTGCCAAAATCATCTTTCAGTTTGTCGTAAATGGTGATGTTGGGCGACAGGATAAAGAAGTTGCGAATGCCTTTTTCTTTGACCAGCCAGGTGACAAAAGCACCCATCAAACGCGTTTTGCCTATGCCGGTAGCAATGGAATAGCAAACCGACGGAAACTCCCTTTCAAAGGCTTCGAAAAGTGGATAGGCTGCCTTCAGGGTGTTTTCTTTTTCAACTATGGGTGCCGAGCCCAATAGACCCGATTTGTTTACCATATCATCCAGAACCTGCAGACTTTGTTTCAGCGGGTCCCTTAAACTCATGGTATTGCCAATGTATGCTGTGCTACGGGCCATATGCTTAAGATTTGCCTTTTTTTAACTGTTTATTGGGGTTTTTCTTAATGGATTTTAATTCATCCTTCTCGTTGAGTATTTGTAATTGGTAAGATGCTATTTCAACTATCTGCTCAAATCGTATGTCCTTGGCGATTTTTTGCTTTATTAATATTGAGTTCATACTTTCAATATTTGATAAAACAGTAAGCTCATTTATACTTGCCATGTCTCTGATATTTAGATTAATCTCAGAGAGTTGTGGATTTGCTTCACGCCAATCTTTCGCGGTACAACCAAAAAGTGCAACATTTAGTAAATCCGCTTCTTCTGCGTAAAGCAGCCATTCTTTATTTTTGGAATAATTTTTTTGTGGAATGATGTGTTTTTGAACGGCATCTGTCTGCAGGTGATAATTGGTTTTGCTCAATAATCGCTTTACACTCCACTCAATATTAAGCCTATCGTTTTCTTCTGCCTTCAGCCTTTGATACTCTTTGATTAAAAGGAGTTGAAACTTTGGGCTAATCCACATGCCGAACTGAAAGGCAATGTCCTTGTGCGCATAGGTGCCGCCATATCTTCCTGCTTTTGCTGTGATTCCAATGGCATGGGTGCGTTCAAGCCATTGCTTTACCGATAAGACAAAGTTATTACTTCCGGCTGTATTTTTAATTGTACCGAATTCGGTATAATTAAAACCTGGATTGTACAAAAGCTCCCATTCCCCAAGATATTCAATGGTGCTTTTAAGGCTTAGCCATTTTATAATAATCACCTCCTGCAATTGACTACGCGCCATGTCAGTTAGTGAAATGTAATCTTCATTGTTGAAGGAGGTTATCTGAATAAGGTTATCCTCCACACGGATTGTCTTTTTATTTCCCATATCAAAACAATAATTTAGTTTGTGTAGGCTTATCTTTTTCAATTACAGCCGTTTCGGGCTTTACCTCCGGGTTAACAAACGAAGGGATAAAAGCCGGTGCATCGGGATCGGCAGGCATGTTGATAATGTTGGTTTCGGTGCAGTAATCTTCCTTATCAAATTCGCACTTGCCGAGAATCATATCGGGTATTTTTTTGATTTCGATGCGGGATGAAAGTTCATTGCAACCCTCGTTAAAAGCCGTACAACAGATGCGCAGGCTCTCTTCGGGTTTCATTTCGCTAAGGATTTGCTCAACAATATCGGGCGTTATATGGGTGGTGGTGGTGAAAATAAAGTGGTATTCGGTAGCAAAGCCTTGTTTCCAAACCACCTCTTCGCTGGGTTTATAGATAAACCCTTCCTGCCGGGCCATAGATGCCGCCAGCAGGGTGGCGTTGTATTTAGGATTAATGACCCATTGGTTGTATTTGTCTTTTTTCAGCAGGCTGGGTGCCAGATTGTAAAACCGGAAGCCACCGCCACCATTCCATTGCACCGCCTTTGAAATCCCGCCCTGATCGGTACCATCACAAACCGCTTTCAGTCGGGGCAGGCAGTGGGTATTGCAATGTTCGCCCAGTTCAATGCCTATGTATTTGCGTTTCATTTTGTGGGCCACGGCAGCGGTAGTACCACTGCCCAAAAAGCTATCGAGAACAAAATCACCTTCGTTGGTAACTAATTCAAGAAGTTTTTGAATTAGACTTTCAGGTTTTGGATAATCAAAGGAATTATTTACTCCAAATAATGCCTTAGTTTCATCATTCGCTGTTTTATTTGTCCCTACATTTTCAATAATGGAGCGCAGCACCTGTCCAGACAATGGCATATATACCCGATGGTGCATAGCCCAACCATTCTTAGTTTTTTTTAATCTTATTTGCCCGTTTGTTAAACCTTCATTAATGGTGTTAATTGACTTTTGAGAATTAAGAGAGAGTTTCGTTCCGTCTGGACAATCAATAACTACTGGAATGGGATTTTGAAGGCCATCTCGTGCCAGGGTATCCCAATAATATCTTTTGCCTTTCTCGTCAACTTCCTTGTACCTTTTTAAATACTCTTCCGACTGAGAAACCCGCCATTTAGTTTTATGAGTCTCTTTTGTGGCGTCCTTAGCAAAAACTAAAATATAGTCATGATCAAGTGCAATGAAACGAGAATCATTACCGCCACCTTTTCTTTTCTTCCAAATAATGTCTCCAATAAAGTTTCTCCTCCCGAAGATTTCATCAAGCATTATTTTCAAGTAAGCATGTTCAACTTCATCTAAATTGACAAATAAGACGCCATCTTTTGATAATAATTTATACAGTATTTCTAATCTTGGTTTTAGCAAATTCAGCCAAATACTGTGCTCCAGACCATCGTCGTAATGCTCAAAGGCATTGCCGGTATTGTAAGGTGGGTCAATGTAAATGCACTTTATTTTTCCGCTAAAGTTTTGTTCCAGCGCTTTTAAGGCCAACAGGTTGTCGGCATGAATCAGCATATTTGCTGTGTCAGCCTCCCCATAAGATTTCTCCGGGTCCTCAATAAGTACACGGGGTTCGGGCTTTACATCAATGTCTTTGCCGGGCCAGCAAAGCTCTAACTTTTTATATTTTGAGTTCATTCGGTTTTGCAAGTGAAATTTGAAGGATGAATGAGTTAAGGCAATGGAAGTTAGGGATTAAATATCATCAGCGTACCAATGCAATCACTTCTCTGATAAAACTCTCTGTAACCCTTTTAGTTTTGCTAATAACTCATCGAACGTTAGTATGTCTACATTCTTTTGGTTAGCTCTTAAAAGTTCAAAACATTTTGATTGATGCTCATTTAATTCACTTTTTAATCCTATCACCAATATCGTTTTAGGGTCAACAATCTTCTCCTTGTTTCCAAACTCTCTAATGAAAATATCTTTTTGATCAAGACATTGACTAACGCCACCAGATAAGTCATCTGAATATGAATAAACATCAGGTTTTCGATAAGGAGTATTTTTTAATAAATCCTTTTTATGTGTTTTTATTTCTAACAAAGCAAAATTGTCTTGAAATCCATTTTGGAATAGAAAATCGACTATTCTACCATCTTTATTTTCTAGAGATTTACCACCAACATATGCTTCTTGTTGCCTTAATATTACTTCAAATGGGAATAAGTGATTTAATATCCATGAATTTTCCCCAAAGAACTTTTGCCACTGTTTTTCATTATCAACTTTAGATGACAATAATCGCTCAAAATTCTTTATCAAATCTTCAATAAACACATTGTTAATTTTATCCCTAGTTTTAATAAAATTTGAAGTTATAGAAATTTTACTTGGGGGAGCCGTTTCCAGCACCTTTGAAAGTGATTCAATATCACCCTTTGTTACTTTTTCAAATGAATCAAATTTACCGAGAAAAGCATCTAATTGCCCTGCGTTTAAATAAGCCTTATCTTTAGCCAGTTTAGTGCTAATATTCGCTAAGCTGTTGTTTATCATAAGTTTTCGCGTGCGGTCATACCACCTTTGTTCGTTAGCAATCTTTCTGAGAATAACATCAAGGTCTGCCCAGTTAATAGAAAGAGTTTTTTCTGAAAATCTATTTCTAATATTAATTCCAATAGTAACTTTATTAAGATTTTTGAATTTAGGATACAAGAAAGAAAAAAATAGTTTTATTCTTTGAGTTGCAAGTCCATACCTGCCATTTGTTTTGATATCTTTGGGAAGGGCCGCAATACTCTCCCAACCTCTTAATTCTATCGTTTTTATTCTTTTTGAGCTTACGCTTCCATTAGTAGGATTGATATTGTATGGATGAAAGATATATACCTTTTTGTTTCGTATAATTTCTTTAGTTGTGAAAATTGGAGTTCCATCATCATCACAATATTTATATACGATTTTCTCATCGTTTTCGGAAATTAAGTTTTCTTGATTAGGTAAATATGAATCCATATGTTTTGGTTATTTAATATATTGATTGATTCGTTGAAATCATTTTTGCGATACTAATTAAATTCACTTGCTATAATACCAGAATTCCCGTTAAAAGTACAAACTTTCCTTATACCAACATGATTTCCTTCCTAACATTTCTAAAAATATTTATCTGGTATCCAATCAAACCACCCTTAAATCACTTCCTTGTATAAAGAAGTTGCTATCAACCAAATACAAACTCATGCCTGATACAGATATTCGTTAATAAATCTATTGTAGGTATTGCCTTTGAGGGTGGTTAGTTTATACGCATCCCTGAACAATAGTGTGTTATCCTTTACCGCATTGTTAACGTAACCGGCAAATCTTAAGCTGATTCTTTTTTTGGCTGTGGCATAAAAATCCCCTCCACTGGTTTTGGCATTTTCTTTTTTCAATCTATATTGCTCCATGTAATTGTTATAAAGCAGGACATGGATCACGACATGAAGCACGACATGAATAACAAGCCAAAGCAGGAAATGCAGTAAATTTTTAAGGTAACATAAAAAAAACAGCCTCAGGCTTGCCAACCCACAATTTTATTGTGGGGTAAGTTTGGGGCTGTTTTATTTTTTTAAATTTTGCAAAATCTAAAATTCACTCTTGTGTGATACATTAGCATTTAATGTGTTTCGGGTTATTAATGGCTGCTTAAAAACTATCAAACCTATGATTATCAATATCATATTGAAAATAGAATTGCTCTAATTGCAAGGTTCTTGATGACAAACGCTCAGATTTTGTGCATCTAATATTTTGATGCGCCCTCCTGAGGCGGGCACACCGATATATTTGTAGAACATTAGGACAACAAATGTTATGGATTAATAAAAAATTAGTATTTTCACGTTTTGACGTATGCGAATAGTCTAATTATTTTGTAAGTTGTGGTAAGACAGGCAAATGCGGGTAAATTTATTGTAATTATTTCGAATAAAATTGAACAAAATAAAACCTTGCCATGTTAATCATTGACACCTTAAAAAAGAAAAAATGAAAAAGCTGATGAATTTAACAGTTGTAATGCTGTTTGCATTACCATTTGCATTCATTGGATGCGATAAAAGTGAGCCAGCAGAGAACCCTGACGTATCAAACTTTGGTTCTGAAGATCAAATTAAAGCTGAGCTGGTTTACTGTGGAACACCGGTTGTAGCACCAATGGTAGATTATGACCAAACAATTTCCCCCGCGACCGTTTCAATCGGAAACGACCAGACACAATTGGAAATTAAATACCAGCTTAATGAACCCGGGTGGTTTATTTACAATGCACGACTTTTTGTTGGTACCGAAGCTCAATTTGCAGCACTTCCGGGAATTAACGAGCTTGATTTTGATGGATCCGGTACTGTTCATCTTTCTTCATCCCCGCCAGCCCTCCCTATCTCATCTGGTTACCAAAGTTCAGGAACAACCTGGAGTTATGTAACTGACCTCAGTACACTTCCTGATTGCTTTATGGTTATTGCATATATGTCAATTAAAAATCCCTCCACGGGTGAGTCTATGCAAATTTATGGAAAAAGTTCCTCCAGGTCATCGGGTTATTATATGAATTATTGCGTTCAAACATGTTCACCACCACCTCCTCTGGGTGGATGCGAAACTGGCTATGCTTTTGGTGAAGAATTTGCAACATGCTTTATCGACATTCCTGGTGTAAATTCCAACAATTGGGGATGGTCAAACGGACCATTAACTGATGGAAATTATACGTGGCCAATATATGCTGGTGCCGGACAATGCAATACAGCTAACGGCACATATGTCGGGACACTTGATGTAAATTATACTCCTCCTACAGCAACAGTAACCTATACTGTTTTTGATGGTTATGTGCTAAATGCAACACATTTACATGTCGGAAACCAGATTTTGCCAATGAAAAAGAACAAATACATAACCGCTCCAGGTCAGTTTCCTTATAAGCATGGAAATCTGAATGGCGTAAGCACTGATACTTACAATATTTCTGGGTTATCTGGAAATATTTATATTGTAGCTCATTCCGAGGTGTGCGACGATAATTAATCTTTATATTATTTCTATACGTAACAGAGGCAGGGAAGATTTCCTGCCTCTGCTCTTTTTATCAGCCTATTATAGTTTCTTCCTGTATTTTGTTCGTTTCCGGCATACGAATCTCAATATTTACAGCAATATTAGCCAGGTTAAGATGGAGAGAAGCAGCCAGCCCGCCTCAGGAGGGCACACCGACATATTCATTGATTTCACTATTTGCATTTTGCACTGCGAAAGCCAAGATGCATAGTAAATCTTTGTTTTAATCCCTCCCCCTTGCATTTCTCCAACCTTTTCATATATTTGCCAGCGATATGAATAATTAAACCACCCGCTTTAACCAACCACCTTTATGAACAGAATTTTTTCACTTTTGAGCCTGATCTTATTTGCAGGCCTGATCTTTACCAGTTGCACCAAGGATGATGATGAACCCGTACTTCCGGTTATAGCATTCGAGCAAAAGCCCGGTTTGGTCACGGGTGACATTACTGCTGCTTATGGCGATACGCTGTACTTTGGCATCATTCTCCAGGGGAATGGTACCGACAATCTGATTAAATTTGAAATTAAAGCAAATGGCAATGTAATACATGAATCTACGCTAAATACACAAAACCATACATTTGGTTTCTATACAGTTAAAGGGCCTAATCCTGAGGATGTATGGAGCTTTGCAGTAACTGATGCTGCCGGAAACCGTAGGGAAGAAACCATTACCATTACCGGTGAATTTGGTCCGGTCAACAATTACACTGCCATTCTCATGGGTGCTCAGTCCAATGCAAATACACAAAGTTTTCTTTCACTCCGGGACAATAAAGCTACTACTTATTTTCAGGCAGAGGCATTCCAGAATCAGGCAAAAATTGATATGTTGTGCTATTTTGAAGGAGGACAAATGTTTTTGGCTTCACCCGGCGGAAATGTTGCAGGCATATTCACAGGTGCCACCGCTCCTGAAAATTACACTACAAGAAATCTTACCCAATTTGTTAAAACGACCTTCTCCGCTGCCGACTTTGATAATGCAAATACGGATGCACTTCTATATTATGGTTACAGTCTTGCTCCGCCTTCAATAAAAGCTGGTGGACTTTTAAAGGATGACGTATACGCATTTCTTACCCACAATGGTTTTACCGGATTATTTAAAGTGCTGGATGTTAATGGTAATGCAAGTGGAACCCTGAAAATTGACATCAAAATCGTAAAAGAGATGCCTGTGGGCAAAAGTCTTGAGTTTCATGTTTATTAAACAAACTATCTGAAAATCGGGTAAACGAGCCGCTCCATTTGTACGCGATTCTTAAGTTATTCGGGCAATCCTGCGGCTAAATTTTACCGCATCTGATTGCCCTTTTTTTTCTCACTAACACGCAGCAGGGGAGGAGGAGTCCAATGTTAGTCCTATCACATTTATTTATAGTATTTTCGTTATAAAGAACATAAAAAGGTTCTGCCGGTAAGAAAATGGTAACCTATAAATGTCAAAATGCTGGCCATCAAATATATAGCTAAAACATTATTTACTTAATGATGTTTTAAACTGATGAGAAATCCATTGTCATGCGTAATACTACCTATGATGACCTAATTTTAAACCTTCTGAAAAAGTAGTATTTTAACGACTTGATTTCAGGACCAACTCACACTACTTTTGTAAAATGAAATTACATCAGAACTATGCCAGGAACGGATGTTTAATTTCTAACCAAATAATTTTTAATCATGCCAAAATTTAACCATCATGAAAAAGATACTGTTCATTGCATTATTACTTATACCAGGACTGATTGTAACAGGGCAGGTGAGGCCTAAAACTACAAAAAAAGCACCATCCATTATGCTTGGTCTTGACAGTGTTGTCATAAAATCAACTTATGCTCATTGGAATAACGATAACCCCGATGAGTCCTGGGATTTGACTTCATTTCCTAACCGGCTTGTTTATTATTGTTACAATTCCGGCAATGATGACCGGTCGAATGTGGCCCATATTTATGATTTCGATGAAAATGGAATAAACACAACTTATACTACTATAGCTGTGCAGGAAAAGATTAAATATGCCTGTGATTATCTCAACAACATCGCCTTAAGAAATAGATTTTTATATGAATACCAGGGGTTGAATGAAGACAATCAGGGTGTATGGGTCTCGAATAAATATATGGCTCAGTACACAGGTTGTAATTGCGGAAACCTGCAGGTAGTGGTAACAGCTAATATATCTGAAAAGCAAATAATTGAGCAACTGGGTGCATGTCCGGTAAAGCCAGGTAAGTCGGGTGAGCTGCTCTCAATTGTGTATACACCATTAAAATAGCATAATAAGTCAGGGGTGGATTGAATAAGGGCGGGGCAAATTGTCCCGTCTTTATTATTTAAGGCCGGGCCTGCTTTGCGGGTCAAATTTTTACCTTAAATGTCAGATAAACTTTAAACTTTATAAGAAAGTTGTTGTTTAAACTAACTGTTACAATCCATTCACTTAACTTAAACACTTATGAAAACAAGGAAAATGCTTTTTATAGCTTTGGCTGGTTTTATCGGCTTAACGGCCCTCACCTCCTGCGGTGGTGGCGGAGGCAGTGAACAACAGACTTCTGCCGATGAGTCAACAAAAATGGAAGATGCTTCCGGGCCTGATGATGCTCAACTTGCCAGAGGCGAAAAAATATACAATGAAAAATGTTTTGCCTGTCACCAAAAGGATGGAAATGGTATTCCCAATGCTTTTCCAACGCTCGTTGGTTCCGATTTTCTTCTCAACCATACCAAAGAGGCGGTAGCTCAGGTGTTGAATGGCTCTGAACATGTTCCCAGTCATGGAAATATTACATACCCAGCCCCAATGCCGCCCCAGGTAGATAATTATGAAGATGCCGTAGCTGTAATCAACTATGTGCTCAATAACTTTGGCAATGATGGAGGATACATTACCGTTGATGAAGTAAAAGACATTAAAATCATCAGATAAATAATTCACCGTAAGCCAATGAGTTTCATCCCAAAGTGGTAATCAGTATGCTGGTTACCGCTTTGCCTTTATCTAAACAGGAATTTTTTGTTCTTATCTTTTGGACTAATTTACTGAACTTAAATAAATTGACTACTCTCATCCGAACCTTTAATTTATAAAATCAACCAAGTCATGAAAAACATATTCATTTCTCTCCTGCTTATAAGTATGGGCATCTCATTGTTTGCCCAGGATAAACAAGAAAAAGATTACACCAATTTCATTTCCTGTGAGGTGGATGGTAAACCCTTTAAAGCAGAAGCCCGTAAAATGAAAATCCCCATCAGTGGTTTTGAATACCTGGGATTGGCCGCTTTTCAGGTCAGTCCGGATATATCGGTGTGGATCAGGCTATATTATCTTTCTGATAACCTTAAACCCGGGACTTACGAAATAGTTTCGGAAGAATATGTTGAGAATGCCGCCCGGAAAAAAGCAGAAGAAAACATGGTTTGGGCAATGGTTGATTATTCAGAAGAGACCAAAGGATTGGGACACGCTTTTCATGACGGTGAATCATTGAGTGGTACCGTAACCATTGAAGAATTGGGCGACAAAACCATTAAAGGTAGTTTTGAAGCCACCTTAAAAGGAGTATATTACAAAAAGCGCGCAGTAGCTACCATGACAGGCAGCGGTATAAAAGACAATCTTTGGGACAAAGCAGTTACTAAAGCGGGTGGTGGCATGCTGGTATCAGGCCCACACGATCATGACAATACGAAGAAAAGCAAAGAAACCGATACCATAATTCTGACAAACGGTCATTTTTATCTGGACTGGAACAAAGCCGATGCAGATGAAAAATAATAGATTACATTTGTCCGAATCATACGAAATAATAAATCAATAGAGTAAATTGCGTTGTTCCCTGATTTTATCATCACTGATATAATCGTCATAATCCATAAGTTTGTCAATCATGCCTTTCGGGCCTATTTCGATGATCCGGTTACATACGGTCTGTATAAACTCATGATCGTGTGACGACATCAGGATGTTCCCTTTAAATTTTATTAAAGTGTTGTTAAAAGCCTGAATGGATTCCAGGTCAAGATGATTTGTCGGTGTATCAAGTAACATAACATTGGCGTTGCGGATCATCATTCTGGCAATCATACAGCGCACTTTTTCACCTCCCGACAATACATTGGCTTTTTTGTATACTTCTTCGCCCGAAAAGAGCATTTTACCTAAAAAGCCCCTTAAATATAATTCGGTGGTGTCATCTGAAAATTGTCCCAGCCAGTCAATGAGGGTAAGTTCACTTTGAAATAAATGTTCATATTCCAAAGGAAGGTAAGCTTTAAGTATGGTTTGTCCCCATTCAAAACTTCCGCTCTCAGGCTGCTCATGGCCCTTCAGAATCTTAAAAAGCTGAGTCATAGCGCGGGTGTCTCTGGATAGAAAAACAATCTTGTCGTCCTTCATCATGGAGAAATTTACGTTTTTAAATAATACCACACCATTGATACTAGCCTTCAGATTAGTCACTTCAAGTATATTGTTGCCAGGTTCGCGTTCGGGAGTGAAAATAATACCCGGATACTTTCTGGTGGAGGGTTTGATTTCTTCAATATTAAGCTTTTCAATCATCTTTTTACGACTGGTTGTTTGTTTTGATTTGGAAGCATTGGCGCTGAAGCGGGCAATAAATTCCATCAATTCTTTTTTGCGGTCTTCTGCCTTTTTATTCTGGGTCATTTGTTGGCGCAGCGCCAACTGGCTCGATTCATACCAAAATGTATAATTTCCCGGAAAAAGCTGTATTTTGTTAAAGTCTATATCTACAATATGAGTGCATATGGAATCCAGGAAGTGACGGTCGTGAGAAACCACCAGTACAGTATTTTCAAAGTTCGACAGGTAATTTTCCAACCAGTTCACCGTTTCCAGGTCAAGGTCGTTGGTGGGCTCATCCAGGAGCAGATTGTCCGGTTTCCCAAAAAGCGCCTGAGCCAGCAGTACTTTCACTTTTACCTTACCGTCCAGCTCACGCATTTGTTTGTGGTGCAAGTCTTCAACAATACCTAACCCACTGAGCAGGCTGGCGGCATCACTTTCGGCATTCCATCCATCCATTTCTGCAAATTTTTCTTCCAGCTCGGCTGCTTTGTTACCATCTGCTTCCGAGAAATCGGCTTTGGCATAAATGGCGTCTTTCTCATGCATTACCGACCACAATTGATTGTGTCCCATCAATACTGTGTTAAGTACAGTAAAATCGTCAAATTCAGAATGACTCTGGCTCAAAACTGACATACGCTCACCTGGACCCATACTTACGTTACCCTTTGAGTATTCCATTTCACCAGATAACATTTTCAGGAACGTAGATTTTCCAGCACCGTTGGCACCAATAATGCCATAGCAGTTGCCAGGCATGAATTTTAAGTTAACATCCTGAAACAATATTCTTTTGCCAAATTGGATACCCAATTCCGAAACTATAATCATTTAATATTGTGTTAATTGTGTACAAAAATGCTTTTCCCGAAAGGGGGTGCAAAGGTAGGTTTTAATTTCGGATTGCAGATTGCAGATTTCGGATTTAACTTCGGGGAGTTCCGCTTCGCTCCGGTTTGAGTTACACTTCATTCCGGTTCGGATGGGTGATTGCAAATCGCGGAACGCGGATTGAATTTCTAACCACCAGTCACCAGTCACCAATTAACCACGAATTACGCAAATTAACGCGAATTATGTTTCAAAGGCTCAACACCTCAACAAATCAACAAATCAACAAATCCACAGATCACAGATTACAGATCACAGATTACAGATCACCAACTAACGCGAATTATGTTTCAAAGGCTCAACACCTCAACACCTCAACAAATCAACAAATCAACAAA
>ENA-UOOH01000969-UOOH01000969.1-fermentation-metagenome-genome-assembly--contig:-NODE-969-length-29871-cov-3.903005_pt1 | contig 29871 bp, 25 predicted proteins | sample MGYA00245778_ERZ724025 | MGnify/ENA primary metagenome ERZ724025 (study PRJEB28704, sample SAMN03018313) | fermentation metagenome | biome: anthropogenic terrestrial biome; feature: soil; material... | reverse complement strand
TGCAGGCGTTGAGCTTCCGGGTGATGTAACTTTGCTTTCGGTGGTAGACGAAGAAGGTGGCGGTAATGGTACCTTGGCATCTCTTTTAAATGGGCGAAGGGCCGATGCTTCCGTCGTATGTGAGCCGACGAATAAAAATGTGATTGTAGCACACATGGGCTTCCTCTTTTTTGAAGTTAATGTTACTGGTATTTCACTCCATTCATCTTCGAAATGGGACGGGGTTAATGCCATTGAAAAAGCTATGTTCCTCATCGATGCTTTACATCAGCTGGAAAACAGATGGATGATGATCTATCGACACCAAATGCTGCCCCCCCCAACACTCAATATTGGTGTTATAGAAGGTGGAACAGCTGGCAACGATGTTCCAAACCATTGCACATTCAAGTTTTGCTTGCACTATGTTCCAAGCTTGATGGAGCATCAAGATGTTATTGATGAAGTACAGGACGCGCTCTTGCTTCGCTCGAGAGGCGATAAATGGTTGCGCGATAATCCGCCAACAATCAGCATTTATCAACAGGGCTTAGGCTTTGAGCAAGAGATGGATCATGAATTAGTTACCCTGGCCAAAGCTTCTGCTGAACAAGCATTTAACGAAGAGTTTGTGGTCGCTGCAAGTCCAGCGGCTAATGATGCTCGACTGATGAAAAACATTGGACAAATGCCTACGATTGTGTGTGGACCTGGACGGATGGAAGATTGTCATACCGTTAACGAGTCGGTCCCTGTTGCTGAATACCTGGACTTTATCCTAGCCTATGCATTATTGATTTGGAATTGGGGTCAGCGGTCTTAGGTTAGAAGATTAAAATAAACCTTGAGAGGACGTATGTGCTATGCGTGAGGGCAAACCTATTCTCGAGATGAGGCAGATAACAAAGAGTTTTCCAGGGGTCAGGGCTCTAAAGAAGGTGGATCTAGCGTTAAGGGCTGGCGAGGTGCATTGCCTTGTTGGCGAGAATGGTGCAGGAAAATCCACGCTGATCAAAATAATGACCGGTGCACACTCTATGAGTTCAGGAGAAATGCTGGTGAACGGCACCCCTAGAGAGCTTAATAGTCCCCAAGATGGCAGAAAGCTCGGGATTCGTGCCATTTACCAGGAACTTGATCTGTTACCAACATTATCTGTTGCTGAGAATATATTTATGGAAGATGTTCCCAAGACTAAACTTGGGTTGGTTGATTGGTCAAAGATGAATCGGAGGGCTGGGGAGCTGCTAGGGATGTTCAAAGTGGAAATCAGCCCCCATAGTTTGATTAAAGATCTAACTGTTGCCGAGCAACAGATCGTAGCCATTGTAAAAGCGCTCTCCCAGGACTCTAAGGTTCTGATCATGGATGAGCCATCTGCGGTTCTTACCGGCAGTGAGCTCGAACGCTTATTTGGAATTATCGAAGAGCTCAGAAAGCAAGGCGTGGCCATTGTATATATTACGCATCGATTAATCGAAGTGTTTGAGATTGGTGACATTGTCACAGTCTTACGGGATGGAGAAAACATTGTCACAGAAAGAATAGAAGCCGTTACCATGGAAAAATTAATCCAATGGATGGTAGGGCGAGAGATGGACGAACAATTCTATAAAGAGACTGTAGAACTTGGAGATGTTGTCCTAGAAGCCAAGAATCTTTCAGTCGAAGGACTGGTGAAGGATGTCACCTTTCAGCTTCGTGAAGGAGAAATCCTTGGGCTTGCTGGACTTGTTGGTGCAGGTCGAACAGAACTTCTCAAGAGTCTTTTCGGGCAGTACCAAGTTGATGGCGGCTCTCTGACAATCTTTGGCGAGGAGTCTCGTTTGAAGTCTCCCCGTGATGCAATTGCAAAAGGACTAGGATTTGTCCCTGAAGATCGCAAGAATGAAGGAGCTGTATTATGCCGTAGCATTGAGGAGAATATTTCCTTAGGGGTATTGGCTAAAAGGAAATTCAAGTTCTTAGTTCATTTTCCAACGCTTTTTAAAACGGCAGTAGAGTTAGCAACCTATGTTAAAATTCGTTGTCATTCCCTCACGCAAGAAGTGGTTACTCTAAGTGGAGGTAATCAACAGAAGACGGTTTTGGCTAAGTGGCTGGCCTCAGAATCCAAGATTCTTCTCCTTGACGAGCCAACTCGTGGTATTGATGTCGGTAGTAAACTAGAATTCTATAAGTTCATGGCAGAGTTGGTGCGTAACAAAAAATCCATCATTCTTGTCTCTTCTGAATTGCCAGAGCTTATGGCTTTGTCGGACCGCATTCTCGTTATGTCCAATTCGAGAATTAGAAAAGAGTTCATGGCTGATGAGGCAACGCAAGAACAAATCTTGGAGCATGCGATTCCGCAGGAGCTTCGAGAATCGACATCGGCTAGTTAGGGGGGGAATTAAAGGTGTTTCAAAACCGAACACAGATAAAGAATAAGGTTGGTTCGAATTTTTCAGGCAACATTGTATTACCATTGGTGTTCATTGCAGTAATGCTCATAGGAGCACTGATTTCGCCTTTGTTTTTTTCGGCGCAAAATCTAAGGAATATAATTATTGGCTCGGCTACGTTTGGGATCTTGGCAAGCGGAATGACGGTTATTTTAATAGCAGGTGAAATTGACTTATCTGTTGGGTCGCAGGTTGCCCTTACTTCTGTAGTCATGGCGACACTAGCACCTAGAAGTCTTACGCTAGCCATCTTTGTGTCAATTTTGGTAACCGTCAGCATCGGCATAGTAAATGGCGTGCTGTTAACCAAGACGAAGATGCCCTCATTTGTTCTGACCCTGAGCACAATGGGTATTGTACGTTCTATTGCTTTAGTCATTGGAGATGGACAGCCAGTTTACGGAGTGCCTCGCAGCTATGCAAATCTAGCCAACGCTTCAGTTGGAGGGATCCCTTTGGTAGCATTGGCCTTGGTGGTGATCTATTTGCTCACCTGGTTCTTCTTAAAATACACCACCTTGGGACGCTCTATCTATTCTGTGGGTAGTAATGCAGAGGCAGCGAGACTGACAGGTATTAACGTCAATCGTATTAAGGTAGCAGCCTACGCCATCTCTGGTTTTATGGCAGGTTTGGCAGGATTGTATTATACATCCTACGTGACCTTAGGTTTGCCTGACGGTGCTGTGGATTATGAAACTGAGGCAATTACGGCCGCCATCATCGGAGGCGCAAGCTTCTTTGGTGGTGAAGGACAGGTAACCAATACCTTGCTAGGTTTCTTGATTGTTGCTATTGTCAAAAACATTCTTAACTTGATGGGAGTTTCGCCCTTCGTGCAACCTGTTGCGATTGGTTTGTTAATTATTGTTGCGGTTGGAGTACGAACAATGAGGAAGTCCTAACGTATCAGTGTCAGGCAGCATATGAAGGGGAGGATAGTGATGAATAATTCATCCGATTTACGAGAATCGATTAAATCGAAGGTTCCGAGTGTCTTGGCGACGAATCCTCGGCTCGTTATGTTCTTAGTTCTAGTGGTTGTATCGACAGTTCTATCTAGAGGCGTATTTCTCAGCCCGTCCAACATTCACAATATGTTGCGTCAGTATTCAACCATAGGTATCATGGCGGTTGGACAGACTGTTGTGATTTTGCTTGCAGGTGTAGACTTATCGCAGGGTTCGATGATGGCTCTAGTTTCCATGGTTGTAGCCTATCTCAACGTCAACGGATTTGGTATTGTTTTGCCATTGGTTGTAGGATTGCTAGTTGGTGCCTTAGGTGGCTTATTTAGTGGAACCATTATTACCAAAGGTAAAGTACCGCCGTTTATCGCAACCTTGGCTATGGCCAGCATTTGCAGGGGCCTAGCAACACTGATTACCCAGTCTAGGCCCATTTATGGGCTATCGAAGGAGTTACTGGTTTTTGGTCGTGACACCATTGGGGGCATCGGTATCCAAGTGATCATTTGGGCCAGTGTTGGCCTCTTGGGAATCTTCATGATTACGAGAACGGTATACGGTCGCGGCGTTTACGCGGTCGGTGGTAATGAGAAGTCGGCTCACCTTTCGGGTATTAATGTACAAAAAGTGAAGCTCCTAGGGTATGCTTTTTCGGGCATATGTGCTGCCATAGCCGCCATTGTGATTACTTCTAGGATGGATATGGGTGGTCCCTATGTGAATGCCAATGATAATGTTCAGTCCATAGCTTCGGTTGTCATTGGGGGAACTAGTTTCGCCGGTGGTCGAGGCTCTGTTTCAGGAACGATATTGGGAACCGTGATCATCGCAATGATCAATAACCTGATGAATTTGATGCTCATTAACCCCTATATACAACAGGGTATCATTGGTGCGATTATTGTGGTTACGGTAACCCTAAACCAAAGAAAAGCCCGAACAGAGTAATGTTGCCCAACAGTCGTATTGTGTGAAGACTCTGTGGGAGAATAAATAGTAGAAAAGAGGGATTCTAGATGGCTAAGGTTCTTTTTGCTGGTGAATCATGGATGAGTTTTAGTATCAATGCAAAGGGTTTTAATTCCTACAATGTCGGTGGATATGGAGAGGGAGGTCAACCTCTCATCGATGCTCTAGAAAGTATGGGCCATAGTGTCACGTATCTTCGTAATCATGAAGCAATTGAGCAGTTTCCAAGGACAGTCGAGGAACTAAAGGACTATGATGTTGTCATTCTTAGCGATATAGGAGCGGATACTTTGTTGCTGCCACCAGACGTTTTAGTTGGTGGTATGACCAGACCGAATCCATTAGTTGCAATCAAGGACTTTGTTAGTCAGGGTGGCGGCTTTTTAATGGTCGGTGGGTATATGTCATTTTCTGGCTTCGAAGGTAGAGCACACTATAAACACACACCAATAGCTGATGTGTTACCCGTGAATTTGGTGGGGTATGATGATCGCATGGAAAAGCCAGAAGGCTGCACACCGAAAGTCGAGGTCAAAGATCATCCAATTTTGTCGGGGATCCCTCATGAATGGCCATCTTTCTTAGGTTACAACAAACTTTCAGCCAAGCCTGATGCCGAAGTACTCTTGAGTGTTGATGAGGATGCTTTTGTCACTGTCGGTGACTTTGGTAAGGGGCGTGTAGTGGCATTTGCCAGTGATTGCTCTCCACATTGGGGGTCGTTGTCGTTTACCGAATGGGAAAGCTATCCGCATTTTTGGAGTCAATTAGTGGATTGGCTCTCTCAAAATCGTTAGATCCAAGAGCGAATGTGAAGTGGCCTCTGGATAACAGGGGCCACATTTAGATAGCTTGCAGATAAAGGGGTTGTTTGGGTCATGCACAACAAGACACCCAGAATTTTGGTTATTGGAAGTTTTATGGTGGATTTAATGTCCAAAAGTCCTCAGTTCCCGAGCCCGGGTCAAACTGTGATGGGGGGACCATTTCATATGGGGGCCGGTGGCAAAGGTTCTAACCAGGCCATTGCTGCTGCAAAACTTGGTGCCCATGTAGACATTGTTGTTTCGCTAGGTGATGATCAATTTGGTGATATGGCCTATGATTCTCTAATACAAGCTGGGATAGGGACAGCTTATGTTAAGCGCGTGAACGATGCATCGACTGGAATCGCCCTCATTATTGTGGATGACTCTAGCGGAGAAAACATGATCGTCGTTGCACCAGGCTCAAATGACGTTCTTGATATGAGTGATGTGGAGAAGGCGAGGCAAACAATTCGCGAGGCAGATTGCGTTGTGATGCAACTTGAAGTACCACTTGAGACCGTTGAATATGCTGCTAAGTTAGCACAAGAAGCTAAAACCCGCGTTATTTTGGATCCTGCTCCAGGAAGGCCACTTTCTGATGAGCTTCTAGCGAATGTGGATGTTCTGACACCTAACGCAGACGAGGCTCAGATTATTAGCGGGATTGAAGTGGTTGATCTTGTTACGGCCGAAATGGCAGCTCGGCATCTTTTAAGTAAGGGTCCAGGCATTGTCGTGGTCACTCTAGGCAGTTTGGGCGCTCTAGCGATGAGTCAAGATGAAGTCATTCATATTCCCGCTTTTGACGTCGACGCTATCGACACTACAGGCGCGGGTGACGCTTTTAATGGTGCGCTTGCTACGGCATTGGCTGAAAAGTCTTCTCTTTATGAGGCATGCCGATTCGCTGGGGCGGCAGCAGCTTTGTCCGTTACAAAAGTGGGGACGTCAATAGCTGCTCCTTATCGCAGGGATGTAGAGGAGTTTTTGAAGACACAACGTTAGGCCTGAAGATGGTGAAATATTGCGATAACTGAGGATTGGCGAAGAAAGGAACATTAGGGGAGGAATCAATGATGACTGTATATTTCCCAGAAATAAACAAGATCGTGTTTGAAGGTAGCCAAACGGATAATCCTTTGGCGTTTCGTTATTACGATCCCGCAAAGGTGATTGGCGGAAAGACTATGGAGGAGCATCTGCGTTTTTCCATGGCTTATTGGCATACTCTTACTGGAGCCGGAGTTGATATGTTCGGTGCGGCTTCGGCCAAGCGTCCATGGGATCAATTCACTGAGCCATTGAAAGCTGCTAAAGAACGCGCTGCTGCAGCCTTTGAGTTTATGGAGAAGATGCAAATTCCATTTTTTTGCTTTCATGACGTTGACATAGCTCCTGAGGGAAGCACCTTAAAAGAAACCTTTGAGAATCTTGATACGATGGTCGAGTTACTTAAAGAACTAATGGATCGAACGGGAAAGAAGCTATTGTGGGGTACATCGAATCTGTTCTCCCATCCACGTTTCATGCATGGTGCAGCTACGTCTCCAAATGCCGATGTCTTTGCTTATGCGTCAGCTAGGGTAAAAAAGGCCCTGGAGATCACCAAGGAATTAGGTGGAGAAAACTATGTGTTCTGGGGTGGCCGGGAAGGTTATGAGACGCTGCTTAATACAGACTTGAAACTCGAACTAGACAACTTAGCCCGCTTTCTTCATATGGCGGTGGATTATGCTCGAAAGATTGGCTTTACGGGTCAGTTCCTGATTGAACCAAAACCCAAAGAACCCACTAAGCATCAATATGATTATGATGTGGGTACCGTACTAGGTTTCTTGAAAACATACGATTTAGACAAGGATTTTAAAATCAATATTGAGGCGAACCATGCGACCTTAGCAGGCCACACGTTTCAACATGAATTACGTTTAGCTCGGATTAATGGACTTCTCGGTAGTGTTGATGCCAACCAGGGAGATGAGCTCTTAGGTTGGGATACAGATCAATTCCCAACGAATATATATGCAACGACGTTAGCGATGTATGAGATTCTACTCAATGGCGGTTTGGCTCCTGGAGGTTTAAATTTCGATGCTAAAGCTCGCAGGGGATCCCACGAATCTGTGGACTTGTTCTATGCCCATATTGCAGGTATGGATGCTTTTGCACGGGGTTTGGTGGTAGCTCACCACTTGTTAGAGACTGGTGAACTCGAGAAGTTTGTCGCGGATCGTTATGAAAGCTACACTTCTGGGATTGGCGCGAAGATTGTGAAGGGGCAAGTGAACTTCGATGACTTGAGCTCTTATGCCTTGGAACATGATCAAATTGCTTTACAATCAGGACGCCAAGAACTTTTAGAGTCTATTTTGAATCGCTACATTTTGGAAGCTTAGAAATGGAGGCTGAAATGTGGATTACCTACTAGGACTTGACATTGGAACTTCAGCTGTGAAGGCCATACTGTTGCAAACCAGTGGCGATGTGGTAGGCAGTGCCACGGTGGAATACCCCCTTTCGTCGCCACGTCCAGGTTGGTATGAGCAAAATCCGGAAGATATGTGGTTAGCAACCATGAAAGGGATCCGCGATGTTTTGACCAAATTCAGCATCGCTCCCCAGTCCGTGCGAGGTATTGGCCTATCGGGCCAAATGCATAGCTCGGTGTTTTTGGATAAAAACCACGAAGTGATCAGACCTGCCATTCTTTGGAATGATGTACGGACGAGCGCCGAATGCCGTTACATTGAAGATACTGTCGACTCCCAAAAGTTGTTCCAAGAGGTTTGTAATCCTGTATTAGAGGGATTCACTCTGCCTAAACTCCTATGGCTAAGAAATCACGAGCCAACTAATTATGAAAAATTGCGATGGCTGGTACTGCCCAAGGATTATGTGCGTTTCCGCTTAACTGGCAATTTGAGTATGGAAGTTTCGGATGCTGCTGGCATGCTCATGATGAATATTCGGAAGCAAGTTTGGTCTGAAACGGTGTTAAGCAGCCTTGAATTGTCCTCAGACATTCTGCCTCCCATTGTCGGCTCAGCGGAGGTCGTGGGTACTGTCACCAGCGAAGTGGCCAAGCTTACAGGCTTGCAGGAAGGTACGCCCGTCGTAGGAGGGGGAGCCGATAACGCCTGCGGTGCCGTTGGTTGTGGAGTTGTTACCCCTGGGAGGGGCATGGTCAGTCTCGGAACAAGCGGTGTTGTTCTGGCTCATCTCGAGGAACCGAGACTAATCACTGCTGGTACTGTTCACATGTTTAATAGTTGTGTGCCCAACGAGTTTTACATGATGGGCGTAATGTTATCGGCAGGACTCTCGCTACAATGGCTTCGCAAACAGTTTGGAAGCCAATCTAAATCATATGACGTCCTCACAGAGAAGGCAGCTATTGTTCCGCCAGGCAGTCGGGGCCTAGTCTTTTTGCCCTATTTGACAGGAGAGAGAACACCTCATGGAGACGCTAATGCCAGAGGCGCCTTTGTCGGGCTTAGCGCCACACATGGTGAAGGGGAACTTGTTCGAGCTGTTTTAGAGGGAGTGGGCTTTGGGCTCTGCGATTCGGTTGAGCTACTTAGGTCAGCGGGCTGGAATGGAACTTCCTTACGGATTCTAGGAGGTGGAGCACGCTCGCCTCTCTGGAAAGAGATCATTGCCAGTATCACAGGGCTGGTTCTTGAGGAGGTCAACATCGATGAGGGTCCTGCCTTGGGTGCAGCTATTTTAGCAGGTGTGGGCGTGGGCGTCTACCAAAGCGTGTTGGAGGCATCTGACTCCATCATCAGAGTTGAGCATACAGTAGAGCCGAACCAAAAATGGCATCAAACCTATGGGGAGCTTCATGATGTGTATAAAGATCTGTACCCGGCGTTGAAAAATTCATTTGATCGATTGGTTGGATTTTCATAGTTAGGGATGTGATACGATGAAGCAACACAAACAACAGGAGATTCTCGTAATTGGTAGCTTCATGATGGATCTAGTGGTTCGTACTCCTCGGGTGCCTGAGAACGGCGAGACCATTATTGGTCTGGACTTTCACCGTTTTCCAGGAGGCAAGGGGGCTAACCAAGCAGTTGCGGCTTCTCGTTTAGGTGGTAGGGTCGCTATGGCAGGCAAACTGGGTGAAGATGGTTTTGGTGATGCCTTTTTGTCGGTCCTTAAGGAAGAATCAATTAATTCCGATTACATTTTGAGAGATAAAGAAACCAAGACGGGAATTGGCTCGGTCACCTTGGATGAATCGGGTAATAACCGCATTGTGGTCGTTCCTGGCGCGAATATGCGCTATACTTTAGACGATCTGCAGGAAATTGAAGAAGTCATTGCCCAAAGTGGTATTTTAATGCTGCAATTGGAGATGGATCTTGATGTGATGCGTGAGGCAGTTAATCTAGGCTTTAAACACAGCGTACCAGTATTGCTGAATCCAGCACCTGCACAGAAGCTTCCCGATGAGATGTTAGCCAAAGTTTCCTATCTTACACCTAATGAAACGGAAGCAAAGATCTTATCTGGAATTGACGTGGTTGATGTGGATACAGCGAAACAAGCAGCGAACTTGTTGCTCGCGAAGGGAGTCCAAAATGTGGTTCTCACCCTAGGAGAGAGAGGTGCCTTGGTTGCAAGTGAAGGGGGGACAGAGTATGTTCCGGGTTTTTCTGTCCAAGTCGTAGATACAGTAGCTGCAGGTGATGCGTTCAATGGTGCTCTGGCCTTGGCTATTCTTCGAGGCAAGCTGTTGCCTGAAGCAGCCCGTTTTGCCAATGCTGTTGGCGCCTTGGCAGTTACTAAACCGGGGGCAATTCCATCTTTACCTTCTAGGGGTGAAGTTGATGACTTTCTATTGAAGCACTAACGTTATAGATTACTTAAAATTCGACGCAAAGCGGAGATAAGGAGGTTCACTCCATAAGGGCATGACGGCATCAAGCCCTAACACTATCTCCGCTTTTTTTCAGAATGATGGATTAATCCATGAAGTACTTCGAAAATTAAGATGGGAGGGAGCAGAAATGGATGTGCAACAGTTAATTAAAGAAGCTATCGCTGTTGAGGCCCAGGCTGTGCAGGCCCTGCTTGATCAAATTGATGACAGCTATGTTGCGGCAGTGAATTTGCTCCAAAGTTGCCAGGGAAAGGTGGTAGTTACCGGGGTTGGCAAGTCTGGCATCGTTGGCAAGAAAATAGCAGCTTCCTTTGCCAGCACAGGTACCCCCGCATTTTTTGTTCATTCCACCGAAGGAGTGCATGGTGATTCGGGAATGATTGGTAAAGATGATGTAGTGGTCTTGATTTCCAATAGTGGAGAGACAAGTGAGGTTCTAAGCTTGATTCCAGTTCTAAGGCAGATTGGCTGTAAACGGATCTCCATAACATCGAACCACGAGTCGAGCCTTGCCAAGGCGTGTGATGTATCCATTGCGTATCACTATGAAAGAGAGGCTGACCACCTTAACCTAGCTCCAACAACCAGTGCCACATTGACCCTGGTCATAGGTGACGCCCTAGCTGTAGCCCTATCGAGTCTACAGGGGTTTAGTGAGGTTGATTTTCATCGTTATCATCCAGGAGGTAGTCTTGGAGCCCAGCTTAGTAAGTTCAAGGAAGGCTAGAGTAGCACTCATTCTTGGGACGCGATTTTGCAGGGAATAGCGATATGGGTATTGGAACCGGTCCATACCAGTCACAAGAACGAAAATCGAAAAAACACTTGATCAATGACGGTCATGCGGAGTCTCAAAAGGGCTTTAACCAGCACCTTTTTGGAAACCGGTGTCCGTTTTTTTACGCATGTGTTATCATGCGGTTTTCATAACGTAAAACGCATGATGTTCAGCAAAAAATAATAAACTTCATAGCTAAAGGAGGAAAATGAAAAAACACAACGAAGTATGAACATGTAATATATGTAAAGGGTTACATATATTACAATTACTTCAATAGGGGAATCATACTTTGTCTACTATCTATGAAATAGCTAAACAAGTGGGTGTATCCACTGCAACCGTTTCGCGAGCTTTAAATAATAAGGGTTATGTCAAAGAGGAATTAAAGCACAGAATTTGGGCTAAAGCTGAAGAGTTAGATTATGTACCCAACGCTTTGGCCAAAAGTCTAGTCAATAAACTCACACAGATTATTACCTTAATTATTCCGGATATCTCCAATCCTTTCTTTGCATTAGTGGCCCGTGGTGTAGAGGATACGGCTTATAATTATGGCTACAGCTTGCTAATGTGTAATACTGATGGTTCGAAAGTAAAGGAAAAGAAGTATGTGGCAGTTGCTCGCGAGCGTCAAGCTGATGGGATTATTTTTATTGGGAGTATAATGAGTAAAAATTATCTAGAAGAGTTGGCACAAAATAAGATACCCATTGTGGTAGCCGACCGCTATGTCGATGGGTTGAATGTTGATAAGGTGCTCAATGACAACCTTAAGGGAGCAAAAGAGGCGGTACGTCATCTTGTTCGTTTGGGGCATCAGGCGATTGCTACGATACGTGGACCGCAAACCACCCAAACTGGGCTTGACCGCTATATCGGATATGAAAAAGCCATGAAAGAAAGCCTCCTTGAGCCTCGTCAGGATTGGGTTCGTGAAGGTGATTTTAAGGAAAGTACAGGATACTATGAAACCAAACAGCTCTTAGAACTTAGAGAACCACCAACTGCCATCTTTGCGGCAAATGACTTAATGGCCATAGGAGCTTTAAGCGCAATCGAAGAAGCCGGTCTTCGAGTACCTCATGATATTGCTATTGTGGGTTATGATGATATACCTCTCGCTTCTAAGGTTCGACCGAGGTTAACAACAGTGGCTCAGTTAAAATATGAGCTAGGTCAGCAAGCTGCCGAAACACTGATTTGGCGCCTAAACAATCCAGAACAGTACAAGAGACCAGAAACCCTAGTACTGCAACCGCGCTTAGTCATACGTGAATCTAGTCTGGTGGGGAGTGTAATCGATGAAAAGTAAAATTTTGGTTGTAGGTAGTATCAATATGGATGTTGTTATGACTGTGGAAAAGCTTCCCGCTAGGGGCCAGACGGTACCGGGGTTGGCCATGCAGAGTTTTCCAGGAGGTAAGGGAGCCAACCAGGCGGTCGCCCTTAGCCTTCTAGGATCACCGGTTACGTTCTTGGGATGCGTTGGTCAGGATGAGTCTGGCCACAGGCTAATTAATAATCTGCGCGAAAGTGGTGTTGATACTAGTTCGGTACATATCGAAGCTGCTACTCCCACGGGGACAGCTCTTATTGCAGTGGAAGAAAGTGGCGAGAATTTCATCTGTGTTTATGCCGGAGCCAATAGCAAGCTGGATCAGGAAAAAGTTCGGAAGCATGCTGAGCTTGATAAAGTGTCGGCAGTAATAGCTTCGCTCGAAATTCCCCTTGAGCCCGTGGACTTAGTTCTGGAGCTCGCTCATAAGCGGGGTATTACTACGGTACTTAATCCAGCTCCAGCCAGAGAGTTAACGAATCGCATTTATCAACACGTGGACTTCTTAATTCCTAACGAAACCGAACTAGCCCAGCTAAGCGGACTTAAGGTTGAAAATCTAGATGACGTGCGTTTAGCTAGTGCTCGGCTCCTGACGAGAGGTGTCAAAGTAGTGGTTTCGACCTTGGGTACTCAAGGGGCTTATTATTATTCTGAAACCGAGCAATTTCATGTGCCGGCTATTTCGGTCCAAATGGTTGATGCCACTGGTGCAGGAGACGCCTTTGTCGCTGCTTTTACAAGCAAGATTACAGCAGGAGCAACCTCCAGGCAAGCTGTGGAATTTGCCGCACTGGTTGGGGCTCTAACGGTGACTAAACCAGGAGCCCAAAATAGCTTGCCCTCCATGGAAGACGTAGAGGACTTTGCAAAGCGTAGGGAGGTGGTTGATGGAGAGGATGTTTAGATTGACCGATAGGATAAACCAGATTAAGAGGAGGATATGAAATGAATAAGAAGCTTTTGATCATCTTAAGTTTAAGCTTGGTGTTACTTATCGGAACTGTAGCCATGGCTGATAGCCCTGTTCGTGTAGCATTGGTTCTCTCTGGTTTCTTGGGAGATCAATCGTTTAATGACAGTGCTCATCAAGGCTTACAACGAGCTGTTGAAGATTTCGGAATTGAACTTCGCATACTAGAGTCAGAAGTACCAGCTGACTGGGAGCAAAACTTGGTTGCTATGGCTGATGCAGGTTACGATCTGGTAATCGCTAGCTCCACTCAATTCCAAGATATCTTAGACCGCAATGCAGGCTATTTCCCGAATATTAAGTTTGGAATCATTGACGGTGTTGTAGAGCAGCCTAACGTAGTCTCTGCTATTTTTGCCCAAAACGAAGGTTCGTTTCTAGCGGGTGCAGTGGCAGCTCTGTGGACAGAATACGATCACCTCCCTGGCGTCAACAGCGAGCAGACAATTGGATGGGTCGGCGGTATGGATATTCCAGTATTGCACGACTTCCTCACTGGTTACAGACAGGGTGCCAAGTACATCAATCCAGATATCCGAGTGCTAGTCTCCTTTGCTGGAAGCTTTACAGACCCAGTAAGAGGAAAGGAACTTACCCTTTCCCAATATGAACAAGGTGCCGATGTTGTAATGAACGTTGCTAGTGGTACCGGAAATGGTATTCTGGAAGCTGCATACGAAGAAGGAAAGTATGCCATTGGTGTAGACTTAGACCAAGATGGAATTTATCCTGGTTCGATCGTAACTAGTATGCTAAAACGAATTGACCAAGCCGCTTACCTCATGACGCAACAAGTGGTTGAAGGAACGTACGAGGGTGGGGAAGTGCTGTATATGGATATTGCCAATGGTGGTGTTAGCTTGACCGATATGTCAGTTATGCAAGAAGCCCTTGGCGATGACTTCCCTACTGAAATTCTAGAAGTAATAGCGGAATTAACCCAAAAGGTAAGGGATGGCGAGATTGTAGTAGAAACCTATGAAGGCTTTAGAAGGAATTAATAGGCAGTTCAGGCCCGGGATTTTCCCGGGCCTGAATAGGAGGAAATGAGTATGGAGCCATTAGTAAAGCTATCTGGGATCATTAAACAATTTCCTAATGTAATTGCGTTAAAAGAAGTGGACTTTTCTTTGCTCGAAGGTGAGGTTCATTCCCTAGTCGGTGAGAATGGTGCAGGAAAATCTACCTTAATGAATGTGCTGTATGGAGTCATTCAACCTGATATGGGAGATATATTTATCAGGGGAGAGAAGCAAATAATTAATTCAGCTAGAGATGCCATGAGTTTTGGGATTGGTATGGTTCATCAAGAATTTATGTTGGCCCCGACTATGACTGTGCTGGAAAATATTATTCTGGGTTTTGAGCCTAATAATCGCAGTGTATTAGACTATGACCACGCTTTCAATAAAATCACCGAGTTATCACGGGAATATGGCTTAGCCGTTCGCCCAGATAGTAAAATCATGGATAACTCGGTCGGTGAGGCACAACGGGTGGAAATACTTAAGGCCTTGTATCGAGGAGCTGAAGTGCTCATTCTTGATGAGCCCACAGCAGTGTTAACTCCTCAGGAGACTGATGACTTATTTAAGGTGATTGATACGTTGAAGCAGCATGGAAAGACAGTCATCTTCATCTCCCATAAGTTACAAGAAGTGATGGAAATATCCGATCGGATTACGGTTATGCGTGATGGAAAAGTGCAAGGAACACTAGACGTTGCTGATGCTACAAAAGAAAAATTGGCCATGTTGATGGTTGGTAGAGAAGTTTTCCTGAATATTAAGGCACCTAGTACCAAAACAGGCCCCGTCGTCTTAAATGTGCAAGGTGTCTCAGCTAAAGGCCGGCGAAAACTATCGGAGCTCACCGACATTTCCTTCCAGGTACATGCAGGGGAGATCTTGGGCATTGCTGGGGTAGATGGCAATGGCCAGAGCGAATTGGTCGAAGTTCTAACTGGGCTTAGTAAAATTGAGCAGGGTGAGATCACTATCTTGGGTACTCCCATCGCCAACTTGTCACCTGGAGAAATTCGCAAGAGGCGTGTGGCACATATTCCCGAAGACCGAAATACATCGGGCTTATGTAAAGAAATGACCGTTGGTGAGAATCTGATTGCCACCACCCTAGACAATCCTCCGCTCTCAAAACATCGGGTGATTAAGTTTCAAGAAGTAAACACACTTGCGTCTAAGCTAGTGAAAGAATATGATATCCGTCCCGCTAATCACCGGATACGCACGGAAAATCTCTCGGGTGGGAATAAGCAAAAGGTAATTGTGGCTCGCGAAGTATCCGAAGATGCAGACTTGCTAATTGCGGCCCATCCTACCCGGGGTGTGGATATTGGGTCTATTGAATTTATCCGTTCCATTCTTTTGTCACAGCGCGAGCAAGGCAAGGCCATTTTGCTAGTTTCCGCGGATCTTGAAGAGATTATGTCTCTAAGTGATCGCATTGCTGTGATGTATGAGGGGAAGATTGTGGGAATATTACCAGCTACTGATGGGAACGAGCGGGTATTGGGCTTAATGATGGCTGGTGGCGGATACGACGAGACAGCGAAGAGAAAGGAGGATGAGGTAGTTGAAGCCTAGTATTTTGGATAGATTGAATAAATTGCAGTCACCAATAAATGTATTAGCAGCTGTTTTGTTGGGCTTGATTATCGGTACCGCATTGATGGCGATCCAAGGTCACAATGTAATTGAAGCTTATACTGCTCTGCTTAATGGTGCTTTTAGTGGGCGTTTCAACTTTGGTGGTACACTAGAACGATTTGTCCCTCTATTGCTGTCTGGCTTAGCCTTTGCGGTGGCATCGCAGGCTTCCGTTTTTAATGTAGGGGTAGAGGGTCAGCTATATTTTGGGGCAATTGTTGCCGCTTACTTCGGTTATATTATCGTAGGTCTGCCTAGTGTTTTACACATAATCTTGGTCTTACTTCTTGGGGGCATAGCTGGTGCATTATGGGCAGTTATCCCCGGGTTTCTCCGTGCTACATGGCGGGTGAATGAGGTTTGTACCACCATTATGCTTAACTATGTAGCCATATTCTTTACTAGCTATATTGTGAATCACGTCTTTAAGAATCCCAATATTGGTGTACCTCAGACTCCAACTATACAGGAAAGTGCTCGCTTAACGAAGATTCTGATGCCTAGCAGGGCGAATACAGGCATTTTCATCGCCCTTGGGATTGTAGTCCTTTTTATCTGGTTGATGGATTATACCACGATTGGTTACAAGATTAAAGCTGTGGGATTTAATGCTCATTTTGCGACATATGTTGGCTTTCGTTCGCGCTGGATCATGATCGGAACGATGGCTTTAAGTGGCCTAATTGGAGGCATTACCGGTGCAATTCAAGTCATTGGAATTCATGGCTATTTCTTAGATAATTTCTCGGTTGGCTATGGATTTGATGGGATCATGGTTGCCTTGTTAGCAAGAAACAATCTAAAAGCAATTCCCTTTGTTGCCTTTTTCTTAGCAGTCCTAAAATCCGGGGCCATAGGCATGGAGCGATTCACTGGTATTCCCCGAGAATTGATAGGGATAATGGAGGCTGTTATCATTCTCTTTGCAGCTGCTGAGGCCTTGATTGTAATTAGGAAACGAGTCTCTTTAGCGAAGGGAGGAGCTGAGGTTGTTTGATCTCTCTGAAATTTTTACCCTGACTTTGATTCGAGCAACAGTTAGAATGTCCACGCCGATTTTGTTAGCTGCCCTCGGATTGATCGTGACTGAGCTTGCTAACATTACCAATATCGGCATTGAAGGCATTATGTTAGTGTCTGCCTTTATCGCGGTCGCGGCTAGTTATTGGTCTGGTAGCTGGATAGTGGGAATTATGGCCGCCGTCGTTGCTGGTGTGTTAATCGCTGCTTTGATGGCCCTCATTCACCTGAAATTCAAGGCTGACGTGTTTGTGGCTGGTATCGCGATCAACCTCTTTAGTCTAGCTTTCACCAGATTTTTGCTTACAAACTGGTTCGGGGTGGCAGGGTCTTTTTATAGTCCCCAGATTTCTCCCATCCCTAGAATTAACCTGAGCTTTTTAGAAATACACCCTGTTATCAACACTCTATTCAACAATTACAACTTAATGGATTACCTGGCGATAGTTTTAGTATTTGTGTTCAACTTTCTTATCTATAAGACAGTCTGGGGTTTGCGCTTGCGTTTTACTGGTGTCCACCCTGCAGCGGTGGAAACAGGTGGTATTAGTGTAACCACGAAAAAAGTGCAAGCTTTGTTGATTAGTGGAGTTCTAGGAGGTTTGGCCGGTGCCCATCTCTCCTTAGGTTATACTACACAGTTTATTGAAAACATGACCAATGGCCGCGGTTTTATTGGCGTAGCTGCCATGTACTTTGGAGGAGTGGCTCCAATAACTACTTGGTTTGCTAGCCTATTCTTCGGATTTACTGAAGGTGTTGGCGCACGTTTGCAGACTATGGGGTTTCCGTCTCAGTTTATTTTGATGATGCCTTATTTGGCAACTGTCTTTGCTATTACCGTTAGTATGATCCGCCAACAAAGAAGACTAACACAAAAACAACCATTCTAGAGAGGAGTAGGACAATGAAGACCAAGATTATTCTAGATGTGGATCCAGGACATGATGATGCAGTCGCAATTTTGCTGGCAGCTAAACACGAAAGCCTAGATTTGCGGGGGATCACCGTAGTTGCCGGTAATCAGGTGTTAGAGAAGACATTGCAAAACGCGCTCAATATTTGTAGCTTGGCAGGAATCAGTGTTCCTGTGTATGCAGGTCAAGGTATGCCGTTATTTCGAGACCAGGTCATAGCTGATAATATTCATGGCGATTCCGGATTGGATGGACCTGAGTTCCCCGAGACGAATCGACAAGCCGAGTCTCAGAGTGCTGTGGATTTTATTATTGAAGAATGCCTCAAGTACGATAAGGAGTTAGTTCTGATTCCCACTGGACCACTAACCAATATAGCATTGGCACTTATGAAAGAACCTCGCATCAAAGAGGGAATCAAAGAGATCGTGTTGATGGGTGGGGCTTATGGTATGGGAAACCATACCCCTTCGGCGGAGTTCAATATTTATGTTGACCCTGAGGCAGCCCATGTAGTTTTTGAAAGTGGATTACCGGTTACCATGATTGGTTTAGATCTTACACATCAGGCCAAGGCGTATCCGGATGTTGTGGCCCGTATTGGTCAGATTAACTCACCAGTAGCGCAGGTGGTTGTGGAATTGCTGGAGTTCTTTGGCTCCACGTATAAGAGAGAGTTCAACTTCGAAGCTCCGCCTTTGCATGATGTGTGTGCTGTGGCCTATGTAATCGACCCCAGTTTAATCAAGACCCAAAAGCTACCTGTTGTTATTGATACGAGCAAAGGACCTTGTTATGGTCGAACTGTCTGTGATTTCTATGGAGTAACGGCGAAATCAGCTAATGTGGATGTAGCCTTGGAGCTTGACCAGAACAGATTCTGGGATCTTTTGATTGACACTATCCAGAAATACTAGGGTGATGACTGAATGACTGACATTTTACAAACTGCACTTACCAAGAACAGAACCAAGTACATTGGTTTGTTACAAGAACTCATCAGATGTGATACCAGCGTGATTGGTCATGGCATTGATGGCGGTAATGAGCTTAAGGGTCAAAAGGTGCTAGCAGAACAAATTGAGAGAATGGGTGGTGTTCCCGAGTTTCGCGAAGTAAATGAAGAGATTATTCAAAAGGGAATTAAAGACTATGGCGAGGGTAATCCTGGTCACAACTATACCGATCGACCCAACTTGCTTGGCACGTTTCGCGGCAGTGGCGGAGGCAATTCCATTATTTTAAATGGGCACGTAGATACGATGCCATATGGAAATCGGGAACTTTGGGATTTTGATCCCTTTAGCGGTGAAGAGGTTGATGGGAAGATCCTTGGGTTAGGAAGCACGGACATGAAAGGTGGCTTAATGGCAGCTTTATCAGCCATCGATCTAGTAAAGTCGGCTGGGTTATCCCTGAAAGGGGATGTTTATTTCCAGAGTGTAATTGATGAAGAGGGCGGTGGCAATGGCACATTAGCCTTTGCTGTTGAGGGATGTGAGGCTGATGCGGCCGTCGTCTGTGAACCAACTGACTTACATCTCCAAGTTGGCCACATGGGATTTTTGTTCTATAAGTTTTCCTTTCGGGGTAAGGCTATCCATTCTGGACGCAAGTGGGAAGGGGAAAATGCCATAGATTACGCCATCAAGCTCATTGCTCGCCTTTACGAGCTAGAACATAAGTGGCTAATGAATTACAAGCATCCCTTAATGCCTCCACCAACCTTAAATATTGGGGAAATACATGGAGGAGAGGCAGGATCTACTGTTCCACCTGATTGCGAGTTTAAGATTTGTGTCCATTATTTTCCTGGACTTACAAAAGCAGTCATCGAGGACGATATCTTGCAAGCAGTAAGATCATTAGAAGCGTCAGAACCATGGCTACAAGAAAACCCTGTTGGGGTGGAAATGTACCAAGAGGGCAAGCCTTATGAAATTGATATTGAGCACCAGTTGGTGAAAGTCGCCAAGTCAGTTATTCCCGAGGGCAAAGTAATTACTGCTTCACCAGCAGGAAATGATGCACGCTTGCTTCAGAACATTACCGGGATTCCAACAATTGTTCTCGGTCCTGGTAAACCCGAAGATGCCCACAGCATTAATGAGGCTATAGGAGTAGAAGACTATTTAACTGCGATCTATATGTATGCCAGCCTGTTAATCAAGTGGTGTGGCGTAGATTCATAAGGAGGGAAAACAGATGAAGAAAGTATTATTGGTCGGTGAAAGCTGGGAAGTATTTTCAGTACACCAGAAGGGTTTTGATGCATTTTTCACCACAAAGTATGGTGAGGGTGCCGAGTGGTTGATTGGGGCCCTAGAGGCTGGGGGTTACCAAGTTGACTATATTCCAAACCATCACGCCCCAAGTAAAGTGCCAACAGCGTTAAGAGATCTGCAGGAGTACAGTGCCGTCATTTTAAGTGATATTGGTGCTAATACGCTGTTGCTGCATCCCGATACGTTTGAAAGATCCATTGCAACGCCTAATCGTCTTAAGCTGTTTCGGGACTATGTTGATCAAGGCGGTGCTTTCCTTATGGTAGGGGGTTATTTATCCTTCACTGGAATTGATGGCAAAGGAAAGTATAGACATACCCCTGTGGAAGAGATTCTACCCGTTACAATGATGGAATACGATGATCGGGTGGAAGTTCCTGAAGGCTTGTATCCCAAAGTCGTTAACTCTGCACATCCAGTTGTCCAGGGTTTAGATACTACCTGGCCTATGCTTCTAGGGTACAATAAATTGACCCCAAAGGTTGACGCAAGCGTACTAGTGACAGCCGATCAAGATCCAATTTTGGTCGTTGGTTCGTATGGAAAGGGCAAGACTGCTGCTTTTGCATCTGATTGTGCACCCCACTGGGGTTCAGCTGAGTTTGTAGAGTGGCGACAGTATAATCAGTTTTGGCAACAATTAGTCAACTGGTTAGGAAGCTAGAATAAGAAAAGGGGCTGTGGCAAATGAACTCGAGTTGATTCATTTTTCGCGGCCCTCTTTTCATGTGCAGAACATGGAAAATGCGCAGCGTGACCCTACGGTCGATTTTTGCACCCCAATAACGGAAAATTGGGAATAGTTGTAGGAGTGCAGGCAGCTGTGTCGAACCTTGGGCTACGTAAAGCCAAGTCCTACATTGAATTGCCCTTAGTTTACTATCCCTGCAAATTGACGTACGCATAAAAAAGGCGTATATTTATTCCAGGAGGTTCAGGAATGGCTGCCAGAGAACTTCTGAAAATTCTCGGCCAAGACGTTGGCGAGAGATTGAAGCTAGAACGAAAGGTTCACACATCCAACTAGACATGTCTATGGGATGGAAAAGGACGGCGATGAGTTACCCTCCCCTAGTAAAAATCCGGAACTGGATCCGCATACAGCACAAGGAAGTATAGTTACTCCCATATCGGTGTTCCCGGGGATGATCAAGAACGAACTAGATAATCGGGCAGTTAAGACGAATCTTACAATTCCAGCATGGTTGAAGGACATCGCTGAGGAACAGGGCGTGAACTACTCGAAAATTCTGAAGGCCGCACTAATTGAGTACTTGGAAATTGATGAACAAACATCTAACAAACTCCACCGCCGACCATAGGGTCGGCGACCGCGCAATTCGGCGAAACTTGAATCGTAAAGGCGGTTTCCTCTGCCCGCCTTGTCAGTTCTTGGACGATATTTCTTGCCAAAAGGGTGAAGATAACAACTCTTACGGCTTGCAGTGATCGGCAGAGATGGCTTCTGCAAAGGATACAATTATGTGCGAGGGTGTAACTGACCTGATTGGTAAGCGTGGCTTTTATTTGGTAGTTCGGGGGGCGGACGAAAACCTTGACTTCTAGAGTCAGGAAGTAGCCCATGTATTCACACGAGAAACAGATGACAGTACGGCTCTATGTCAAGTATGATTATAAGAGACCTAGGATTCCACACCTCAATATGTTTGTGGGGGGAGCAAAGATCAGCTGGAAACCTGGAGAACATCACAAACAGTGTATAAGTGAGCTGTTTGGAGAGTCGAACACTGCCATCCATATTCTGCCCGTTGGCCTCGAGTCTATCGCTTCTGTTTCAATAACGAATAATGGATTCCATTTCTGTATGGATGGCCACAATTGCTGGGCTAGTAACATACAAAGAGCAAAAACACATCTTCCTACATACTAGTTGGGTATGGGGAGGTGTGTTTTTTAAGTTGGGACTGTGGTGAGGGTTGTTGTTTGTACGATATTCGTTAAACCGCGCGAGGGACAGGCCCCTTGGTTATAACTGGGTGCATTTTTACGATTCTTAAAGAAGGAAATTTATCAGGCGGAATGGATTATAGATTACCCATAACTGTAACGCATTCACACAAGCTAGATCTATATTGCCTACACAAAATTATCAGAGGGAGGGTAGTGCTAGTTTACCAAGACTTTAGAATCAGGGGGGGAATTTCAGTGAGATTTAGTTCAAAAAACCTGGTGGCTCTCGTTGTACTCACAGTCATTTTGGCGGGTGCCAGTGTAGCTAACGCCAAGACTCAAATTGACTTTTGGTTTTCGTTGGGCGGGCAACTAGGAGAGACCGTACAACAACTCGTAACAGACTTCAACAATAGCCAAGATGAGTTTGAAGTAGTCGCCTTTTTTAGAGGAGCCTATGCCGAATCTATGACCGCAGCCATTGCTGCCTATCGCGCAGGCAATGCACCTCATATTCTGCAAGTTTACGAAGTGGGTACACAAACCATGCTCTTATCTGGAGCCATTTACCCTGTGTATCAACTCATGGAAGAGCAAGGCATCGAGATCGACTGGGATGACTTCGTCTCAGCAGTTTATGCCTACTATACACACAAAGGAGATCTCTATTCGTTACCTTTTAACTCATCCAGCCCAATTTTCTTCTATAACAGGGATATCTTTGAAGCCGCTGGCTTAGACCCAGATCGTCCTCCACAGACCTGGCAAGAGGTAGAAGAGTATAGTCGGCAAATCATCGAATCTGGTGCTGCCCGTTATGGGTTTACTACTGGATGGCCTGCGTGGGTGCAACTTGAGACGATGCATGCTTGGCATGGCCTACCATTTGCTAGCCAAGGTAATGGCTTCGATGGGCTAGATGTAGAGCTGCTCATTAACGGTGAGTTTGGCATGAAGCACATGTCTGCCTTGGCAAGATGGCAAGAAGAAGGGATCTTCCACTACGGAGGACGGGGTGATAGTGCTAACTGGATCTTCATGAATGAAGATGCTGCCATGATGCCTCACTCCTCGGCCCTAATCGGTAGTATGAAACAAAGTGGCTTGAATTGGGACGCAGCCATGCTTCCCCATTGGGGGGAGCCATACCCAATGACTAACACCATTATTGGTGGAGCAACACTATGGGTTTTGAAGGGGCATAGCGAGGAAGAATACCGCGGCGTAGCTGAGTTTCTCAATTTCGTTGCTCAACCTGAACAACAAGCTTGGTGGCATAAACAAACTGGATACGTGCCCATCACTAACTCTGCTGCAGCTATCTTGGAGGCAGAAGGACACTTTGAAAAAGAGCCATATCAACGCATAGCTATTGATCAACTAAACTATTCTGATCCTACTCCTGATACCAAGGGACTCCGCCTTGGCAACTTCGTAGAAATCCGCAATGTTGTTGAGGAGGAGATGGAGAATATCTTCGCGGGTAATAAATCAGTCGAGGATGGTCTCAATGATGCAGTCAAGAGAGCTAACCAGCTCCTTGAGGAATTTGCCGAAATGTACCAATAGAAGGAATCAACACACGGTTTGGAGCCTATCCAAACCGTGTGCTACCTCGAAAGAAAGGGTTATTGTTATGTCTCAGCAGGTTGTATTCAAGAAGAACAAGTGGCTACCGTACATTCTGCTTGCTCCGCAAATAGTGATAACCATTGTCTTCTTTTTTTGGCCAGCCATCACGTCCTTGCGACTTGCATTATATAGAACCACTCCATTTGGGGATCGCACCTTTTTTGTGGGTTCCCAGAACTTCCAAAGATTATTTGCTTCACCCCAGTATCAACGAAGCTTAATTACTACGCTCATGTTTTCAGCCAGCGTTACGCTCCTAGGTGTAGCCATTTCTCTGTGCATTGCATTGTTGTTAAATCAAGCGGTGCGTGGCCGCACAGTTTATCGTACTGCAATTTTATGGCCCTATGGGGTTGCTTTACCCATCTCAGGAATCCTTTGGATGTTCATGATGCATCCGACCTTTGGCATTGTTCCCTACTTTTTCGAGGGTATTATCGATTTTAATTTCGACTGGATCCTAAATGGAAATGCGGCTATGCTCTTGGTTATTCTCACAGCGATTTGGACTAACTTAGGGTATAATGTGGCATTTTTCCTAGCTGGACTCCAGGCTATTCCCAAATCACTTCAAGAAGCGGCTTTGGTGGATGGTGCGACATCCCTGAAAGCAATTCGCTACATCACACTTCCCTTATTATCGCCCACAACGTTTTTTCTGTTGGTCATGAATGTTGTGTACTCCTTATTTGACACCTTTGGCTTGATTGATGCTGTTACCAAAGGTGGTCCAGGTAACGCAACTGAGATCTTAATCTACAAAGCATATAAAGATGGAATTATCAGTCTCAATTTAGGTTCGTCTGCGGCCCAATCGGTAATTCTGATGGTTTTAGCAACCCTATTGACAGTATTTCAGTTTGGATTTATTGAGAGGAAGGTTTCATATTGAGCCAGAAAACTGCAAAACAAACGAACGTCTTGGGTGGTTTGCAGCTCAATAAAGTAAATTGGGAGAAGCTGTACATCCATCTTTTGCTGATTACTATCGTCTTAATTATTGGGTTCCCTCTAATTTATGCCTTTGCCATTTCCACCCAAAGTCTGCAAGAAGTAGTGGGACGTCCCACACTGAGAATTTCTAATAACCTTTTGGGGAACTATCGTGAGGCTTGGGTGCGCAGCGACTTGGGTAGGCTGTTGTTCAACAGCATTTTTGTGGCCTTGACCTCTACTATTGGGAAGATCACGATGGCGATTCTTTCCGCGTTTGCCATTGTGTTTTTCAATTTCCGTTTCAAGTCTTTAGCCTTCTGGACAATCTTCATCACGCTCATGTTGCCGGTTCCTGTCAGGATCGTCTCAACGTATCAGGTGATTAGTGATTTAGGCTGGTTGAATAGTTATGTGGGATTGACAGTTCCTTTGATGGCTTCCGCCACAGGTACGTTTTTCTTCAGGCAGTTTTACCGTACGATACCTGGACAGACCACAGAAACCTCATGGGGCCGGCCCCATGAGGTTTCTGTGGTCTGTCTTACTTCCCAATTCATGGGCCAATATTGCCGCCTTGTTTGTGGTCTTGTTCATCTTCGGCTGGAATCAATACTTGTGGCCACTCATGATTACTCACACTAAGGAAATGAGGGTCGTGGTAGTAGGGTTGCGCAGTCTCATTCCTGGAGGCGGAGAGATGCTCCCAGAATGGAATATCGTAATGGCCGCAGCCATGATCGCTCTAGTTTTACCGGTCATTGTCATTTTAAGCCTGCAAAAATACTTTGTGGAGTTGATGATTGAGACGGAGAAGTAGAAACACCTGAGCTTTACTAGGCAAGCACGAGAAGCGTTAGGCCGATCAAAGAGAAACGTAAAGGTAGAGAACCTAGTGTGAACCTTATACGGGCTGCTGCACCACCTAAGAGTTATCACGAAAAGCAACATAGGAGTTCAGATGCTTAACACCCCCTTGACAATACTAACATCAGGCTTTGTTAGCCACTAAGTGATCGGTCCAAGAATACGTGGGAAGACCATGCAAATGACCATCTAAAGTACACATATCAACAAAACTCGGTAGATAATCATCTAACTCCTCTTGGGGAACCGGATTTTCCATTGGCTCCAATACACCTTCATGCCAATATTGGGCGGTACGTCCCAAGAAATCTTTTAGAAGGTCTGGAGCGCCGCCGGCAGCAATGGCTGCTGGAACACGAACTGTGAGGTCTTCAAAGGGGATGACTTCGACTTCGATTTTCACATGAGGGTGTAACTTCATAAAGGCTTCAGCCTGCATTACTTCCCATTGCCCCGGGAGGCTAGTTTGGTCTTTGAGACCTTCAATATTCCGAAAACGGGGATCTGTCCAGAAGGTTAAGGTCACAGGTTCTTCTGCAAAGACTGGCATGATCGTGAGAGGCAAAAGTAACCCAACAATGGTACTCAGTAGAACTCTCTTCAATGTGTTATCCTCCCTTAGTCTTGGTTGTACGAAACACTTTAGGCTGTTTGGCAACACCTACCTTCGAAAAGAAGTGGGTCTATCGTGCAGAACGCTTGGTTGCCAGAACACTTCCGCAAGATTGTCTAACAATAAGTTTAGGAAAGAGTACCCTTTGCCAGGGGTTTGGCTCTACGCCGTTAATGTTGTTAATAAGCATTTTGGCAGCAAGGGACCCCATTTCTGCCTTTGGCTGTTCCATGGTTGTCAAAGGAACCTCTAGGTATTCCGCGAGCTCTATGTTGTCAAATCCAGCAATTGCTATGTCATCAGGGACACGGAGGTCCATTTGGCGGATGGCATTAACTGCCCCACAGCCGTCAGGCCATTACAAGCAAAGACAGCCGTTGGCTTGTGTTGCTGGGCCAGAATTTTGACAATACCTTCTTTCCCACCGGCGATACCATCTAACGTACTGAGTTGGCTCCACTCCTCTCCAATCTCCAAATAGTGTTTCTGTTCAAAGTACACTTTTATCTAGACTTGATTCCTGCCCAAAATCCGACTATAATGGAGTTGAACCCATTATTAGACGGAAAGAGGCGGTGAAATGTACTACCCAAGACACATGGAACCGGTTATTGAACGGATGGCAAAACGGAAACCAGTAATAGTCTTGACTGGCGCGCGGCAAGTTGGGAAATCAACAATGCTGAAGGAAGTGTATCGCGACGTAAATTACATTACACTGAATAATCCTCTTGTACGTCAAAGCGCTAAGGAAAACCCGTCGCTCTTTTTTGATCTCCACAAGCCTCCCATCATTGTAGACGAGATCCAAAAAGCCGCTGAAATTTTCGATTATATTAAAGACATTGTTGATGCAGATAAGACCAAAGGTCAGTTTTACTTAACAGGTTCGCAGAGCCTAAAACTGATGAAGAATGTTGGGGAGAGTCTGGCGGGTAGGGCCGGTATTGTAAAACTGCTCGGTATTTCCATGAGGGAACTTGACCTTGTAAAGCACCGTGAACCCTTTCTTCCAACCGAAGGGCATTTGGAGGCGATGGGGGCAGAGGAGTTAAAGTTTGATTATGAGCAAATTGTCCAGCGCATCCACAAGGGTTTCTTCCCGGAATTATACGAAGCCGAAAGCGATCTTAAGGACTGGAATGACTATTACAGCTCCTATTTCCAGACCTACATCGAAAAGGACATTAGAGATGTCTTAAACATCTTGGACGAATCTGCATTCATCAAGTTTGTTCGGGCCACAGCTTCCCTATCGGGTGAAATGTTGAACGTCAAAACCTTAAGCGAAATCTGTGGCAAGGATGCCAAGACAGTAAAATCCTGGCTTTCTGCGCTGGAATCAAGCGGTCTCATCTACCTCTTGGAACCCTATTACAATAATTTCAATAAACGGATGATCAAGACGCCTAAACTGTATTTCCTTGACACGGGTCTGGCCTGCTGGCTACTAGGCTGGAACACGCCGGAACAACTTGTGAGCGGCGCCATGTGGGGACATATGTTCGAGAGTTTCGTATTTTCCGAAGTTCTGAAAAGTTACTATAATGATGGCTTCGTTCGACCACCTCTCTACTATTATCGCGATAAAGACAAGAACGAAATTGACTTGCTGATTGAGGACGGAAGTACTCTTTACCCTGTAGAGATTAAGACAAGCAGCGATCCGACAAAGAAAATGGTCAGCGCTTTTCGCTACTTAAAAAACATACCAACGAAGACCATTGGACCCGGCGCCTTAATCTGCTTGGCTAAGCAACGGCTTCCTCTAACTAGTGACGTTTGGGTTGTGCCCGCACACCTTATATGATTTTTGCTCAGGACTTGAGTTCTTCATGATGCGGGTATTTTGGGTCAAGCAAGAGCCGGCACTATCAGTCGCCGTAATGGAAAGGGAGTAATTGGCGCGCCTCAGCGCAGCTTCGTATCAACATTCTGGCCTTAGGCCTGGTCCGAGGACATTTGTTCAATGAGACTTTTGCAGTTTTTGACTGCGAGAGTCTTTTTTGTTCTTTCGGTCGAAGAATTGGGTAAGATCATATCTATAGAAGGGTGAAACGCAGATGGAAAAAAAGCTGGCATACTTTACCTATAGAACAGGTTTATGAAAGGCTCACCACCGAAGGAATCGGTCTCAGAGGTTCTGTGGCCAAGTTCCGCTTGGCAGAACAGGGACCAAATCAACTGATAGCTGAAAAAACCGTACTTGGCATTTTCCTAGCTCAATTCACAGACATGATGATCTGGATCTTGATTCGCCGCGGTCATCTCTGGATTGGTTGGCGAGTGGATTGACGCAAGCATTATCTTAGTTGTGATCTTTCTGAACGCCATTTTAGGAACAGTCCAAGAAAGCAAGGCTGAAGCAGCTTTAGATGCCCTCGAAAAAATGGCCGCTCCCACAGCTCTTGATTTCCAGTTCCAAAAAGCACACTTTTGCTCGCCATAGAATACCAGGGATTCTTCTTCGACCCTACTGTGGGTTGCCACTATCATCCAAATACACGAAGTTGACAAAAAGACACACAGGCTATACAATTATGTTAAGCTGTTAATAGGGTTGTTGGTGGATCAAAAGAAAGCCCCTTTTTATTTTGATGCATTTGTAATCGTTTACAATGGCACGTACAGGGGATCCTTCTGATTATAAAATTCAAAACGTGTTTGACATTTCTTAAGGAGGAAGATGAAAATTGCTGGGAAGTTCATTGCGCGAGTTGAGCCTTAGGCGACCTGGACGACGAAAACGTGTTTCTAGTTTTGACCGCTCTGGCGGAAATAAGGATTTTTACATGCTTGAGCCTGGGGAGAATCGAGTAATAGCTGATCTCCAGGGATGCGGGAAGATAACTCACATTTGGATGACTACAGCCTCACTGAACAAAGATGAACTGTACTTGCCACGCAAACTTGTGCTCCGCATGTACTGGGATGGTGAGGAAGACCCCAGTGTGGAAGTTCCTTTAGGTGACTTTTTTGGTTTAGGTCATGGAATGACGAGGAATTATACTTCTGCAGTTTTAATGATGAGTCCAGAGGACGGGAAATCGTTCAATTGTTACTTCCCCATGCCCTTTGCATCTCAGGCTCGTTTGGAGGTAGAAAACGAGACAGAGAGTGCTGTTCGAGTGTATTTTTATGTGGACTACGAAGAGTATGACGAGTTAAACGGCGATGAGCTTCGTTTTCATGCTCAATGGAATTCTGAGCGCTTAACCGATGGCGTTGATGATACCAATATTTCCAACGAGGATTTCTCCTTTGGTGGCTCTAACGTAACTGGAGATGGTAATTATGTGATTTTGGATGCAGTGGGAGCCGGCCACTATGTGGGCTGCAACCTGAATATTCATAATCGGCGTTTTACTGACAAGTGGAATTGGTATGGTGAAGGGGACGACATGATCTTTATTGACGGAGAACCTTGGCCGCCAAGTTTGCATGGAACGGGCATGGAAGACTATTTTAATACGGCGTGGTGTCCCACTCAAGAGATTTGTACTCCTTATCATGGGATTATTCTAGGGGGAGGGCCCAATTGGTCGGGTAAAATTTCCATGTATCGTTATCATATAGAAGATCCAATCATGTTTAATAAGTCCATTCGAGTCACGATTGAACATGGACACAACAATCACCGCAGTGACGATTATTCCAGTACTGCATATTGGTACCAAACAGAACCACACCGGTCTTTCCGCAAGCTTCCTTGCGTGCAAGATCGACTACCACTGCCAGATATTCAGCCACATGATCCTGACAACAGACGTAGAATTTACGGGTTTGTTTAGGGCTGGTTGCGAGAAATGTCTGGTAAACAAGAAGTTTGGGAAAGGGGGTAACGTGTTAGCTCATCCAGGAAGTTAAGAAAACACAC
>ENA-UOOH01000965-UOOH01000965.1-fermentation-metagenome-genome-assembly--contig:-NODE-965-length-29942-cov-5.334359_pt1 | contig 29942 bp, 18 predicted proteins | sample MGYA00245778_ERZ724025 | MGnify/ENA primary metagenome ERZ724025 (study PRJEB28704, sample SAMN03018313) | fermentation metagenome | biome: anthropogenic terrestrial biome; feature: soil; material... | reverse complement strand
GCTTTCCGGGTCCGGATAGGGAGGTCAGGTTGAGAATGCGGCTACCTTTTCGGACGGGCTCTAGTGAGTCCCATAAACGTACGCGTACACAGCGAAGCGGTGCACGTTCCCGTACACGAGGATGGGAATGGAGCAAGATTGCGAGAAGTTGGATCCCTTCCGGGTCGGTCGCCCTAGACTTTGCGGGGGTGGGCTTACACGGTGTGCCGGATGATCAAGCGAGGGAACCAGGTTTACGAACAGGGGAGCGGGAACGAGTACGAGTACGAGTACGGGAACGAGGAGAGCGAGGGCTGCAAAGGTCCATGGCGAAGCAAGCTCGGGGTCGGGGGCGCTATCGGTCTCGGTATCGAAAGGACGCGGGATGGGATTCGGACGCGAGAAATCGGGGTGGCAACCGTCTTGTTGCGGCGCTGGCCTAACTCGGCAGCAAGGTTTGAGCGGTGCTCAGAGGTCTGGTGCCAAACAAGACAGGAATGCGGACCCCGACGCCGATATCCCTGCTGATTTCATTGGTTGAAGAGAAAGTCGACTGCTCACCGTTTACTGGGCTGGAAGCCCCATGGTTTCACAAAGGAGAGTACGTGTTGTTTCCGATACGGGAGATTGAGTCCGCGATTGTTTCCAGTTTACGGGAAACGCCGCGTTTGGTGATTTCGGCCCCGACCGGTTCGGGGAAGACGACACAGGTTTGCCAGATTGTGCTGGACCATGGATTGATCGCGCCGGAACAGCAGCTGCTGGTTTTGCAGCCGCGGCGGGTTGCGGCACGTTCTGTGGCTCGGCGCGTGGCCATGGAACGTGGGGGCGAGCTCGGCGGTGAGGTCGGGTTTCAGGTGCGGTTTGAGGACCAGATCGGACCGAGTACCAGGATTCGCTTTATCACGGAGGGGATCCTGCTGCGGCTGCTCGAGACGGATCCGGTTCTATCCTCCGTGGGTGGGATCCTCTTTGACGAGTTTCACGAACGATCGTTGCATGCCGATGTTGCATTGGCACTGGCACGTCGACTTCAGGCTGGGGGGCGGGGGGATCTGAAGATCGTGGTGATGTCGGCGACGCTTGAGGTGGAGCCGATCTCCGCGTTCCTGGACCAGGCGCCGGTCCTGGAGGCTTCCGGCCGAAGTTATCCGGTTGCGCTTCACTATTTGGAGCGTTTATCGCGGGAGCGAATGCCGGAGCTGGCGGCGGAGATGCTCCAGCGTGCGATCGCGCAGGAATTGCCTGGCGACGTCTTGATTTTCATGCCGGGGAAGGGTGAGATCCGGCAGACGATGGAGGCGATCTCCGGACTCAGGCTTTCGGAGCCGCTCTCGGTTCTTCCGCTGCATGGCGATCTCTCCTCCGAGGAACAGGACCGGGTGTTCGCGGCGGAACCGGTGCGGAAGGTCGTTGTCGCTACCAATGTAGCAGAGACGAGCCTCACGATAGAGGGCATTCGGATCGTCATCGATTCCGGGCAAGCCCGGGTGGACCGATTTGATGCGGAGCGTGGAATTCAGGGGCTGTTCCTCGAGAACATCAGCAAGGCCTCGACAATTCAGCGTGCGGGCCGCGCTGGGCGCACCGCGCCGGGTGTCTGTTTTCGGCTTTGGACCGAGAGTGGGCAACTCGATCGCCCCGACCATCCGACCCCCGAGATCCGGCGATGCGATCTGGCGGAGATGGTGCTGCTTCTGCACGGACTCGGCATCGAAGCGCCGGCGCATCTGCCGATGCTGGACGCGCCTGCACCGGAGGCGATCGAGGCATCGGAGCGCTTGCTGGCCACGCTCGGTGCGTTGGAGTCAGGAGTGATCACGCCAATCGGGCGGAAGATGCTCAAGTTGCCTTTACACCCGCGCTACTCGAGGATGCTCATCGAAGCCTCGCAGCGGGGCTGTCTGGGGTACGTCACCCTTTTGGCCGCGGCTGTGAGTGGAAAGGGGCTCTTGCTCCACACCAGGGATTCCACGGTCCTCAGACGCAGGTCCGAGGAGTGGGGCGAGACTGAGTCCGATTTGTTCTGGCTGGTCAAGGCATTCCTCTTTGCCCAGGGGAGCAGGTTCGACGTAGATGCCTGCCGGGCGCTCGGCATCCACGCAGGCGCGGCGCGCATGGTCCCCCCGACGGTCCAGCAGATTGCGGATCTCTGTCGCGCGGCCAGCCTGGGCGACTCAAGAGATCACGAGCAGCCCGAAGAGGAAGAGGTCCTCAAGTGCATTCTGGCCGGGTTCCCGGATCAGGTGGCGGTTCGACGTGCGCCGGGGCTGTCCGTATTTGACCTGACCGAGGGACGTTCCGGGGTTTTGGCCGAGGAGGCACAGGTCAAGAATGCGGTCTTGGTCGTGGCTGCGGAGATCAGAAGCGTCCCTTCGCGTCAGCGGCATGAAACGGAGAAAACAATTTTACAATGGGTGAGTCGCTGTGCGCCAGAGTGGATTGCGGAGCTGTTTGCGGACCGAATCGAGCGGGCCATCGAGCATCGTGCGGGGAGTGCGACGGCCAAGGTGCGGGCGGAGGAGGTCGATCGGTTCGAGGGCTTGGTGATTCGAAGACGTCCTGTATCGACGGATGATTCCGCGGCGCAGGGGCGTGCCCTGGCTGCATTAGCGCTGCAGGAGCGGCGCAAATTGCGGCAATGGACACAGGATGTCGATCAGCTGATTGAGCGGCTGAATCTCGTGGGGAGCCGGTTCCCGGACACGAACCTCGCGATGCCGGAGGCGCGTTTGCTCGAGGTCTTGGGCGCCGCGCTTTCCGGATATGAATCGCTTAAGCAGGCGCGGGACTTACCGGTGAAGAAGGTGATCCTCGGGGGGCTGACAGAGGATGAGCTCGCCTTTCTAGAATGGCTGGCACCGGCCAAGATGCTTCTCCCCAACGGAAAGACACTTGTGTGCCACTACATGAATCCCAAGACGGTTGTGGAGGCGACCATTCGGGTGAACGAGCTCTTTCAGGTGCATGAGCACCCGACCATTTTGGATGGCGAGGAGCCGGTGCTTCTCCATTTAAAAGAGCCTCGTGGCAAGCCGTTGGAGGACACCACCGACCTGGCGGCCTTCTGGACCCAGCGGTACCCAATCCTTCGCGGGCGACTGTACCAGCTTTACAAGGATGTACCCTGGCCGTAGGGGGGGGGATGAGCCACAGAGAGCACAGAGTTCACAGAGAGGTTCTCTAGCTTGAGGCCGTCCGAAAAGGTCTTCGGATCCGGATGGGGAGGAATCCCGCAGAGATCGCAGAGGGCGCAGAGGAGTATTGGGAGGGGGGAAAAGGGAGCTACATCGGAGCCGTTTTCAACAACTGCCATGGTCAACTGAATCGGTATCACTGAAAATCCCCCCCAAAAAAGTAGGCTCAGAGCATGGAACCTATCCACCCCGATAGGTTGGTCGAAAACGCCCCCGCGCCTCTGCGCCTCTGCGCGAGATTCTCCGGATCCGGATGGAAAAGCCAAGTTGGGAACGCGGAAACCTTTTCGCACGACCTTCGGCTATTTGGAGGCGGGAGCAGGCCTGCAGAGGCCGAGTGCGACCACCGGTCTGCCGTGGGTGCCGAATTCTCCTCGGATTACGAGCCAGGCGGGAAGATCCCCGAGGGTTTGGTCGGAATTGGGAGAGGAGATGGTGAGGGGAATGCCGATGCGTTCGCCCGGTTCGACGACGGCGACTGTATTGTCGAGCCGGCCGGTCACACCCTCGGGCGCGTTCTCGATCTTCAGCTCGCCATAGGTGTTAACGCTGCCGAAGTTGTAGACCCAGAGCATGCCTGTCAGGCCGGTTTCGGCGGGCACGGTCCAGGCATGGCCTTCGGTCCAGGGGCGTTCCTCGACCTTGCGGCGAACGCCTTTATCGGGGATGAACTGCAGCACGACGGGCGAGACTTGGGAGGGATGGAATTCCTCCGGTGTAAAGAGCGGTGCCGGTTCGAGTTCCAATGAATCGAGCGTGCCGGGCGCGAAGAGAAGGAACTGTGGCGCTCGCCAGCGGGTGGGCGGGATGGGGCGGATCTCGCGGCCCATGTGGTCAAACCGACCGAGAACCTCGATTTGTTCAGGCAATTGGAACTCGATTTCGAGCTGTCCACGCTCTGGCCAGTCAACCCGGCGCTCGGCCCAGCCGACGAGGACATCGTGCGCCTGACCGTCGGGACGTGCGCGGAACGCGTAGAAGTGCAAGTTCTCGTCTTCGACCGGTTGCCAGCGACCGAGGCAGCGCGCGTCCTGGAGAAAGCGGCCTAGTGCGGCCAGAGCAGAGTATGCGGGGCGCGGGGTGAAATCCTTTCTGAGGAGTCCAAACTGCACCCCGTTGTTTTCCTCCTTGTAGTGGCCGAGGATGAAGTGAAAGTGCTTTTCCACCCCGCAGAAGAGGGAGGTGGCGTAGGACTGTGCCATCCACTCCGCCTTGAGCCTTTCGCCGGATCTGGACTGGTCGAACCATGGCTCTTGGGTCTCGTAGGCGACTCCGCGGTCGGCCTCGGTGATCCAGACCGGTTTGCCGCCGGCTGCGGCGAAGGCGGGCCCCCAGGAATCGAGATACGAATCATGCCAGTCGTAGGTGTGGAAGTTGTAGGTATCGAAATAGGCCGCGACTTCGTTCCTGCTCAGGCCGTCGGCATGCCACTGGGTCGGTCCGGCGGCGTAGGCGTTCCAACCGACGGTCAGGTCGGTGGAGGCAGCCTTGAACCCGAGGAATGCTGCCTTTTGAAAGCTGCACATTTCGTCCACGGTCTGTCCGCCGAAGCCTCCGATATTGGCTTCATTCCACGGTTCCCAGGCCGACACGTAGGGGAGAAACCGCTGGCCCATGGCTGCACAGAAGTGATGGGCGTGGCGTAGATCCGGCGGGAATGCGCCCGACCGACGCTGGGGACCGGCGGCCCAAACTGGGGTATCGTGGAAGACCTGAAGGATGGAGGTGCCGGTTTCGGCTTGGATGCGGGCTGCCTGGTCGTAATTGCCGGGCTCGGAAAACAGGCCGGGGTTAGGTTCCATATCGCGCCATGCCAGCCGATCGCGCACCCATCCGACACCGGCCAGGGCGGCGAGGTTGGCGAGGGTTCGCTGGTGTTCTTCGTCGTCGCGGGCGAACCAGGCGACTGCGGAGTCGAGGCAGATGGGGGTTTCAGTGCTGGGACCGACTTTGCGTGGCGCGAGGACAGCACAGGTGGTCCAGTGCGTCGGTGCGCCCGCGTCGTCGAGAAATTCGATCCTATACCAGCCGATCTTGGCTTGGCCTAACGAGATCGGGTTCAGAGCGGACATTGCGCCCGTGATCCGGGTGTGACCGGTCTCGTCGACGGCGCGCCATCCGGCGGGCAGGGACTTGAGGTCTTCGGGCAGGGCGACGACGACCTCTTCACCGGCCAAAAAGATATTCCCCGGATGAGAGGGCAGCGGCTCCGGCGGCGGTGCGGGCTCGTTTGCGCGTACAGGCTGAACGAGGGCGATTGCGCACATCATCGCGGGGAACCAACGAGCGAAGGCGTTGTGGGGGTCTTGGAGCGAGGGATTGAATCGTGGAGAGCAAAACATGACGAAGCTCGCCTCCTCTGCACGGCGTTGATGGTGAGGCTCAGACGGACCGGGTCAGTCAACACCAATCGTGTGTCGGGATTCAACACAATTGAGCTGAGCAGGGAGGGGGCGAACGCGTTCAGGCCTCGTCCCGAACGGCCTTGAGCACGATTGGTGAGCCCCAGACCTGGGTCAGGTGAGCCTTTCTGAAATGGTATTCGAGGGCGCGACTGAGGCGTTCGTTGCCGAAGTGCCGGTGACAGACCATCGGCAGGAGGAACTGCGGGACGCGTTTATCGACGTGGAAACCGCATTTGTGGAGGGCCTGTTCGACTTCGCTGTCCTTGAAAACGGTGAATGTGCGGGTGGAATCGTTTTCAAGCGCCCGCTTGAGCTTGAAAAGCAAGGGGTAGGCGATGTTGAAACTCCGGCGATTGGGATAGTCGACAACGATGCCGGTCCTGGCGGCCCGTGTCATTTCCGATAGGATCGTTTGCCAGTGGTCGGCGTGAGAGAGGAGGCGGAAGCTGATCACGAAGTCAAAGCTGCGGTCAGGGAAAGGGAAGTGCTCCAGATCGCCGCAGACGAATCGGCACTGCCGCGGGTGTTCGCGCGTCAGGGGGCGTATCTGGAGATCTGCCTCTGGGCTGCTTCCGAGGACGGTTAGGTTCCAGCCCATTTCAATGAGGTCCTTGGAGTATTGTCCGTGGCCACCCCCGACATCGAGGATGGATAGGGGTGCAGCGCCCAGCAGACAGGAGAGCAATGCATGGGTCTGCATCTCTAGGAAGAAGGCGCCGACCGCTCCTGCGAACCGTTTTCGATAGGCGTTCGATGCGGTCTCGATATCGGGTCCGGGTTTGGGTGGCAGCTGGGGTTGCGGTTGAGCAGGAGTGTGAATGCGGGCGGGGCGAACCCGGGTGGAAGCGCGGAGGTCGAACGCCATGGGAGTCTCCATTGCCAATGGAAAAAAGGACCGGGGAAGTCAACGGCACCACGACCACTGACTCATCGAGTGTCTACTATAGAGAGCGAAAAAAATAAATGCTATTCAAAATGGCTAATGGGGGGATTTGCCTGCAGGGGAATGGGCATAGGTCCGGCCTCGGACCGGAGGGCTGCCGCCTCGGGCTAGGCGCTATCCGAAAAGGTCTATGGCGAAGCAAGATCGGGGTCGGGGTCGTCGAGTTAATCGAGGGAATCGAGGGAATCGAGGGAATCTTACTCGCCGTGGAGGCTTTGTACGAAAACGCCTCTGCGCCTCTGCGCGAGGCTCACCGGATGGGGAGGTGAAAGGGAGAGCTGACCGCTGACCTTCGCACGGGGGCTGGGGGCCCGCGTCGCGCGCCTCCCCGCTTCTCAAATCTGGCTTGTCTTTGCTCCGTCCGCTTTGTTAGAAGGTGCTTGAATGATCCGGTAACGGTCGACACGGCCGGTCCGGGCTCCGCCCGAAGAGGCCTTTTGGGTGATGCTGAGTTTAAACCTGAGGAGAACGATTTCGATGAGCCGCTCAAAGATTATATCTGGGGACAAGATTGCCGCTGTATTGGAGAGGGCGATGGATTTTGGCGGAGGGATATTGCGGTTGACCCCGACCTGGGTGCCCAGGAACTTCTTGCATCCCGGCAAGCGGATCAAATTAGCTCCAACCGACTGGTATGCGTTGGGAACGCACCGCGGCGGGATTGACGAGCGTTGGTTTGGCAGCACGACCGAGGCGGCCAATGACGGGCGTGCAGAGGACGAGGGGCTCAGCTATGTGGTCTTTGAGGGTGAGCGCTTTCTGCTGCGCGACGCGGTGGAGATCGGCCAGGGCCGGGTTGTAGGACAGAAGATTTGGGACAAGTACAAGCGCTGGCCGGTCTATTCCAAGTTCTTCGACAACGCGGGTCCGATTCCGCACCACATGCATCAGCGCCAGGAAGACGCCGCGCTCACGGGGCAGGAGGGGAAGCCTGAGGCCTACTACTTCCCGCCCCAACTGAATGCGGCGGAGAATCACTTCGATTACACCTTTTTCGGGCTCGAGCCCGGGACGACCAAGGATCAGATCCGGCAATGCCTGCGGGACTGGGACAAGGGCGACAACGGGATTCTCGACCTTTCGAAGGCGTACCGTTTGAAGCGGGGGTCGGGTTGGATGGTACCTGCGGGGGTGCTGCATGCTCCCGGTTCGCTCTGCACCTACGAACCGCAGTGGGGTTCGGATGTGTTCGGCATGTTCCAATCCCTGGTGGAGGGGCGGGAGGTGCCCTGGAGCCTCTTGGTCAAGGACGTACCGGTGGAGAAGCACCAGGACATCGATTTCATCGTCGAGCAGCTCGACTGGGAACGAAATGTTGATCCGTACTTCAAGGAGAGCAACTATCTCGAGCCGATTGTCGATCCGTCGGTCAGCGGCGAGGGCGTTACTGACCGCTGGATCACCTATGGCGAGATCGACGGGTTCCAGCCTGTGTCGGCCAAGGAGTTGACCCTGATGCCCGGGGCCAAGTGTGTGCTGCAGGATCCGGGTGCGAGCTGCTGGATCTCCGTGCAGGGGAGTGGGCGGATTGGGTCGCTCGAGCTGCAGACGCCGGTGATGATCCATTTCGGCGAGGAGACCGCCGACGAGTTCTTCATCACGGCCGAGGCCGCGGCAAACGGCGTGGTGGTGGAGAACACCGGCTACGAACCGTTGGTGTCCCTCCGCTATTTCGGTCCGGAAGTCCACACCAACATCCCGCGCCAGGGCGACTACAAAAAGCAGTAGTCCTTTTGGGCGTGAAAGCGGGTGATGCCCCTGCTTTCGATGATGCCGGAGGGGGGGCATGTTCCGGCGCTTCGCCGCCGATGGTTATTTTGTTTCAAACCTCAAGCGATGGGAGAATTCAATGAGTAACGGGAACACATTTCCGAAATTACACAACGCTGCCTGGCCAGGGGTGGTCGGCAAGGGCGATGGCGGCGAGCCGCCGATCGCCTTGGATACGATGCTTGATTTAACGGCTGCGGCTGAGGTCAATGGGGTCAAGTTTGATGGGGTCGACCTCTTTCTGCATGCTCCGCACACAGACATCGACGCATCGGATGACGAGCTGAAGGAGTTGGTGGAGAAGGTGCAATCGCGTGGGCTCGAGATCGGTTCGCTTGTGGCACCGGTCTGGCCGCCGACGGGGGGCGGCCCGGCGATGGGGAACGAAGAGGATCGTCGGCGCTTCCTGATGCAATTGGAAAAGGCGTGCAGAATAGCCAAGCGGTTGCGCGAGCTCGGCGTACGCCCGGGTGGACACGTCCGCATCGACTCCTCCGGCGGGACGGGGGATTGGGTGAAAGACCCCGAGGGCAACCAGAAGCGGATCGCCGAGACCTTCCGCATGGGTTGCGACATTGCCGAAGACTACGGCGAGACGCTGGCCGCTGAAGGCGAGATTTGCTGGGGCGGGATGCACAGCTGGCGCCGCATGGTGCAATTGCTCGAGATGGTGGGCCGTCCGGAGACGCTTGGTTTCCAGGCGGATCTGGCGCATACGCTTCTCTATTTGATGGGCTACAACGCCCCGGAGGACGCGTTGTTGCCGGCCGATTTCGACTGGAGCGACAAGGCCACTTTTGAGCAGGCCTACCGGGAACTGACGAACGCGTTGCGCCCCTGGACGATCGATTTCCACGTCGCCCAGAACGATGCGACCGTGCACGGTTCCGGCTCACACGATAAGACTGGAAGACACTGCCTGCCGAACGATCCCAACGGCAAGCTCGACATCACTTGGGCATCAGGGTTTTGGCTGCGGGATGAGAACGGCGAGCGGACCAAGAAGCTGCGTCAGATCTGCTGGGACGGCTGCATGTTCTCCAACGCGGTGATGATGGATCCATCCACCTGGAATCAGATTCTGGCCGCGATGATTGAGGTCCGCAACGCCCATGGTTGGAATGCCTGATGACGCGAAAATGAGAGGGGTTCACGATGTCGAAGCAATTGAAGATTGGATTGGTAGGATACGGGTTCATGGGGCGGGCGCATTCCAACGCCTACAACAGGGTACCGAACTTCTTCCCGGAGCAGGAATACAAGCCGCTTCTGAAGGCGGTATGCGGCCGAAATGGTGAAGCTGCGAAGGCCTTTGCGGACCAATGGGGCTACGAGTCGATCGAGACGGACTGGCGCGCGCTGGTTGCCCGCAAGGATATTGATGCGGTCGACATTTGTGTCCCGAACCATCTGCACAAGAAGATCGCCTTGGAAGCGGCGGCAAACGGGAAGATCGTCCTGACCGAAAAGCCGTTGGCGATGAATGTGGCGGAGGGGCAGGAGATGTGCGAGGCGGTCGAGCGTGCCGGCGTCGCCAACATGGTCTGGTATAATTACCGGCGGGTGCCTGCTGTTACGCTGGCCAAGCAATTGATCGACGAGGGGCGTTTGGGCCGGATCTTCCACTATCGCGCGAACTTTTTGCAGGACTGGACGATCTCCGCGGATGTCCCGCAGGGTGGGGCTGCAACCTGGCGTTTGGATGCTGCCGCGGCAGGATCCGGGGTCACTGGTGATTTGTTGGCGCATTGCATTGACACGGCGATCTGGCTCAATGGTGGAATCCGTGACGTCAACGCGATGACGGAGACGTTTGTCAAGGAGCGGATCCATGCGGACAGCGGCAAGCCGGAGCCGGTTGGGATCGATGACGCCTGCGCGGTGCTCTGCCACTTCGAGAACGGCTCTCTCGGGCTCTTTGAGTCCACGCGCTATGCCCGGGGGCACAAGGCGCTCTACACCTTCGAGATCAATGGCGAGCACGCCTCCATCAAGTGGGATTTGCACGACCTGCACCGCCTTGAGTACTTCGACCATCGGGACGAGGGACGGGTCCGGGGTTGGCGCTCGATTCACGTGACCGACAATGGTGGAGAGCAGCCTTATATGGACCGCTGGTGGGTGCCCGGCCTACAAATCGGCTACGAGCATAGCTTTGTTCATCAGGCAGCCGATTTCATGGCCTCGCTGGAAAAGGGCGAGCCTTGTTCGCCGACCTTTCGTGAGGCATTGGAGACCCAAGCGGTCTGCGAGGGGATCCTGAGCAGTGCAAAGAAGGGCGTTTGGGAGACCATCGCCGGCTGAGGAGCGAATGATTGCAATCCGGTTAGCTGTGGAACGGACCAGGATTGCCACCTGTAATTGAGAAGCGGCGTGTGCGCGGAGGGTCTCCGCGCCGCGCCGCTCCTTTTGTGCGCGGCGTGGGGCTTACATGCGGCGGTCGAACAGTGGGGGCTCGGGGGGTGACACGGGAAAGTCGCCCTGCAGGAGCATGCTCCAGGCGAAGAGCAGAACTGCAATTCCGATCACGAAAAGGGCGTCCTGCAGGTGGGATTTGACCCAGCGCTGGGGGATTGCACGGGCACCGATTCCGAAAAGTACGCCGAAAAGAAAGCCAAGGAAGTGTCCGATCAGATCGACCTGCGGCGCATGACTGAAGAGGCCCAGGAGGGCGAGTCCAGCCGCAACGGGCCGCCATTTAATGGCGGATCCGTGCGGTTGGCGAAAGTGGATTGAAAACCGCAATCCGACCAGGAGACCGAGTCCGGCCAGGGCCGCGCCGGAGGCGCCGAGGCTGGCGAAGGTGGGGTCTTGAAACTGGACATTGGTGATGTTGGCCGCTGCGCCGGCTGCCAGGGCCAAGAACCAGGCGGTGCCGGCGCCGATCTGGCGTCCGACGGCTGGCAGGAATAGGGCCAAGGCCAGTAGGTTCCAGAGGAGATGCTCCAGATCGGCATGCATCGTCATGGAGGTGATCGGCCGCCAGTATTCCCCCTGATGCAACCACCCGGGTTTGTTGGTGGATGCCAGATGGATGGAGGAGGAGGAGTCGAATCCGCCGAACCTATAGAAGCAGAATATGATAAGGGTCAGAAAGATGACGTGATACACCGATTGTCCCGGCAGGTGGATATGCGCCGGTTCAGCCGGCATCTGGGGTGGCCACCCCTCGTTCTCCTGTTCGAAGAGCCGGATTTCCTCCATTGCGTCGTCGAACATCCCTCTGCGTGTGACCAAATAGAGGCCCTCCTCGTCTTGCCGTGCGGCATACGGAATACCTGCTGCACCGAGGGTGGTCGCCCAATCCTGAAGCTGCCTGCGGTTGGCGGCTCGGATTCGGTTCGGCGGCTGCTGGGGCGCCTGTTTCTGTGGAGCGTCTTCATTCATAGGCGATGGGATGTGGGAAGTGCTATTTACGCAGCCATACTGTCCAGCCCTGGTTGGGAGTTGTCACCCGTTTTTCTTCAACCGGATGGCACGAATAGCCCGACCATCCGGACCCGGAGAATCTCGCGCAGAGGCGCAGAGGCGCCAAGGCGTTTTCGACCTATCTCCGGGGGTGGGTGGGAGCAATGCTCAGCCTCCTACATTTTTGGGGGGATTCTTTAGATCTCCTGTTTCAGCAGGCGTCGTCCTACATCGGACGGATCGGCACCCATTGGCTGGAGTCGACGCAAGAAGGAGCGCGCCTTTTCGTACCGGCTCCAGCCTCTTTCTCGCCTTCGCGACCTGACCACCTCTCTCTCGGTAATGTTGCCTTGAATTCGGCCACTTGGTTTGGGCAGTATGGTGGCCAGCTGCAAGAAAACCCAGGTTTGAAAGAACTTCCATATTTGTATTGTTCTGCCTCGGCCGTTTTGGAAGGGGCGGGGCAGTCGGAAAGGGCATGTGTACGATGAGGTTGCGAATTGCGATGACTTCTGTTTGGTTGCTGGGGTTTGCGGGGTGTCTACTGCTCCCAGCCAGCCTGTGTGCTGCGGAGGGCTCGGGTGGAGCGGCTGTGGAGGCCGAGAAGAAGGCCTCTGCTGTTGCGGATGCGGAGGTCGATTCTGACGGATGGCGCAAGCTGTTTGACGGCAAGACGCTGGAGGGGTGGAAGCCCTCGGAATTCACCGGTCAGGGCAAGGTTGAGGTCAAGGACGGTACGTTGGTCATCGGTTGGGGGGAGGGCTGCAGCGGGGTTAATTACACCAAGGACTTCCCCAAGATGGATTTTGAGGTCGAGGTCGTTGCGATGCGGGTGGACGGTTCGGACTTCTTCTCCTCGATCACGTTTCCGATTCACGATCAATTCGCGACCTTGGTGATCGGCGGCTGGGGCGGCGGCGTGATAGGGATTTCCTGCATTGAAGGGATGGACGCCTCCGAGAATGCGACCACGACCTATCGGCCGTTTGACCAGAAAACATGGTACACGATTCGGTTGCGGGTGACGGAGAAGGACGGGATCCAGGCGTGGATCGATGGCAAGGAGATGGTCAAACACCCGATCAAGGGCTACAAGTTCACCCTCCGCTGGGAGATTGAGGATTCGAAGCCGTTCGGCATTGCCTCTTTCAACTCGACGGCTGCGCTGAAAAGCGTTCGGATGCGCAAGGTCCAAAGCAACTAAAGTTTGTGTAGGGACCGGAGAACACCTATGCGGAGACCCTCTGTTTTCAAGCCTCACCGGTTCTGTTGGCTCGGTGCATGCCTCGGGTTGAGCATCGCCGGTGGGGTGCGTGTTCAGGCCGCCTGGTTGCAGACCGATATTGGAACGGTTTCCGCTCCGGGAGAATTCTCGATCGAAGGCGGGACGCTATCGGTGTCCGGTTCCGGTGCGGACATTGCCGGGACCTCTGACGAATGCTTCTATCTCTATCGTCCGATGGCGGGGGACGGGGGGATGACTCTGCGCATACTCGATTTCGACGGGACGATGGCCTGGGCGAAGGCCGGGATCATGATCCGGGAAAGCCTGGCGCCGAACAGCCGCCATGCGGCGGTGGTCAAGGCGCCGAACACGATCGGAAACGGGGTCGCCTTGCAGTATCGGGCTGCACCTGGGGGCGACACGAAGCTGCAGGGCATTCGCAACCTGCATGTGACACCGCATTGGCTGCGGTTGGAGCGGGTTGGGAGCCAGTTCTTCGGGTGGCACGCCTTTGACGAAGCCGGTGCGCCCGGAGAATGGGTGACGATTGGTCCCGCGGTGACGGTCCCCATGGCGCAGACCGCATGGATCGGGATATGTCTGACCTCACAATTGGATGGCACGCTTGCGACCGCGCATTTTGATCGCCTCTCCTTCACCGGAGGAGCGACCCAGCCCCTGATCGGGCATTGGCCGTTGGACGGGAATGCTGCGGCATTGGAAGGCCCGTTCGGCGAGGTTGTGGGGGCTACCCCTGCGACGGGGGTGGATGGTGTTGATGATCATGCCCTTCAGTTTGCCTTGCCGGAAGCCGGGGTCTTGATCCCCCGGGCACCGGAGATGCATGCCCCGGATTTTTCCATTTGCCTCTGGTATCGGCCTGATTCCCCGGAATGGACGGGAGCCATCCTGACGCTCGAGACCCCGGGCGCCGAAGTGGATCGTCCTTGGGTGTATCAGCTTGCCTGCGCCGTGGATGGCAGGTTGTCCTTTGCCATGCGCCACGGTGGCGATAGCGCCATGGAGCAATCCGCTTCGACCGGCGCGGGTGTGATTGAACAGGGGCGGTGGACACATATCGGGGTGACCTACGAGAGCATCCGGTCACGGCTTCGGATCTGGATCGACGGGGAGGACTCCACCGCGGCGGAGTCGGGCCCCGACGCCTTTGGCGCCCTGGAATATGGCGATTGGGAGGGTGGGCTCCTGCACCTGGGCGGGGCCTTGGCAGGGCTTGGGAGTGATCCGATCGCGACCCTGGACGATCTCCGGATTTACACGTTGGCCCTTTCGGAGATCGAGCTGAAGGAGGTCCTGTTGGAGGCGGAGCCGCTTGCCCCGCCATCCTGGCCGCCGTTCGGGCGGTTCCTTTCGCCAGGACCTGGGCAATGGTTTGAGCCGGATATCCCCATTCAACTCACGGCCGAGGCGTTCGAGCCGGACGGGGGGACGGTTTCTGAGGTCCGTTTTTTTGCTGACGGCGCCTTGGTCGGTATGGCGACAGGGCAAAACGCCGCTGGGGTGTGGTCGGTCGCCTGGGCCCCGACGGGGCAATCCCCGATACAGCTCCAGCTCGAAGTCGTCGGGGAAGACGGCCGGACGTTTCGATCCGAGCCGATCGAGATGATCCCGGCACCGGAGCTCCAGCCCGACTCGATCGTGATTCATGAGATTCACTACGACCCGGATCTGGACAACGAGTGGGTTGAGTTTGTGGAGCTCTACAACCGTTCCCAGGAGCGTATGGACCTAGGGCACTGGCGTTTGACCGGTGCACTCGAGTACAGGTTTGAGCCGGGCAGTTGGATTGAGCCTGGGGGGTATTTGGTGGTGGCGCAGGACGTCCAGCAGGTTACGACCAAGTATGGCGTCTCCAAGGCCTTGACTGTCGGCCCCTTTTCCGGGCGGATGGCCAATGAGAACGAGGAGTTGGAGCTTTTGGATCCGATCGGCCGGTTTGTGGATCTGGTCGATTATCAACTGGGGTATCCATGGCCGACGGTTGGGGATCCGATCACCGAGACTCAACCGGGGACTGCCTTTTCGATACAACTGATGGACCCGGACTTGGACAATGGGCTCGGCGGGGCCTGGCGCTCGGCAGCACCGACTCCGGGCCGTTCCAACACTCAGATTGCAAATTCGAATCCGCCTCCGTTCACGCGACAAGTGGAGCATCGGCCGGGCGCACCGATGAGTGGTGAGGCCGTCACGATCACGGTCAAGGTCACGGACGACGATGCAGTCAATCAGGTGCTCGTGCAGTATCAGGTGGTGGCGGCCGGGGATTATATTGAGCTATCCGATGCGCGATATCAGACAGCGTGGACGGATCTGCCGATGAACGACGCAGGCCAGGATGGGGATCTGAAAGCGGGCGATGATGTCTATACCGCAGTGATCGACAGCACGGTCCAGGAGCATCGCACGCTGGTGCGTTATCGCATTCTTGCTCGGGATACGACCGGTCATGCGGTCACGGTGCCGTACGCGGACGACCCACAGCCGAATTTTGCCTATTTTTGTTACGATGGAGTGCCCGATTGGACAGGTGCGGTGCGACCAGGGGAGACCACCCCGGTTGAGTTTCCCGCAACGTCGCTTACGACGGTCCCAGTCTATCACTTGATCACAAAAAAGAGCGAGACCGAGAATTGCACGTGGTTCGATCAGGACCCCTCCTCGGTCTATCGGTACTCCGGCGCACTGGTTTACGACGGTGTGGTTTACGACCATATCCAATTCCGCGCCCGGGGCGGAGCGTGGCGGTATGCCATGCGCAAGAACATGTGGAAAATGCACTTCAATCGCGGTCATTTCTTCCAGGCGTACGACAATTACGGCGAGCCCTATGGGACAAAATGGAATCGTCTAAACCTCGGGGCCTGTATTCAGCAGGGGGACTATCTGCACCGCGGGGAACAGGGGATGTTTGAATCGGTCGGGTTCGCCCTGTTCAACCTTGCCGGCATACCGGCACCCAACACGAATTTCGTACACTTCAGAATCATCGACGAGGCAGGTGAGCAGGGGCCGGTGAATGCCGCGCATCCCCCGCTGACGGCGAGTGGCACCCAATACGACGGCGATTTCTGGGGTTTGTATCTCGCAACGGAGCAGATGGATGGGCGTTTCTTGGATGAGCACGGGCTGCCGGACGGCAATCTCTATAAAATGGAGGGTGGGACAGGGGAGTTGAAGAACCTGAGTCCGAACGGTGTCACCGACAGGTCCGATCTCAACACGTTCCAGTCCGGCTATTCTGCGTACCCTTCTGAGGATTGGTGGCGGGAGAATGTCAATCTGGACGGCTACTACCGCTATCGTTCGATACTGGAGTGTATACACCACTATGATATCGGAGCCGGAAAGAACTACTACTACTTTTTGGATCCGGCGGAGAAACTGTGGACCCAGTTGCCTTGGGACATCGACCTGACATGGGCGGACAATATGTATGGGGACGGCAATGAGCCGTTCCGCAATTTCGGGGCTCTGAATCACGCAGGCATCCAGGTCGAGTATCGGAACCGGCTGCGCGAGGTACGCGATCTTCTTTTCAATCCGGATCAGACGGGCCAGCTGATCGATGAATTCGCATCCAAGATCAACCCGGCAGGCGGACCGTCGTTGGTGGATGCCGATCGTGCGCAGTGGGATTATCACTGGGTGATGACGCGCGAGGCGTATTGGTACGGGTATTCAAACAACGACGGCAAGGCTGGACAGGGGCGGTTTTACGAGATCTCACCGACCGGTGACTTTGAGGGTATGCTCCAAAGGATGAAGGATTACATCAGCCAGCGCGGTGCGTGGGTCGACGGTAATCTGTTGCAGGATTCAGCGATTCCGGGGACGCCCTCGATTTCGTATGTCGGACCGGAAGGGCATCCTCTCGATTCGCTATCTTTTTCGATTTCCCCCTTTTCGGATCCTCAGGGTGCGGGGACCTTTCAGGCCGTGAAGTGGCGTATTGCAGAGGTCGAGCCGTTTGCCGCCGCTTCGCCAACGGGGCAGGAGGAGAGTGTGATGCTTCTGCCGCGCGGCTCGGTTTTTCGTTATTTTCCGGGTGTGCGTGAACCTTCGACCCCGGTGGCGGCCTGGCGTCAAAATGCTTTTGACGATTCCTCCTGGGCGGAAGGCGCGACGCCGATTGGCTGGGGCGAGTCCGGCGGATTTCTGGCGACTCCGTTGCAGGGAATGGCTGACACCCATCTCTCGTTCTATCTCCGGCAGCAATTCCAGGTGGAGGACCCGGCGCTCCTTGAGGAATTGGAGGTGCGCGCGTTGTTCGACGACGGATTCAACCTCTGGATCAACGGCAGCCTGGCGGTGTCCCAAAACATGTTTGGCGAGAACGTGGCCTTCGACCAGCGGGCCGCGGACTATAATCAGAACGAAATGAATTGGTTCAGCTTCAAGGTCCCTGCGGACTTGTTGCAACCGGGTGAGAATTGGGTCTGTGTTCAAGTGCAGAACCGCTCACGCAACAGTTCCGACTGTTTCTTCAATGTGGAGCTCGTAGCCAAGCCGGTTGACGCCCAGGCCGGCGGTGTTTTTGGGAGGCCCGGCAAGTATGAGATCGATCCGGTTTGGGAGAGCGATGAACAGACGGAATGGTCGGATCGGGTCCTGATTCCTGGACGCGGGCTTCGGCCTGGTCACACCTATCGGGTGCGCGCCAAGGTTCTCGACCAGAGCGGGCGTTGGAGCCATTGGTCTTCGCCGGTCCAGTTTGAAGCGGCGCCCGGGGTAGGGACTCCGATCCAGAACAGTCTGCGAATCACGGAGCTGATGTACAATCCGGCAAGCGCCTATCTGGTCGGAGGATATACCAGGGAGGACTTCGAGTTTGTCGAACTCTTCAACCGAGGCGACGAACCGATCGAGCTTGGATCCCTCGCCTTCATCCACGGGATCCAGTACGCCTTCCCCGAGGGCACGATTCTGCAGCCTGGGCAGTACCTGGTTGTTGCCGGCAACCCCACCGCCTTTGCTTTGCGCTACCCGGAGGTGCATGCCTTGGGTCCATTCAATGGGAACCTGGCCAATTCGGGAGAGCCGATTTCCTTGGAGCACGTTCAATACGGGGTGATTGAGAGCTTCAGCTATTCCGATGGGCGTGGGTGGCCGCTGGCATCAGACGGTGGCGGGCATTCGATTGTCCCAATTGCTGAAACCTATGCCCGGTCGGATCGTACATGCCTTGATTACGGACTCCACTGGAGGTTCAGCCATGATCCGCTTGGATCACCAGGCCGAGCCGATCCAGAGCCGGTTCCGGGGTTGCGCATCAGCGAGTTCGCGGCCGATTCGAATCTCGGCTCCGGCTCGAATGATTGGGTTGAACTGGTCAACATCGGCCCTACGTCGGTTTCGCTCTCGGGGTTCTATTTGAGCGATGAACGTCAGGACCTGGATAAATTTGCATTGCCGAGCCAGATACTGGCGGCCGGGGGACGCGTGGTCTTTGATGAGCGTACAGGCTTTGGTTTCGGCCTGAGCCGCACCGGCGAGGAGCTGGTACTAACGTTCCGGGAGGGGGGCAATCTCTTCCGGGTGGTTGACGAGGTACGCTTTGAGGGGCAGTTGCCGTTGCGAACCGAGGGGCGGTATCCGGACGGAGGCGCCTGGTTCGTGGGTATGAAGCCGACCCCGGGTGGGGGCAACAGCGGCCCGATCGCCTCGGTGGTGTTGGATGAGATCATGTATCGCCCGGTCGAGGTCGAGGGCGTGCCGCAGACCACAGAGTTCTTGGAGCTTTGGAACTGGACGGCGAAACCGGCTCAACTCTCTGGTGCCCAGGGCGGTTGGCGGGTGGGGGGTGGTATCGAATTCGTCTTCCCGATCGGTGTGTCGATCCCCGCTGGTGGACGTTTGGTGCTGGTGCCGTTCCATCCAGAGGATCTCGCCGCCCGTGAAAAGTTTATGGCGGGGTACGGTGTGGACGAAGGCGAAGAGATACGGTTGTTCGGTCCTTATTCGGGCGCCCTTTCCAATGGTGGAGAACGAGTTGCGCTGGAGTCTCCGATCGCCTCGGAGGATCCGAGTGAGCCGATTGCCTGGGTCATACAGGACGAAGTTATCTACTTCGACGCGTTGCCATGGCCGGAAACCGCGGATGGAATGGGCGCCTCGTTGCAGCGCAAGTCGGCTGCCTGGAGTGGGAACGATCCGGAGAACTGGTGGGCCGGCGAGCCCAGTCCCGGCGATAGCCTGGGAGGGCTCGAGCCTACCCCGGCGACTTCCTTACAGCTTTATTGAGCTAGAGCCCGTTCGTAAACCCTTTGGGCCACAACGAAGGGTCTCTGGTTCCGGATGGGGAGGGCTCCCGCAGAGATCGCAGAGGATTATTGAGCGGTGGGCCAGCTATATTGAAGCCGTTTTCAGCAACTACCTTGGTCTGCTAAAAAGGCATATCTCCAGAATTCCCCCTAAAGGTTGGGGGCAGAACATGAAATTAACCCACTCCCATGGCCAGGTCGAAAACGCCACCGCGCCCACTGCGGGAGGCTCTCCGGATCCGGATGGGAAAGCCTGGTTGGGAAAGCGGATACCTTTTCGAACGACCACGAGCTAAGGAATCAGAGGACGCTTTCAATTTCGGATTCTGTTTCGGGATCGAGCCTCGATTCCTCATCCGGCGCATCCGGCGCGTCGTCCAGGCTTGAAAGTCTGGGCAGTGTCGGCTCAGTTGCAAGCCCGGGGGTTTCGATGTTGAGCTTGGTTTGGAGACTCTGGATGATGATGTGAAAGGCCTGTTCGATGGAGAAGTTTGCGATGTTCAGGACGAGGTCGTAGCCATCGGTGTCACGGACATCGACGCGGAAGTGCTGTTTGACGAAAGCCGCGCGTTCGTGGTCTTTCTTCTGAATGAGCTTGCGCGCCTCTTTATCGGAGAGGTTCTGGCGGGTGGCGATCATCTGGACCCGAAAGTCCATGGGCGCGGTAATGCGGACGCGGAGTCCGTGTTCGGGGGGCAGGATGTAATTGGCGCCGCGGCCGACGATCACGCAATGCCCGTGCTCGGCAACAGTGACGATGACACGGACGAGATGGCGGTAATAGTCATCGAAGGCGATGGACGAAGGATCGACGATGTTGGCGATCCAGCTCTCGACTTTGTTCAGTTTCCGTTCATCGAACGTCTCCGCAACGCGTTGGCGGATGTTCGCGGTTTCGCAGATGTACTCGACCAACTCGCGACTGTAGACGCTCCAGTTCAGGACCGAGCCGATGGCATCCGCGATTTTGTAACCGAGGGCGCCATAGGCACGGGAGATGGTGATGTAGGCGTATTCGCCGGGGGATTCCATACGTTCGGGATGCAACTGGCGCTGCTGCTCACGCGCCTCCCAGACGGCCACTTGTCGGTTGACAAGCTTATCCCAGTAGAAGTGATTTGCTGGTGTGGTCATCTTGATCCTCCTGTTGGACGCCACACACTACGCAAAAACCGGGAAATGGGACAATTGAAATTGAAGATTTTCCGGGCTGAAAATTCCTGGTTATAGTACAACCATCCTCGATAGTGACGGTTAGATGAAAAAATAAATTTTTGTACGAAATTCCTTAATACGATTTGTCTTGACTCGGTCATTCAATCGATAAAAATAAAATGGGGTTTCAGGTGCCCGAATAAAGTCATGTTCAATCCGCGGGGTTGGGTAGGGGGACGAGGGGAAAGACGATCCTATGGGGTCGGGGGGGGGATTCCGAGCCTGTCATGGATGAAAACTGGTGGTCATCGATTTCGATAGCGATTTCGATTCAGACAATGATCGGACTGATCGACAACCATCGCCTGGAGGCGGCGCGTTTTCGGATAACCACTTGCTCGCCCATGACACTCAACGTTCGGCTGGGCAATCGTACTCGTACTCAGTGCAACGGTACTCGTACTCGTACTCGAGGATGTGAATGGAACTCGATCACGAGAAGTTGGATGCCTACTGGATAGCCCTGGACATTGCGGCGTGGGCTAATGGTGTTTTGGACCTTGATTGCGCGAGGGAGCCAGCTTTGTGAACGGGGGAGCGAGTACGAGTACGAGTAGGAGTACGAGTGCGGGAACGGGGAAGGCGAGGGCCAACAAGAGGCTGCAGCGACTAGGAGTAGCTCGAGGCTGTCCAAAAAGGTCAATGGCGAAGCAAGCCCGTGGTCGGGCTCGCTAGAGGTCGTCCGAAAAGGTAGCCGCTTTCCCAACCTTTCCTCCCCATCCCCATCCAGAGAGCCTCGCGCAGAGGCGCGGTGGCGTTTTCGAGCTGACTTGGGGGGGAGGGGCAATGCGCTAATCCCTGCCTTTTTGGCGAAATAATTCAATTTGCCGTTTCCCACCAACCAGGCCTGTTGCAGGACAGGAATCACCTCAACCTCGCAAGCAAACCTTCCCCTTCCCCCCTCTGCGCCTCTGCGCGAGTCCTCCCCATCCGGGGATCCGGAGAGGCTCGATGGCCTTTTCGGACGGGCTCCTGGCCTAAAGCCTTATGCGAATGAAAGCTATGGGTAGCGACGCGGAGTCCGGTTTGGACGGTGGTCACTTTCGCGTTTGTTTGCGGTACATATGGGTTGAGGGACCGAAGAACTGCTCGGCGCTCTCCATGACGGTTTCGGAGAGGGTTGGATGGGCGTGAATGGTTCCGGCAAGGTCGCTGGCGAGGGCGGCCATTTCGACGGCGAGCACGCCTTCGGCGATCAACTCACCGGCGTGTGGGCCGACGATACCCACGCCGAGGACGCGACTGGTATCGGGATCGAAGATGATCTTCGTGACACCGTCGGCGCGGTCCAGGGTCTTGGCTCGGCCGGAGGCGGCCCACGGGAAGCGAGCCACTTGGACCGCGATATTGTTGGCCTTGGCGTATTGCTCGGTGATTCCGCAGGTCGCCAATTCCGGATCGGTGAAGACCACCGCGGGAATGGCGGAATTGTCGAAGGAGACGGAGTGGCCGGCCAGGTCTTCTGCGGCGACCTGTCCCTCACGCGAGGCCTTATGGGCGAGCATCGGTTGTCCCACCACATCGCCGATAGCCCAGAGATTGGGATCGCTGGTGCGCTGTTGTTTATTGACTTTGATAAAGCCCTTTTCGTCCATTTCGACCTTGGTGTTTTCTAGGCCAAGGCCGCGGGAATTGGGGCTTCGTCCGATTGCGATGAGGACGCGGTCAAACGGGAGAGTCTCCTTTGAACCGTCGGAATTCTCCAGGGTGACCATGACCTCTTTACCGGTATCTTCGAGGGCGGCCACCTTGGTATTGAGGCGGAGCTCGTGGAAGTAGCGTTCGCATTTCCGCTGCACGAAGCCGACGAGGTCTTGATCGACTCCGGGGAGGACGGTGGGTGCGAGCTCCACGGTGGTGACTTTGGAGCCGAGAGCGGAGTAGACGGTGCCGAGCTCGAGTCCGATGTATCCGCCTCCGATGACCAGTAGGCGTTCAGGGATCAACGGCACGTTAAGGGCGTCCGTAGAATCCCAGACTTTGTCGCTTTTGATCTGAAACGGCTTAGGGATGATCGGGAGCGAGCCTGTTGCGATGATACAGCGGTCGACGTTCAGCCGTCCGATGTGGGATTTCTCCAGGCGAATGGTTTTTGAATCGATGAAGATCGCACGCCCTGTGATCTGCTTAACATTGCGGCTGTTACAGAGCTGTCCTATGCCGCCGACCAGCTCGGAGACGATCCGGTTCTTCCAGGTCAGGAGTTCATCCAGGACGATTTCGGGCGGCCCCATTTTGAGTCCCCAATGCGAGGCCTCATCGGCCTCGTGGACGATTCTTGCGACATTGAGGAGTGCCTTGGAGGGGATACAGCCACGATTGAGGCAGACGCCGCCGAGGGTAGGGGAGTCGTCGATGACGGCGACATTCATGCCGAGATCGGCGCAGCGAAAGGCTGCTGTGTATCCGCCGGGACCGCCGCCGATGACGGCGACATCTACGTGTTCAAAGACGTTTGGGTCGGTCATATCGATTCCGTTGGGGTGAATACGCCTATGCGTTCAAGAAGAGGCTGTCCGGGTTTTCCAGGAGTTCGGCGATCCTACGTGCGAACCGGGCTGCATCGGCACCGTCGATGACGCGGTGGTCGTAGGTGATACCGAAGGGCATGATCAACCGGGCGGTGAATTCGGAGCCGTTCCAGATCGGTTTCATTTGGGAGCGGGAGACGCCCATGATCGCGACTTCGGGCGGATTGACGATCGGTGTGAAGGCGGTTCCGCCGATGCCGCCGAGATTCGAGATGGTAAAGGTCGCCCCTTGCAGTTCATCGAGGGAGGTCTTACGCTCGCGGGTCTTTTTGGCCAGAGCCGGCAGCAGCAGGGCGAGTTCCTTAATGCTTTTCCGGTCAGCGTGATGGAGGACCGGCACGATGAGTCCGGCCTCGGTGTCCACAGCCACCCCGATGTTGTAGTATTTTTTGAGCAGAAGGCTCTGGCCGCTGCTTTCGAGGGAGGCATTGAACTGGGGGAACTCCTTGAGGGCGGCCACGACCGCCTTCACAACAAAGACGGTGATGGTGAGTCCGCCCCCTTGCTCCTTAATGGTGGAGGAGTGGCGTTTACGCAGCGCCTCCAGCTCGGTGATATCGGCCTCGTCGAACTGTGTGACCATAGGGATGGTCGACCATGACTGGGACATGGCCTCCCCGATCTTTCGACGGAGGGAGGAGATGTTTTGATGTTGGACCTCGCCGTAGGCGTCCTGTTTCTCTGCGGCCTGGGCCTGGAGCATGGCCTGTTCGCTCAGCACGCGGATGTGGTTGCGGACGTCATCGGGGGTGATTCGGCCGCCCGGACCGGAGCCTTTGACCTGGGCGAGGTTGACCCCGAGTTCGCGGGCAAGGGCGCGGGTTGAGGGGCTGGCCGGCAGTGGCACGCCTGCGTCGGGGGGGCGGGTTTCGTTGCGGCCGGGGCCGGCGCGGTTGCCTGTGGTTTCGCCTGAGGAGCCTGGGGTTGGGAAGGTTCCTCAGCGGCCGGTGGTTCAGGTGCCTGTTCGGCTTGGGCGGGTGGTGTGGCCGGTTGCGGGGTTTCCTCTTTTGCGGGTGGGGCGGGGGCTTCGGTCTGGGCGGCCCCTTCCTCGATCAGCGCGATGGTAGCCCCGACGGCCACCTTTTCACCCTGGGCGACCTTAAGTTCCACGATCTTGCCGGTAGTGGGGGAGGGGACTTCAACCACGGCCTTATCGGTCTCGAGTTCGAGGATGGTTTGACCTTCTTGAACGGTATCGCCAACGGCGACGTGAAGGCCGACGACATCTCCGCCTTCGATGTTGTCGCCCAGGTGGGGGAGTTTGATTTCTTTTGCCATGTTGGTTTTACCTATCGTGCGTGAATTGTCGAAGGGGTTGCTCTGCGCGGATCGAATCGTCCTTGTCGCGTTCTCAAATGGTGGTTGTTGGCCGATCTGAACGGGGTTATGCCGTGACCGGGTCGACCTTCTCGGGGTCGATATCGAGCTGTTTGATCGCCTTTTCCACGGTTTCGACCGGGATCTCGCCGCGCTTGGCAAGTCCTGCCAAGGTGGCAAGGACGACGCATTCGGCGTCGACCTCGAAGAACCTGCGCAGGGCGGCGCGGGTATCGCTGCGGCCGAAACCGTCGGTGCCGAGGGGGATCAACCCGCCGGGGACCCAGCGTGCGATCTGTTCGGGCAGGATCTTCATGTAGTCGCTGGCGGCTACGAACAATCCCTTTTCGTCTTGCAGGGTCTTCTCTACGTAGCTGACGCGCGGCTTTTCGCTGGGATGCAAGCGGTTCCATCGCTCACAGGCCAAGGCATCGCGCCGGAGCTCCTTATAGCTTGTCGCGCTCCAGACGTGTGCTTCGACGCCGAATTGACTCTCCAGGATGTCCTGTGCGCGCAGGACTTCGTTCAGGATGGAACCGCTACCGAAGAGCTGGGCAACCGGTGCTTTTTTCTTGCCGCCGCTCAGTTTGCTGGGGCGCAGTTTGTAGAGCCCCTTAAGGATACCCTCTTCGGCCCCATCCGGCATGGCCGGCATCGGGTAGTTCTCGTTAGCCAGGGTCAGGTAGTAGAAGATACTCTCCTGCTCTTTGTACATGCGCCGGAGGCCGTCGGCGACGATGACGGCGATTTCGTAGGCATACGCGGGGTCATAGGCCAGGAGACTGGGAATCGTGGACGCGAGCAGGTGGCTGTGTCCGTCCTGGTGCTGGAGGCCCTCGCCGTTGAGGGTGGTCCTGCCGGCGGTGGCACCGAGCATGAATCCTTTGCATCGCATATCGGCTGCGGCCCAGATCAGGTCGCCGATGCGTTGGAAACCGAACATGGAGTAATAGATAAAGAATGGAATCGTGTTGACGCCGTGGTTGGCGTAGGCGGTGCCTGCGGCGATGAACGAGGACATTGATCCGGCCTCTGTGATGCCTTCTTCGAGGATCTGACCGTTCTTCGCCTCTCGGTAGTAAAGGAGCGAGTCGCTGTCGACCGGCTCGTAGAGTTGGCCCTTATGGGAGTATATCCCGCATTGTCGGAAGAGGGCTTCGATGCCGAATGTACGCGCCTCGTCCGGGATGATAGGCACCAAGAGTTTGCCGAGTTTCGGGTGCCGCAGCAAGCGTGCGAGGAGGCGAACGAAGGCCATGGTGGTGGAAACGGCACGATCCCCGGTACCCTCGATCAAGTCTTTGAACTCGGAAGCGGGCGGGGTATCAATGGGGTCGACCAAGTTCTGCCGATTGGGCAGCGAGCCCCCGAGCATCTCGCGGCGATGCCGCATGTAGCGCATTTCGGGGCTGTCCTCGGGTGGCCGATAGAAGGGGGTATTGGTGACGGCCTCGTCGGAGATGGGGATGCCGAAGCGAGAGCGAAACTCGCGCATCTCCTCCTCATTGAGCTTCTTCTGCTGATGGGTGATGTTACGGCCTTCGCCGGCCTCGCCGAGGCCGTAGCCTTTGATGGTCTTGGCGAGGATGACGGTGGGGGTGCCCTGGTGCTGGGTGGCCTGCAGGTAGGCCGAATAGACCTTGACGGGGTCGTGGCCCCCGCGGCTCATCCGCTCGAGTTGCTTATCGGACAGGTGCTCGGCGAGTTTGAGCAATTCAGGATCAGTTCCGAAGAAGTGTTCCCGGATATAGGCGCCATCCATGACGGAGTATTTCTGGTACTGACCGTCCACGATCTCGCCCATGCGTTGAACCAGTCGCCCTTCGGTGTCCTTGGCGAGTAGGGCATCCCAATCGGAACCCCAGATCACCTTGATGACGTTCCAGCCTGCGCCGCGGAAGGCAGCCTCCAATTCCTGGATGACCTTGGAGTTGCCTCGCACGGGGCCGTCGAGACGTTGGAGATTGCAATTGATGACGAAGGTGAGGTTGTCGAGGCCTTCGCGCGCGGCCAGGGTGATGGCCCCGAGGGTCTCTGGCTCGTCGGTCTCGCCGTCACCGATGAAGGCCCAGACCCGGGCCTGGTCGGAATCAATCAGGCCGCGATCCTTGAGGTATTTGCAGAAGCGTGCCTGATAGATGGCCATGATGGGTCCCAGTCCCATGGAGACGGTAGGGAACTGCCAGAAATTGGGCATGAGCCACGGGTGCGGATAGGAGGATAGGCCGCCGCCGGGTGCGAGTTCCCGCCGGAAATTGGTCAGCTGCTCCTCAGAGAGTCGGCCTTCCGTGAAGGCGCGGGCGTAAATGCCAGGGGAGGCATGTCCTTGGAAGTAGACGAGATCTCCGGGGTGGTTCTCGTTTCGGGCGTGGAAAAAGTGATTAAATCCGACTTCGAGCAAGGTGGCGGAGGAGGCATAGGTCGAGATATGTCCGCCGACGCCGGAATCGTTGGAATTGGCCCGCACCACCATGGACATCGCGTTCCATCGGACGCAGCTTTTGATGCGACGTTCGAGTTCGCGGTCACCGGGAAACGGCGGTTGTTTATCGTAGGGGATAGAATTGACGTAGGGGGTGTTGGCGGAAAATGGGAGCTTGAGGCCCTTACGTGTTGTGTATTTGCGCAAGGCCTCCAAGAGGAACAGAGCCCTCTGATCTCCCCGTGACTTGATGACGGCTTCCAGGGATTCCAGCCACTCCTGGGTCTCCTGTGGATCCAAGTCCTCGAACATCTGCTCTAGTTGCCCGTCAGTTTGCATTGGATGCACCCTTCATCTGTGCGGATCGGTGGTATCGTCACTATAGTAAGTAAATCAAATAAATAACCCGAAACGGGATCTCTGACCAATCGATCGGCGGTGTTTGCAGTGAATTCTTCCAGTTTATTGGGCAGTAATGGTTCAGAAATTGCTTTTCTGCAAGGCTTTTCAGGTACCCCCAATGAATTTGTCGCGTTTGAGGAAGCATTGTTCCGCGAGGCGGAGGCGGGACAACGCGGAGAGTTGCTTTGGCTTCGGGAGGCGAAGCGCCATTTCGTCGTACTGGGGTCCTCCCGGCCGGCGCATGCCGACGTCGATCTGGGTGTTTGCCAGGCGACGGACATACCAGTTGTACGGCGGTTTTCGGGTGGTGGGACCGTCCTTCAGGGACCGGGCAGTCTCTGCTTCACCCTGCTGTTGAAGCACGATCTCCGGCCGGAGGTGGCTTCCGGTGTACAATCCGCCGATCGATATGTCCTGAGTCGAATGATGGCGGTTTTGGCACCGTTGATTGGAGCCGTGGAGATGGCCGGTGTCTGTGATCTGACGGCGAACGGCAAAAAGTTCGCTGGCAATGCGCAGCGACGGGGCCGGGTATTCACCCTGTACCATGGGAGTATCCTGAACGGGCTGGATCTGGACCTGATGTCGTCGGTCCTTCGTCTGCCGGATCGCAGGCCCGAGTATCGGGGGGCGCGTGCCCACCATGAATTCGTTCGAAACCTGGAGCTTCCGCGCTCGCGGTTAGAACAGTTAATCCGTCGGGCGTGGTCGGCCTCTCTGGAAGCCGACCCGCCCGGGCCTGAAGCGGTCCGCCGCCTGGTCACGGAACGATATGGACGTGCGGAATGGACCTATCGGTTTTGATGGGATCAGTCGGTGACTGGGATCAGTCGGTGACTGGGATCAGTCGGTGACTGCTCCGCGGGCGGAGCTTCCGACCTCTTTGACGTACTTGGCAGCGACGCCCCGCGTGTATTTAGGGGCCGGGGGTGCCCACATGGCACGGCGCTCCTCGAGGGTGGCGTCATCCACATCCAGGTGCAGCTTGCCCTTGACCGCGTCGATGGTGATGAGGTCGCCATCCTTAATCAGGGCGATGTTGCCGCCTACCTGGGCTTCGGGCGCGACGTGACCGACGACCATGCCGTAGGTCCCTCCGGAAAAGCGGCCGTCGGTGATGAGCCCGACGGTATCGCCGAGGCCCTTACCGATGATGGCACTGGTGGGGGAGAGCATCTCTCGCATGCCGGGGCCGCCCTTGGGTCCTTCATAGCGGATCACGACGACGTCTCCGGCCTGGACCTGATCATCCATGATGGCCTTCATGCACTGCTCTTCGCCGTCGAAGACGCGTGCCGGGCCGGAATGGACGAGGCTCTTCACCCCGCTCACCTTCGCGACAGCGCCCTCCTCGGCGATGTTCCCCCGAAGGACGACCAGGTGTCCTTGGACGTACTTGGGGCGGGCGAGGGGGAGGATGACCTTTTGGTTGTCGGGTGGATTGTTGGGAATATGGGCCAGGTTTTCGGCGACGGTCTTCCCGGTGATGGTGATGCAATCGCCGTGCAGGAGGCCGGCGTTCAGGAGCATCTTCATCACCTGCGGGGTTCCGCCGGCCTGATGGAATTCGGTCGTGACGTAGCGGCCGGAGGGTTTGAGGTCGGCGATATGGGGGACTCGCTCCCGAATCCGTTCGAAGTCTTCGAGGGCGAGATCGACCTCGGCGGCGTGGGCGATCGCAAGCAGGTGCAGGACGCAGTTGGTGGAGCCCCCGATGGCCATGGAGACGCTGATGGCGTTTTCGAACGCCTTTCGGGTCATGATATCGCGTGGCTTGAGGTCGCGTCGAATCAGATCGAGCACGAGTCGTCCGCTCTCCTGAGCGCTATCCTGCTTTTCGGCGTCTTCTGCGGCCATGGTAGAGGAGTAGGGAAGGCTCATTCCCATGGCTTCGAAGGCGCTGCTCATGGTGTTTGCGGTGTACATACCGCCGCAGGAGCCCTTGCCGGGGCATGCGCAGCGTTCGATCTGCAGGAAGTCTTCCCTTGAGATGCGACCGGCACCGAACTCCCCGACGGCCTCGAAGGCGGAGACAATCGTGAGGTCGCGACCCTGGTAGTGGCCCGGCTTGATGGTGCCGCCGTAGACGAAGACGGAGGGTATATTGAGCCGTGCCATGGCGATCATGGCACCCGGCATATTTTTGTCGCAACCGCCGATGGCGACCAATCCGTCCATGCACTGACCGCGGCAGACGGTTTCAATGGAGTCCGCGATGACCTCACGGCTGATGAGGCTGAATCGCATGCCGTCAGTACCCATGGAGATCCCGTCACTGATGGTGATGGTCCCGAACATCTGCGGCATACCGCCTGCGGCGCGGATGGCGGTGTGGGCACGCTCGGCGAGTTCACCGAGGCCGGCGTTACAGGGGGTGATATCGCTCTGGCCGTTGGCGACGCCGATGATCGGTTTCGTGAAATCATCGTCTTGGAATCCGACGGCGCGCAGCATGGCGCGATTGGGGGCGCGCTGATCGCCCTGGGTGATACGGTAGCTATTTCGATTGAGTGCGCTTTGATCTGGGGTAGTACTCATGATGGAATGTAGCTGGGACCCTGTCCCGAGTTGATTGTCGAGCCAAACTTTAGTTTGATAAGCTACACCGAATCTCCGGGTTAGCAACTTGAGCACTGGTGGCTCGTGGTCGTCCGAAAAGGTCGCCGCCTTCCCAACCTGCCCTCCCCAAGCGCATCCGGAGAGCCTCCCGCAGAGGGCGCGGTGACGTTTTCGACCAACCTATCGGGGTGGGTAGGTTCCATGCTCTGCAGCCTACTTTTTTGGGGTTTTTTTCAGTGATACCGATTCAATTGACCAAGGCAGTTGTTGAAAACGGCTCCGATG
>ENA-UOOH01000963-UOOH01000963.1-fermentation-metagenome-genome-assembly--contig:-NODE-963-length-29999-cov-4.041177_pt1 | contig 29999 bp, 19 predicted proteins | sample MGYA00245778_ERZ724025 | MGnify/ENA primary metagenome ERZ724025 (study PRJEB28704, sample SAMN03018313) | fermentation metagenome | biome: anthropogenic terrestrial biome; feature: soil; material... | reverse complement strand
CATGCATAATCGGGTCGGGAGATCAGTACCCTCTCACCGTCAATGGTCCAGGGATTAGACATCCTGGCAATATAGAGATTTTGTGTCGCGGTGTTCTCGGGTGAGGACCAGCCAGACCAAATTGTATAAAGCTGTCCTTCATGCTCCAGGATTGTGCCATCAATGGCCCAGTTGTCGGTAGGGTCAGTCATTTTTCCTTTGAGCATCCAATCGCCTCCCCTTGAAAGCTGTGACCCTGAGTACTCCAGTACGTACATCCGGTGGTTCCGGTTTTCACCATTATCTGCCGCGATATAGGCATACCACTTGTTGTTGATTTTGTGCAGCTCCGGTGCCCAGAGGTTGCTCGAGTAGGCGGTACCGGAAGGTGGGCGCCAGCGGGAGTGGAGTACAAAGTTGTCTCCCTCAAAATAATCGGAGATTCGTTTCACCTCGTAAAGGGAGAGAGAACTGCCGGCTGTATAGGTGAAATAGTACTTGCCGTTTTCCAATACAACCCAGGGATCGGCACCCCTGCTCCAGACAGGATTCACAAAATAGAGATTCGGTTCGGGCTCTTCCTCTTCGATGGGATCAGGGTCGATATCCTCCTCCATCTCAGCCGTTTTATCCCCACAACTGAGGAGGAAGAGGATGATCAGCAGTTGCCACCAGGAGGAGAGTAGTTTGTTTGCTAATTTCATCTTTTGGTTATCTTGTAAATAGTCCAACTTCAGCCAAAGCAGCGTTATTCTCATTACTGCTGTGGGCATTTTTCAAAATCACCTTGAAGTAACGGACACTTACCGGTTCCGGTATGGAAAGGTATTGCATATCGCTGATGCTCTCCAGGATGTAGTCTCCGAATGAGGTCCACTCCACGCCGTCCAGGCTGGTCAGCAGCTCTGCGGTCTTCGGACGCGCTGCGGCATCACCCACACGGGTAATAATGGCAAATCCCTCAATCCCTTCATGGATCTGTCCCATGTCTACCTGTACCCAGTGAGGGTAGTAAGTCTGAGGAGTGATTTGGTTTACCCATATGGTGGAAGGATTGTTGTCAATAGTATGTGAAGCAGGCCTATATCGGGTTCCTGATCGATCATCAAAACTGGAAGCGGTAGCAGTCCAGCCCGTTTTGGCCAGTTCAACCGGTAATCCCTTTACCCGAATGGAGTCATAACCGGTATAAAACTGATCTATGGCCAATGAGGAGGGCTTGAAGAAGGAGCGAAACTTGAGCCATCCTCTCGAGAAAGAGTTTAGCACCACAAAGGGTTCTTCGGGTGAGACCAAGAGAGTGTCGTAGACCATATCATTGTTTCTGTAGATCAATTCCGTACCTTTCATTGTGGTATCGGTCACATTGGTGAAAAAGACCTTCAGTGTTTGGGCATCCAAGAACTCGGTGATTTCCGGTATGCGGGGAAGCAGGGTGTTCTCATATTGTTCTCCATATGTGCGCCCTATAGCCTCTACTGTTACCGAATTGTTCCCCAGGTCGTCAAAGGTGATGATCTCGAAGGTGTAACTTCCCTCGGGCATATTCTCCAATGGCACCACAATGGTGTCTTGACTCTTTTCAATGTTAATCTCTACTGAATCTGTCCGGTTGTTCCAGTAGACAATGGCGTGCGATACGGAGGGATCTGCCGAACGGAGCCAGCGCAGGTGTAATCGGTTATACCCGGGAAGGACCTGAACCGAATCGGCCTTCCCCACATACTTGATCACTCCCTTTTCCAGGAATCCCCGGTAGGTATCATCCATTTTGGAACAGCCGGTAATGACTGCTACCATAGTCACCAGAAGTGACATTATCCAAATCAAACTGTTTTTCATATTTTTAATTGCTTAATATTATCTTTAATTCATAGGGTATACCACGACTGCCGGCGGTCAGTGCATCGTTCATCGGCATCCAAGCATAGTCTGTATAATGGCTGCCAGCCACGGAATAGCTGACTTCCACCAGAAAATTGTAAATATTCCTGTTAGGAATCTGATCAATGGCAAAGGGATTGGGAGGATCGAACAGGTAACTTCCTTCATCGTCGAGCGTAGTCCGATACTGAATCACGTCGTTCTCTCTCACCACATTGCCGCTGCTGGTCTGAATCACTGGGAAGAAGCGGAGCTTTGCGCCCACAGCAGGGGTCTGATCCTTCCTTTTCACCTTCACCCAAAAGGCATCAGGGAAGAAGTCCCAGTAGTGACGAGCTACCCTCTCATCGCCGGAGGCGTTGATGATGATTTGAGCAAACTCAGACCATACCGTTTCCCCATAGGGATAATTCATGATGCAGCGATCCGACTCGTAGGCCTGGTGACTGACCGGATTCCGGGCAGCTGTGACCTCACCCAGGTAGAGGTCGTACATCCCCCGGGTATGACCGAACTCGTGCAGCAGTGCATCTACCGCATTCGAGCCAAAGATTCCCTGATAGTCATGTCCCAGCGTCAGATAGGGAGCCCTTCTCCAACCCCAGGAGTCGTCATCGTCCGCCGCATGGTCGTTCACCACCAGCATCAGATCGAGCGATGCATCATTGACCCACTGCTTTGTGGTAAACTGTGACGATCTGCCGGAGAAAGAAAGAATCTCGGTCGCATAGAAGTGAATCTGATTGTTCCCCTCATCATTGAGTCCCGCAACCTGAAACTTTTTACTGGCACGGGCTATCGCCTCATCCATCTTCTCCTTGAAGGGTATCATCCCCCCATGATCGGCGATGGTCTGTTCTTCAACCATCACCTTGCAGCGGAAAGCCCATCCCGGCAGGCTGTCATATACCGCGTAGCGGTTCACGTATGACTGGCTGAGATAATCAGAGAATAGCGTATCGATCACCTTCTCTCCGGGAGCATAGATCGTCCTGTAACGGATCGATCCCCGCAAACCCGAATGGATATCAGGTATCTCGGACTCACTTTCATTTCCGGTAACCAGACGAATCTGTCTTGTTTTTCCCTCTCTGTCCTGGTACGCTACTTCCGCACCGATGGCACTTCCCTCACTCTTTGGTGCCCAGATCAACCTCAATCGCTCATCCTTTGTATAGATGATGTCTGACAACCTGCGGGGCGTAAGCGTGGATGCATACTGGTCACCATAAACATAACCCGACAACATCACCTTCCCGGAGCGGTGGCGATCCTTGTCGAGGGTGTAGAGTTCCAGCTGATACTCACCCTCCTCCAGGTTGTTGAGCAAGATCTTCACACTGTCTGTTCCGGCAGGGATGGTGTACAGCAGGGAGTCACTCCGGTTGTTCCAGTAGACCAGCGCACCGGTGATTAATGGATTGGTTTGCTTCCAGGTGATCAGCAGGCGGTTGTAACCGGAAAAGAGCCTAGCCCCATTGGGCCGCTCCACATATGGATCCTCCTCTTCCTGTTGTTCAGGAAGAGGGGCCTCTTTCGAGCAGGCCACCACTCCCGTCACCAACAGCAACAGTAACCAGTGGAAGAAACGAATCACATAGGTTTTCGGTCTCATATTGCTGAGCATGGGGTTATAGGATTCTTCCCCAGAAAGAGACTTCCTGAATATAGATATAATCAACCAGCCCCCAGGTCTCAAGAGTTTTCATGCGGATGTAACGCACTGGAGGAGTTCCTTCCGGAAAATCAAAATCTTCACCCAGGTTGGTGGCATAATTGAGATCTTCCGTGGTGGCCGGACCGGGTCCTGAAGGCTTGTAGGATTCGCAATCCATCAGTTTGATCCATCCATCCCACGAACCTGTAGGGTCGGGTGCATCTGCTCTTCCCCATATTTCCCATCTGCGGGGTCCGCCAAGCGCGTAGGCATAATTGGTGGCACCTCCACCTCTGTGCCAGAATTTGTAACGGCTCAACTGTACGGTACGGCCCATATCAAAGGTAAACCACTGCGGCATCCCGGATCCCGGTTTTGTATGGAATACGGGAATGCCACCGTTTGGTGCAATCCGTTCATCCCAGATCTGATACATATAACCGTTGGTAATATGAGCTTCATACGTATCTGTCGGCAATGAGACTTGTTGGAAGAGATCTTTTGGGATAAACTCCTCAAAGAGGGGGGTCAGCAGCTGGGTGATGGTATCCGACGTGTTGCCCCAGCGGTCGCGGATCACCGCACCGAAAAGTCTGGACTCATTGGAAAATCCTCTCATAGAATACTGTCCCTTGATTGATTTGGTATAGTAAGTCTCCACCTCTCTCAACCCGCCCAACGAATCAGCAAAGAGAATCACTGCAAGGCTCGCTGCGGAATTGTTATCGAAACGAACCGTGATGCCGCCAAAAGTCTCGGTAAAGGAGAAGGATTCATATGCCACCTTGAGCGGTGAGATGAGCGGTGTAACCTTCACTGTCACCGGATTGTCAGAAACTTTCTCGCCGTAACTTACCGTGTAAAGCTTTACTGTATACTCCTTTTCATCGGAAAAGCCATCCACCAGGATTGAATTGGTGTACAGCGAGGAGATAGACTTTTTCTCCACTCCGGGGCGGATCTCGTAAATCGCCTTCACATAGCGGAGGTTCGGGTCATCCGGAAGATTGTAACTGATGCGGGCAGCACCGTTGAGGGGAGTTACCTTCACATCGCTGATCTGTGCCGGTGCCTCATCGTTGTTTACCGGACCCACGTAATGTTCTTCCGAACATTGAACCATGGTCAACAGGAATGTCACCGTAACAAGAAAAGCGGCAACTGAGTTATATATTTTTTTCATAATCCATTATTTTTTTATTTGTTTACCATCCTGGATTTTGCACGGTGTTGCGGTTGGCAAGCAGTTCCGTTTCGGCAATTGGCCATAAGTAATCCTTTGTTGTAAAAGTTTGCTGGTGCAATACCCGCTCACGGTAATAACCCTGTGGGGTCTGTTGTTCAATATCCCATCCGGTAATGGGTCTGTTCAGTTCATTCACCGCTTTTTTCCAGCGCTTGAGGTCCCAGTATCGTTGTCCCTCGAAAGCAAGTTCCACAGTACGTTCCCGGTGGATGATATCACGCAATCCCTCTTTTGAGGCTGGTTTATCAGGATTGTTAGAGTAATTGCTCCATGCCTCAATCACGCCGGGCAGACCGGCGCGGGTACGAATCATATCAAGCAGTTCGTATACCTTTTCGCTTGGTCCCTCCATCTCGTTCAAAGCCTCTGCATATAGGAGGTAAAGGTTTGCTAACCGCATCACCGGCCAGGGATACTGTTCACGCGAATAGCTATTCTCCTGAATAACGTTCACATAGTTGACATACTTTTTCGGCCAGATGCCGGTCACGTTGAAAGTGAGGTTGGAGATGTTGGAAGAGGGTTCCCCCTTCTTGGCTGAAACGAACCAAGTATCTTTGTCGTCATACTTCCCCTGACCGTACCATATACCTCCATCAAAGCCAATAGAAGCGTAGTAGCGTGGCTCCCGGTCAAAGTTCATGGCAACGGTGGTGTAACCCAACTTAATGTAATATTTGCTGTTATCGTCTCCTGTTCGAAGCTGGAAGCGGTTGGCATAATCCCAGGTTTTATCCTCTTCAATGGGTACGCCATTCTTGGAATAGAAGAAACCGGCAATTTTGAGGGGCACGGCTGCATTACCCTCCGCGGAACGATTGGTAATCTTGGAAGGATCAAGTCCCCTAGGTGTTCCTTGAATTTGCATATTATCCGTCATGCTGTTGGTGTTACCCCAAATCACCTCACTGTTCCACTTCTCATTCATGCTGTTGCGGATATTCATCTGCATCCTGATTTCGGGGGAGACATTGTATTGTCGTGAACTCTGCGAATAGTAATATAGTTTGTAGCCCAGCGAATCACACATTTTCACAGCAGATTCACATGCCTCAGCGGCTCTTACCCATTTGCTCTCATCATAGACAGGGTTAAAGAGTAATTTCCCACGGTTATCACGGAAATTGGCATAATCAGTATTACCGTTAAAAAGTGGACTGGCCGCAACTACCAGAATATATGCCTTGATCGATGCTGCAATCGGCTGGGTTATTCTGCCCAGCTCGGCAGATTCAGCTACAATAGTTGCCGGTAGATAGGGTGTTGCCTCATCAATCAGCTCCACCACATAGTCGAATCCCTCATCGACCGGATCGCGGTACACCTTTACTTCCTCTACCGGAGTGTTGATGTGCAGATTTTCTCTTTTCAACGGAATGGGTCCGTACATACGCAATAGATAGAAGTGATAGTAGGCCTTTAGAAATTTTACCTCGGCGATCCATCTGTTCTTTTCAGACTGATCCATGTCGGGCACTCTTTCAATATTTTCGAGAAAGATATTACAGTCACGGATAGCCTGATAGAGGTCACGGCCACCCCGGGCACCTTGCCAGTAATTGAGGTATGGATTTACAATGTCCTGATAACCCTGAGCAACCATCCATCCTGACTGGGAATAGTTGTTATGAAGCCAGATCTCATCACCTGAGGTCAGGGCGGGATTCTGGGCTATATTGCTATGCTTGGGAAGATAGCTGTAACAGCCAAAGAGGTAACGTTCAGCCGTGGTACGCATATTAAATGCCTGTTCAATCGTGGGAATATTATCCGGTACGATATCAAGATAATCATTACAGGAGGTTATCAACAGGACAACCAGTAGTATATTTAGTATTTTCTTTTTCATAAGACAGGAATTAATAAGATAATGTGAGTCCAACGTTAAACACCTTCTGAATGGGGTACTTCAAGCCGTTACCAGCCATCTCCACATCCCAGAGTTTAAACTTGCTCCATGTGAAGAGATTGGTGCAGTTCATATATAGGCGCATGTCGGACATGCCTAGACGTTTTACCAGGTTATTGGGAAGAGTATACCCCATTTCAACCTGTTTCAGCCTCATAAAGGAGCCATTCCGCATGAACCAGGTGCTGCTCACCGTGTTGTTTTGAATGGGATAGGTGCTAAGACGTGGCCACAAAGCATACAGATCTCGCTTTTCTTCCGACCAGTAACTGTCGGCATAAGCTTTCAACAATTGGTTGGTGAAAATTGTACCGGAGCTTTGCTCCGAATCGTTGTAGTAGTAAGGCACAAAGGGTGCCGTTGCGGAAGGACTAATCCAGAAAGAGCTTCTTCCGGAGCCCTGAAAGAAGGCAGATATATCGAACTGCTTGTATCCGTAGGAAAAACCGAAACCGTATACAATTTCAGGTGTGGTAGGGTACCCGATGGGTACCTGATCCAACGTGGAAATCACACCGTCACCATTCACATCACGATATTTAATATCTCCCGCCATGTAGTCGCCGAACTGTCTGGGTGAGTTGGCCACCTCGGCATCATCGGCAAAGAGACTTTCAGCGATATAGCCCCAGTTCTGACTGATAGGATAGCCGATTCGCGATCTCCAAGGCGCATTCGGATAGTCATACTCTTCATACACATCATAGACACTGGTGGCATAGGTGAAATTACCCCTTCCCTGGACCCACATATCCTTGTTGATATAGTGGTTGATGTCAACAGAAATATCAACTCCATGCCCCGAAGCCTTGCCTATATTGGCTGCGGGCACCGTCCAAAGCCCCATTGAGGCAGGCGTGGATGCTCTCTCCTGGAGGATGTTGTACCGATTCTCGGTGAAATACTCAGCAATGATATCCACTTTGTTAAATAGACCTATTTCCAGCGCGGCATTCATCTTCTTGGCGGTCTCCCAGGTGATATCGTTATCGGAATAACGGATCACCGAGTAACCATTGCGCTGATAACCGTTGTCACGGCCGAACACAGCACTCATTCCGGATGCATTTGGATTGATTTCCGAGAGGTATAGGAAACGACCCGAACCGATGGCATCGTTACCCACAAGACCGTAGGTGGCACGCAGCCTCAAATTGTCAACTGTCTTCTTCAACCCGCTGAAAAAGTTCTCATTCGAGATGCTCCAGGCTAATCCAGCCGAAGGGAAGAAACCCCAGCGATGTGTCTTGTAGAAACGTTCAGAACCGTTGTAACCGAAGTTGAACTCGGCAAAGTAACGGTTGTCGAATCCATAGGTAGCCCTCCCTGAAAGACCCAGGTTACGGTAGGGTAGCGAGGACTGCAGTGAACCGGCATTTCCGTTCAGTTGTTGTCTGAGTACATAGACCAGCATGCCGCTCAGGTTGTGCCTGTCAGCAAACAAACGGTTGTAATCGAGAGCTGTTTCGATGTAGACGGTAGAATTGACCCTCTTTTCGCCTTCATTATAGGTGAGGTATTCTGTACCTCCATCGGGATCAATGATTCCCACCCTATAGCTGTTCTCACGAGTATTGTAACTCTCCAACTGATAATAGAAGGGAGAGTAGTGTCTGGAGAGATCAAAATAGGAGGTACGGGTGGTATTGAAACGAGCCCGTGCCCTCAAGCCTTCTGTCACAAACTTCAGGTCTTGCTTAAATTCAATCTGTGCGTTTACATTGGAACGTGAATTGTCACGGTATCCCCTCACCAGATCAGCATAAGGATTCAGATACTGTCCATCATCGTAGTTCCCAAACATAATGTGCTCCACAAATGGATGATCCTTATCTTTCGGATAGTAAGCGGGGAAAAGTACCGGGTTGGCACGCATCACACGAGTATAGAGATCCCCACCACCGTAGAGCGGCCCCTTGTAATCATCAAACACCCCTGAGATACGGAGAATCATCTCAGTGGTGGGAAACACATTGACATTCACATTCGATCGCAATGAGTAGGTCCTGAGCTTGATGTTGTTGTTGAAGTTGTTCCGGTTATCCACCTTCAGGACCCCGTTGTCCTGGTTGAATGAGCCGGCCACGAAATACCTGGCAATATTACCACCACCCGAAACACTTAGATTTACACGCTGATTCATGGCATAATCCTTGAACAGCTCCTCTTTCCAGTCGGTAGTAGGATAGATGTATGAACCGGAACCGGGTACCGTGTTCTCGATCTTGTCATCCGAATAGAGAATTCGCCCCAGCGGATCTCGCGTCAGGATCGCTTCGTTGTTCAGTTTCATGTAGGTAACTGGGTCGGCTAACTCCACATCACGGGTAGGCATGGATGCAGATCCTTCTACCCTCAGTGAGATCTTGGCTTTTCCTTCCCTTCCCTCTTTCGTAGTGACCAAAATCACACCATTGGCACCCCTGGCACCATACAATGCCGTAGCGGTGGCATCTTTCATGATTGAAAAGCTGGAGATGTCATCCGGATTGAGACGTGCGAGATCTGTTGATGTGAGTTCAATCCCGTCGATCAGTATCAGCGGGTCTTTTTTGTAACCAAATGTGGTCACTCCACGAATAAAGAATTCCGCGTTGTCCAGACCTGGCTCACCCGACCGCTGATAAGCAATCACACCCGACATCCTACCCGCAAGGGAGGTGGTCAGGTTGCTGGAGGGAGTCTTCAATTCGGAAGGGCGAATCGTGGAAACAGAGCCTACAATCTCTTCTTTCTTCTGAGTACCAAAGGCGACCACCACCACATCATCGAGTGTCTGAGAAGACTCCTCCATCGTGATACTCAGGCTTCTCTGTGTACCTACTTCAATTTCCTGGCTTTCAAATCCCACGAACGAAAAGACCAGCACGCTGTTGTTGCCGGCGACCGTCAGTGAGAAATTGCCGTCAAGGTCAGTCACTGTTCCGTTGGATGTGCCCTTTTCTATCACAGTCACACCGGGAAGCTCCGCGTTGGTTGCATCTACCACGGCACCTGTGACCCTGACTCTCTGAGCCGTCACAGACAACGTCACCAATGACAATAACAATAAGACATATAATTTCCTCATTCTAAAAATAATTTAAGATTTAATATTACACATTTAAATTTTTCATTGGGTTTTTATAAGTATCCCATGAACATTGTAGATAAAACCCATTCCCTATAAAGACATCATTCAATAAATCAAAAATGATGATTGAAATAATTAAAGACTACATGTATATTTGCAAGTCACAGTATTTTTTTGCATTTTAGTCGTTAACAAAGTTAGAAGCCAGTTCACCGACATTCTTTTTTCCTCTTCAATCATCTTTTTCAAGATTAAGGCGTGGAATTCTTTTTTGCCATTTCCAACGCAGTGGTGGTGATATAATACTTGGCCAACATATTGGATACCTCCCATTCGGGTAAATCCCGATTCACTAGATAGCCGAAATATTTTGCAGCTACCATTCCAAAATAATCTTCGTGTCCCTTTCTATTTTCTACGGGAACAATAATTTGATACCGCTCATCCGTAATTCGTTGTACAGACAGATAAGGATAGGTTTTTTGCAGTTCGGAAACCATCTCACTCAATGCCAATTCGAAGACTTTCCCATCAACAGATTGATCTTTCTCGATATACAATTGCTTGATATAGTTCTCCTCTTTATTCTGTACAATTTCTACGCTGGCGCGCGTCCCTTTGATCAAGGCACTGTATGCATCACCCCCTCCTTCCGGGGCTTCATAATTCCAAAGTGCGGTAACTTGGATGTTCTTTCCTTTCACCCGATAGTTGATCCTGCCGTTGCTGTACACATCCAGCCTGCCATCTTTGACATACTTGGTGAGAAAATCGGGGAAGGCCTCTAATTGAGTGGAGCGTGTGAAATCATCCAACGTCAATGTTGTGGGCCAATGGCTGGCTGAAGTTATCTGCACATCATTGCGGTAATCGATGGTGGAATCCGGGAAGCACTGCCAGTGAATCAAATCGACCAGATGAGTGGCCACATCCACCATCCCTTCGCCCTGCTGTTCCACATCATAGAACCACGCGGGACGGACCAGTACATTCCCCGAAACCTGTTTATAGAAATGATGTACGTTTTCCATGACAACAGAAGGATCATCAGGAGTGCCGTCCCGGAGTTCACCAAACAGTTCTCTGTTGTTGATGAGTTCACGCGTGAGGGTGTTCAGTATCTCGTAGCGTTCGGTCATCACATCATAGAGATATACATCCTGCGCGCGGGCGCTATCGAATGCAGCCTCCAGCAGTTTGAATCCTTCCTTGTTGATAGCCATCGGCTTGTCTGAAAGGACATTGTAGCCGGCATTGATCGACTTGGCAATATAACCGGTCTTCTTTCCGTTGTTACCGGCAAGGATCACTACATTTCCTTTTTTCTCCTTGATCATCCGCTCAAGATAATCCTCACCCGCATAGACCATTTCATGCCAACGGGTGGGCTTTTCGGAACGCCGGTTATACCCCTCGATGCTCTTCATATACTGGTTCAGCTCATCACCCTCGGGCGCATATACCCATACAGTATCGTTCACCTGTTTCTGCGGAAACTTTTGCAACAGGCTTGCATGAAAATGGCCCGGATCCAATACTACCAGTTCAATTTCCCCATCTCTGCCGGTAAACGATGGCTTCGATTCTTTTTTCTCTTTTTGGGTATTGCATGACAAAATGAAAAGCATGATAAGAATCGGCGTGAAAGTATGTAATAGATTTTTCATCAATCGGGTTTTTGAATGTATTTTTATTAAAAAGACTTATTCGAAGGGAGTCATAAATTCATTGGTCAACCTTTGTGATCAGATCTTGCATGTGATCGTTTCCAATTATATGCCGACTGATGCAATAGCCATCAGTCATCGATCAGGTTTTCACCTCAAACCTTGATATAATCAGTACCATAGGGATACCGTTGCGACCGCTTTAGCATCGAGTTGGCCGCTTCACTGTTTCTGAATTTCTCGGTGTTGGGATCCCACTCTAACCTGCCCGGCACCTTCATGGCGATGTGGCTGATCAGACATACGGTACAGGCACGATGGCCGATCTCCACCGGAGAAATCGGTTCTTTCCTTGTTTTGATGCAATCCAACCAGTTGCCGTGCTGGTTATCGCTTCGATACAGGTGAATCTCATGTTCCTTTATTTCGGAAGTGAGAATCTTCGGGTCGCTCGCGTCCAACGCTCGCGCACTCTTCTCCTTATCTACTGGATCGCTGGCTGAAGCCATGTAACTCCCTCGTGAGACAAAGATCCAACCCTGCGTACCTTCATACCGGATACCGTTCGTATATCCGCCGCTGGTGTACATGGTAACTCCATTTGCATATTCGGCCTTCACCATAAAATCGCCGTGCACGTTCCACAATCCCGACTTGGGGAACTGGGCCACCGCTTCAACGGAAACTGGACCCGTGTATTCCGTATTCATTCCCCATGCGGCAGAATCGAAATGGTGCTGACCCCAGCCAGTGATCATGCCAGAGCCGAATTGCTCACACCGCAACCAGCCCGGACGGCCATAATTGTCCTGGGGATGCACGCGTATCTCCGTGTAATACACTTCGGGCGTCGAACCAAGCCACATGTCGTAGTTCAGATTCTCGGGAATGGGCATCTGAGCCGCTTCGGGTCCGGACGGGTCTCCCGGCAAACCGATTTTCACCGTGTGCAGCTTACCTATTCTTCCGTTCCTGACCAATTCCGCTGCGATCCTGAATTGCGGCGAGGAGCGCTGCTGGGTGCCTACCTGAAGGATAACACCTTGCTTCCTGACAATATCACTCAAGAACCGGCCCTCGTGCACCGTCAGCGAGGTGGGTTTTTGCAGGTAGATGTCTTTTTTGGCCAAGGCGGCCCGGGCTGCAGGTTCTGCATGCTGATGATCAGGCGTACTGATGATCACAGCATCGATGTCCTTGTTCAACAACATCTCCTGGTAATCATCATACATGCGGACATTCGAGTATTTGCTGCTGCCCGTTTTCTTCGCATAATAATCGTCGATAAACTTCTTACCGTCCAAAAGGCGCTTTTTATCTACATCGCACACGGCGATAAACTGAGCCTGATCATATTTGATGGTTTCAGCCACATCATGATCGCGTGCGATCCTACCAAATCCTATCTGTCCGATATTGATCTTGTTGCTCGGCGCATTCTTACCGAATACCGACGAGGGAACAATGGTAGGGAATACAACTGCCCCTACTGCCGTGGCCGTTGCTTGCTTTATAAATACTCTTCGTCTCATGTTTAATTATTTTTTTCTGATGCATATTTTTGGAATTCACGCGCGATTCCCGCCTCAATGTGATTGCCTTCATGAACAATTACCCTATATCGGAGCCGGATCAACTCTCCTTTTTTCAACGGCGTACTTTTATCATCCTTAGGCCAGTACATGGGTGTGGGAGAAAAGAAACCATAATCGCGCGTAAACCACGGCGCAGGATACCACGCATTGGAGGGGTGCTGTAAAATGGCAATCCCTTCTGTTTTACCCAACCTTTTTCCATGACAATCAATCCACGGCGAACGTTTTCCAAAGGTGTCCTTCTCACCCGTGTCTCCTTCGGCATTGATCATTGTACCCCCGTTGGTCACTGCCAGATCAGGATCAATCCGTCCGCTAAAAAGAGAATGATTCGTTTTTTCGATCACCACGTCCATCAGCATCTCCATTGTGATATCGAAGTCAATCTGAAATTTATCTTTCGACGGAGCCGATACAATGATGGTTCGTTTGTCCTTGATGGGGGCATCGGCGCCGGGTCGCCTCCAGATGCATTCATTCTCAATAGCTACCCTTTCCGATCCCGACTCAATAATATCTGCCCGCAAAGAAATTATCTGGCCTCTTTCAATACCCTCCTGCCAGTAATTACCTCCATTGACTCTGTCACAGCCAAAAAAGAGTGAACTGTGATGGGGATAATTTGCATTACGCATAGAGGTCACGGATGCCTTCGATGGGCCATTTACCGGGTAAAAAAACGGATATTTCTCAAAATCAGAGAGAATGTAACTGGTAAAAAGGTTCCCATCAATCTTGATGTCAATCTTATCACCCAATCTCTCCGCCGTTACTTTCGACTGAGGAAAAGCAGCATGGCAAAAAAAGACCGTGCATAAAATAAAATGTGCAATTTTTTTCATGATTTATCTATTTACTATTTTTCTGAATTTCAATTTCAGGTGCTCTGGAAAAACTGTTCCAATACTTCTCGGCCGTTACTTTGTCAAGCGAACCGTCGAACACGATCATCCGGTACTTCAATACGTACTCATTTCCATTTTTCAACTTCCACGATTGATGCCGAATGGGAGTGAATTCAAAAAACATATCTCCCCTGCCTCCATTACCATCCAGCGGCCATACGCGCATGGGCTCAGGATGGGCGCGGTTGGAAGGGTGACTTAAAAACAGTATACCCGATCGGCCCTCCGGAGTTTTCGATTCCCCCTCCACAATACACCAGCGCGCGTTACTGCCATCCGCATCGATCCTTGTTTTGCCTTCCGAGGTTAATACCGTACAGTTCTCTTTTGTCCATTTTTCTGTAGCCCTGTAACCTATTCCTCCCCCATACCTGTAGGCATCAAGCGTAATACCATTCTCCAAGGGTGTGCTGAGGGATGTGGTATAATCAATCATCCAGACACCGTTACCGGTATTCCATACCCTCACATCCAACACTTCATTCATCGCGACCTGATCCTCCCCTTTCGCCCCGAAATCGATATGTTGTTGCAATGCCTTGAATCCGGAAAAAACATCACCGATTGTTTCGGATATAAAACCGGCAAACTTTACGGTGCCCTGACCTTTGTTCAAATTCCAAAAATCTACTTCCCTGTCGCCAATATGAGTCATAGTCCACGGCCCCCAGATACCGTAATGATGATAATGATCTGGCGGCTGAACCCGAGACAACACCTCCCCCCGGGGAGACCACAGCGGATGAATGAACCCCGAACGCTTAAACAGGCCATCCACTCCTTCCGGCGGATACATCATTGCATACCGGTAACTAAGTATTGGACTCTTTCCTGCATAAAGGGTAAGATTTCCGTCCGCCTTACGAAGCAGTACCTGAAGATTCCGATCACCTGCCATTTTTTTATCGGCCAACTCAATAGTAAACTTTCTGGTACCGTTTTTTTGGGAAATACCTTCCAATAAAAACCAGAGGCGGGCCGTATGTCCTCCCTCCAATTGACTCGGTATAAATCTTTTACCCGATTTAGTAATTTCATATACATTCAGTTGAAGACTATCGGCATCATAATTAATATTATCAAGAGGAAATGAAAAGGGAGCATTCACATATTCCTTGTCAGTTTTTAACGTGAAACTGGCCAGTTTCTGAGCGAACAACTGAGTCCCAATCAATGATATTAAAATACAAATAACGCTTTTCATTTTTAATCAATTTAGGCAATTCCTCTCGTAGCTGTGATGTATATAATCACTTTGAAATTAGGACTATTAGTGATTTTTAAAACGAACACCTACTTTACAAAAGTAGGGAGTACAAAAGTTAAACACTACCTATTATTTTGTAAACACCGATACTATATTTGCATGCACTGATTTAACTTGTGTTAAAAAAGCAATAAAAAAAAGAAACATTGATTCTCCTTGGAGTAACTGTATCGGTTATAAAAACCGGTATCATCTACACATTGCAATTCAGTAATTATGAGCGACACGATTATTATTTATACATGCGAGTCGGTGCCATGCGCAGCACACGTGAAACCAGCGTAAAACTATCTCACTATAAAGACACTCAACCAGATATGGTTACAAAAACAGACCATCCTTCTCAACATCTCCTTCGTCCATCGATATCTTTAAAATCGACTTTATATGTACGGTTATCGGATAAGGTTATACTTGCCCCCAATGTGGAATAGTTAACCGTCACTTCCGCGATCTCTATCTTCTTTATTGGGTTCAATTCTTCAGGAGTCCATGCACTGTCATCCATTTTATGTAGCATGACCGTGATCAGTAATTCCATAGGAGGATTTTTATCCAGACGCTTTTTCCGGGCAAATATTACCGTGCTTTCATCAGCTTCGGCATTCCGGTTTGAATGCACAACGCTTTCAAGTTGATCCCAACCTTTATAGGCAATTAAAGCCAGACTCCGTCCTGGAATTGTCGCGGTAATTACCTTTCTGCATCCATCTTCAAACCGATCAACAATAGCCTCCCTTCCGTTTATGTGAGGTAATCCGTAATGTCCAAGGGTGATTTCATACTCAAAGGCCAAACGGGTACGATCTACCCGGATAACTCCCCCCGGAATAGTGATCTCTGCCAGGTCAATAATGTAACCGACACCGTTGTTGGGAGGTTTTCGCATGATAGCCTGACGATAGAGCACATCATCAACCACTCCATTGTATAGCATACTTTGAGAAATGGTAAACTTCTGATTTTCCTGCGCATCGTTATCCAACATCTGCCCGGTAAGATAGAAATTGACATCGTCGCCTCTTAAATCCCTGGGATCAAGGCTGCGGAAACCATACTCCATAGCGGTTCCTCCATCGGGATTATGATCTTCCCAAGGAAAATGGGTATTGTAGGATAATTTGGAATAGTTGGGATCATCGTAGTACACCTTACCGGGAATAATCTCGGAAGTACCTGTTTTTCCATGGTTTATCAACACAAGACCCGGATTGTCCAGTACTACTTTCTTGGACTTACCGGCAAGCAACTCCCAAAAACCGTCATTTTCTTTGACGGTCCAAAACGGAGAATCCTCAGGAAGAGCCAGACAAATAAACGGCAAAAACATCAAAAATGGGCTTCCAGAACAGCTGTAATTCTGTACCATATATTCTTTTTTTCCATAAAACCCAAGGCTGGGTATTTCATTATAGTAAAAATCTTCACGGGTTACAAACTGCAGTAATGAACCCGAGCAAAGCCTCCTGGCCCAACCAGGATCCAGAAGATTTGTATTTTTTAACATGAAAGCCGCAGAAAAGGCACCGGATACCCAAGTCCTGTAACAGATGCTGCGCGACCACATATTTATGTAGCCATCACGCCCAAAAAAGCTTGGTAAAGATTCCATCAGCTTCTGGGCGGATCTTTCTATTATTTCGCCTATTTCCGGATAATATTCGTCTCCGAACGTTCTGTTCCAGATCGTAGTATAGACAATGAAAAGACTTATGGAATAGTAATTATAAGTCTGCTCCAGATACCATCCGTTGCCCGAATGGTAAGAGGCCACCCATAGCAAATGATTCTTTAATAGCTCATCATCAATTTCATAACCATATTTCTTTAAAAATGAAAGGGTGATGATATTAAATATACGCCAGTTATTTTGTGTGGTCCGATGGTGCGCCCATTTTGAAATGCATTCAACCATTTCATTTTTCTGTCCTTCCGTATATCCTGTCCAGATCGTATCCGGCATTAGAAGCAAGGTTTTAAACAACCCTCCAAACTCACAGGTAAACTGGTAATTTGAGTCGGGCAGTTCCTCTGGCAGAGGTATTGAATTGGGATTACCGCGAGTAAAAGATCTATAAAACTGCAAACTATAATATTCTCTTAAATTAATTCCTTTAACAGTAGTCTCGGGATCAATGTGAATCAAAGGACCGGCAAGTGTAAAAGTACGTTCCAAAGCTTCAAAATCAGCCGCGCGATAACGCCATTCGGGCGCATTCGGTTGAGGATAAGTCTTACCCGGAACTTTTGGAAAACTCATATGCTGGTCTAGCGAGTCAACATGGGAAAAAGCTCCTTCCAGAAGATATTTTGCACATTCGATATAATGCTTTCTTGTCATACCTGTTAGAGGACTCAATTCCAAGTCAGGATCGGTTATTTCAAACTTTTTTTTCATTTTTAATAAGAATAAATGATTAATGCTTGAGATGTTGTGTTTTTTTTACAAATTAAATACACTTTTTAAATTTGAACAAACTGTATTTTTGCAATAGTTTATACTATATTTGCGAAATAGATTTGAACGGATATTATGAATCGAATAATGCATGAAAACCTGAATCTAGATACTGGGTCGCCAGTTAAGATTAAATGGTGCGATTACGATTATTTCAAATTTCCTTTGCACTTTCATGATGAATATGAAATTGTGTATATTATAAAAAGCACTGGCACAAGGTTTGTCGGAAATAGTATTGAACCCTATTCCGAAGGTGATCTGGTACTTCTGGGGAGTTCGGTGCCGCATATGTACCGTAGCGATCCAGAATATTACAAGAACTGTCCCGACCTGAGGGTACATGCTGTCACTATTCAATTTTCCAAAGAATTTTTCAGCCATGGAATCAGTCAATACCCTGAATTAAATAAGATCAAGAATCTGTTGATAAGAGCTAAACGAGGTGTATATTTCCATAAACAGTTTAATCAGAGTTTAAGGAATCATATTCTGAGAGCGTTAAAACTGAAAGGATTTCCCTTGCTGCTGGAGTGTCTCCATATCTTGTCCTTGATGAGCAATTCTCAACATTATACGCTTCTGAATCAGGAGGATTCTGAATCTACTTCGGAATTTATCGAAGCCGATACGCGACTTGTAAAGGTACTTTCATTTATAAAAAGGGAATACAATCGACAATTGACTTTAAAAGAAATTGCAGGGGTTGCAGGAATGAATCAAAGTGCTTTCTGTCGGTTTTTTCATGAAAAAACCGGTAAAACCTGTACCCGTTATATCAATTCGTTGCGTATCAGTTACGCCTGCAAATTATTACAGGAAAAACGGCTTTCAATTACGGAAATCTGCTATGAATGTGGATTCAATAATATTTCGAATTTCAACCGGCAATTCAAAGAAATAACGAAATACTCTCCCACAGAATACATGAATGAATTTAACAGATCTTCATTACTCGACCACCGCAATCAGTGATATTCTCTGATAGTTAGATCGATTATTTTTGTATATTTTATTACTTAATTTATGCAAATTATTCATTTGATCATTTCACATTAAACGCAATACGCAGGTCCTCAATCTCTTCATTGCCAATAGGCTGCAGAGGTCCGATGGAGGCTGCCATCACCAGGGAGTTGGCCGAGAACTCGGCTACCTCCAGGTAATCGAATGTATTGAGAAGCTTATCGCCTGTCACAAAAATGCTGTCATTCTCCACCAATACGACCCGGTTCTTTTGGAACATTCTTGACACACTATCTACATCATTGTAAATCAATCCGAAAGGAATGGAAGGAACATCCTGCAGGAAGATCCAACTTTCGGGAATAGTACGCACATCGAATTTTGAACCGCTTACCGCATGTGCCATCAGGTTCACCGGCTGGGTACAGATGATGGAATTGATGTGGGGATTTAACTGATAGATACGTTGATGCAGCGCCACGGAACGGCTGGGTGTTTTACCGGCTTCCGCCATTCCATTTTTGATCTGTACGATATCGCTGGGCACAATATCCCACCGGGCAATATTGCTGGGTGTAATCAGAAAGTCGTTGTTCTTCCAGCGAACGGAGACTGTTCCATAGGTTGAGATCATCAGTCCCTGGTCACATGCCCTGCGAATGATGTTAACCATCCCGGTCCGGATGGCTCTCTCCTCTGAAGGATGTTCAATATCCATGAAATGAGGCACATTGGTCGGCAGGTGATGTACATATTGCGATACCTGTTCGTCAGACAGGTAGTTCACATTGCCCAGTCGCTTTGCATTGACGATTGTGCGGCAGCAGAACTCCAGTGTCTCAAATCGCTGATAGGCATCCATCATGTCGGCACCACCCAGTACCACTCCGTGATTTTCCATGATCACGGCCTTATAGCGTTTGTCTTTGAACTCAGAGGCTATCTTCTCCCCCAGGTCCTCACTTCCGGGAGTTCCATAGGGTGCAAAGCCTATGTCGCCACAGATATTGTGTGCCTGAGGAACAATCTTTGTGTCTGGAACAATGCCAGCAATACTGAAAGCGACCAGTGCAGGAGGATGGGCGTGGATAATAGCCGTAAGCTCGGGCCGTGCTTCGTAGATCGCTTTATGAAAAGGCAACTCCGAAGAAGGTTTGTGTGGTCCAATCAGGGTTCCGTCTTTTTTCACCTGCATGATATCCTTCACGGTAAGTGATCCTTTGTCCACTCCCGAAGGTGTGATCCAGATATCGCCGTTCTTGTCCCTGATGGAAATGTTGCCACCAGAAGTGGTGGTCATACCGCTTTTATAAATCCGTCCGATGATCACGTTGATCTGTTCCACCGGGTGCATTAAGTTTACATCCAATTGTTTCATATTTTTTAGCATTCATCTGTCAATCATCAGCTTCCAGCCCTTTCGGAGCAAGCTTGAACGGGCAGCGATTTGTATTTCAGTAATCAGTTGTCAACAGTCGGCAGTCAGTTCTTTCGGAGCAATCGACGAACATCAGGCAGTCAACATCTTTAGAATCAGAAGTTTACTCTCGGTTATAACTTATGATAATAATTCAGCAGAAACGTTTCTGCCTCCACGTTCCACAACCCCTTGTTCTTGCCGCAGATAAGTGCCAGTTCACGGAACAGTTCGCTGGACTCCCCAAGTTTTTCAAAGTCGGCAATTGGTGTCAGCGGCAAATCGATATGGGTATATATAAGTTTCTTACCACCCGGTATATGAGGCAGGTTGTTGGTCGCTTCCGCCACTGCATCCAGCCCGCCGATATGAGTAATCAGTCCGGCCGGGTCTAGTCCTTTCCCCATGATGTTGAGCGCCTCCACCATGTCGTCGTTATTCCCCCCGCTGGTCCCCACAATGTGCGTATAGGCATAATGTACGTTATAGAAATTGAACATTGCGCTAAAGTGGGGATCGCCGGGTCCGGCAAAGAAGTTGAGGCAACCATCAAATGCCAGGATAGCATCCCCCTGCTCCACCACCGGTCTCACCGGAGCGAAAACGAAGACATCGTCGTAACCTGTATTGCCACTGATGGCTCTCAGCTCTTTTACAGGATCCTCTACATCGCCGGTATTGACATAATGCAGGTCGATTCCCCGTGAGACGGCAAAATCGACGGTATAAATGGAGGCCGCTCGATCGAGTCTGGCCTGGTCTACGTCGGTCACCACCAGCAACGAAGGTTTACGATCCTCCCTGTGCAGTACATAATTGATAGCTGCCAGTCCCATGGGCCCCACCCCGGCCAGAATCGCCATTTTTCCGCCATCCACAATTTCCATCTTGTGAACATAACTTCCCGGTGTGGTATGGTAGTTGGCATGCATGGCGCCAATTACGCAGGAGAGCGGTTCGGCCAGCGAAGCGGGGTAATACCCTTCGCCACGATAGATAAGCAGGCAATCTTTTTCCATCACCTCGTTGGGGATGATCACATGAGTGGCATCACCTCCAATATATTTATAACTGTACCCGGGAGCGCTTAGTATCCCCACAGGGCCATCTTCGTAATATAACGCGGTCTGGATGGAGAACTTGTCACCTTCTTTGAACTTGTGTGCCCATTTATCACCCACCTCCAACAATTCACCGGCAAACTCATGACCGATGATGATGGGATTTTCCGCTATATCGTCAGGAATACGCTTATGATCCGAGCCTTGAGACGATGCCTTGTAGGAAGACATACAGAGTGAGTCGGAGACTACTCTGGCCAGGATCTCATCCTCCCCGATCGGAGGCAACTCAAACTCCTCCAAACGAAGGTCTTTCTTCCCGTATAACCTTACTGCTCTTGTTTTCATATTTACTGTATTAATTAATTCAACATCACTTGTCCACCCGTGATGGGGAGTGCCTGCCCTGTTTCGCCGCACTGCTCCATCAGGTAGAGCACCCCCCTGGTCACATCGGACGGGGTACATCCCTTGCCCATGGGCACTTTTGACAGGTAGAACGCTTTCACATCCTCCACTGTTTTGGCACCGGGCACTTTTCCTGCCTTCAGGTACTGCACGAAGAGTCCGTTTTCGGGATCGCTCCAGAGGGGCCCTTCATAGAAGTTCCCCGGACAGATGGCATTCACCTTGATGCGGAAGGGAGCCAGCTCCAGCGCGAAGGACTGTGTGAGGCCGATGCCGCCGAACTTTCCGCCTGCATAGGCAAAATTGGCTTTGCTTCCCTGCAGACCCGATTTGGAGTTGATCTGGATAATGTCGGCAAAATAATTCTCCGGGGCATGTTTTGTTTGCAGCTTCATCACCCGGCTGACCACCTTGGTGGCGTAAAAGTAAGCGTTGTAATTGATGCGGGTGACAAAATCAAAATTTTCCGGTGTCATCTCTTCCAGTCCGCCTGCCCGCAGCACACCCGCATTGCTGATGAAACAGTCGATGGCGCCGAACGCACAAACCGTTTCCCGGACAAGATTCTCCAGGCTGGCGATATCCGCCACGTTTGTCTTTACGAAAAGGGTCTGGTTGCTTCTCGTATTCCGGTTAAAGTCGGCTGCCGTGGCCCTGCCCGCCTCTTCATTCAGGTCGGCCACCACAATGTTGGCCCCTTCCGGCAGGAGGCATCGGCCGATGCCTTCGCCGAAACCCTGTGCGGCACCTGTGATGATGATGGTCCTGTTCTCGGCACGTCCTTTGGATCCGCCTGCAGCCACGCTGCGGCGATAGTTCTCCACCTCCCAGTTGTCGATAAAATCGATCTGCTCCCTGGTCATCGGGTGCGGGCCGCCAAATGACCGGGTTAACCAGGCTACTTTCATCGCATCTTCGAATACATCGAGGATGATGTCGCACTGGCTGGCATTGTCACCCACGGCAACCAATCCGATTCCCTTGATCAGCAACACCTTAGGTTGATAACCGAATTTTTTGGTGAAGGCGGCAATCTCCTTCCTTGCTTCGGAGAGAATCTTATCGGGTGCTTCTTCCTGCAGGAAGAGATAGTTTGATTTACAATAGACGATTGCATCCGGCGTAAACGGTCTGGATATATCCTGCTGATTATCTGTACGGTTGTAGTACGCAATCAGCGCATTGTTGCGTACCCGCAGCGTTTTCAATCCGTCCCCGGAGAGCATCATCCGCACTGCGGGGAGCGTCTCAGCCACGTTGTGGGAGGATTCCCCTTTCTCCGAAGATAACAGGTTTGTTACGGCTCCTTCCAGTTGATCCAGTATATCGGCATAAATTGATTTGATCTCCTCTATGGTGTCGGCAGCCACAAAGATACCGTGGTTCTGCAGCCAGATCACCTTCGGCTCCTCTCCGTAGGATGCCCGGTAGGCTTTGATGCGGTCATACACCTTTTTGAACAACAGATATCCGGGATCGGTATATTCCACGTAAAGTGTTTTGTCTCCAAACAACCTTTTCAATAGGACTTCGGCATCCTGCGCGCACATCAGTCCGTTCACCGCTGTCGGGTGCAGATGTACCACGAAAGGATAGTCGATCACATTGTGCATCGAGGTCTCCACCGAGGGACGTTTTCCTTTCGTGAGTGTGGCCGCGGCCAGATCGTTTTTGACCTGTTCTTCGCGTTCATCGGGATCACTGCTATATATTTTTTCCGACATCGGGTTCAGTTTTGCCCTGTCGAGCACGGCAAATCCCGCTTCGGTGATGGTGGCGAGCGATGAACCGCTTGCCTTCACCCATATTTTTTCGTGGTTCTTGTAGGAGGTGTTTCCGCCACCGGCAATTACAAAACGATTGTCGCAGCAATAGAATTGCGATACCTCTATCAGTTGTTGAATTTCCTTCATTTTATGCTCTTTACCGGTTTACGCCCAGTTCATTCTTGATAAGTGCATCACCCAACGTCACAAATTCATCTCTTTTTGAACGGTCTGCATTCCCATGGGCATCCACATAACCTGCCAGTCCCTGTGAAACTACATGCTGATGTGCGGCGATCAGGCAGGCGCCCTCGTAGTTTATCTGCTTCAGCCTGTCGGTCAGGGGTGCACCCTGCCGCGCAAACAGTTCGATGGGCTCCATGGCGGGGGGATTGTGTTCGCTGCCGAAGGTAACCACAAAGCCCCGGTCATGCAGATAGGCAGCATATCTCTCCAATAACTCCACGCTGTTGCGGGTGGTGATAAATTCCACCGAATGGAACCCCCTTTCGGTCAGCTGTTCGGCTACCCGTTCCAGGTCCGATTCAAAGTCGGTGTAGTTGCCCTGGGCATCGTCCGCCAGAAAAGGATAGGTGGGAATGCCCCCCGCTGCCACAATTAGTTCCTGCACCTTCTCCATCGGGAGAAAGGCAGTCGCTTCCTCGGGTACAAACGCTGCACCGCCGGCTTTCAGCAGGTTGCCACGAATCTCATTTTCCACTGCTGCCATGTCGTCCAGCGACGACTTCACTGCTTTTCCGCCGAAAAGCTTCGTCAATAGGGATTGTATCGTAGCCTCCTCATTGCGGCAAACCTCATATACTTTCATTCGCAGTGCCCTGGCCAGATGGCGCTCACGAAGTGAGCCGCTGGTAAGATTCTGCTTGATCTGCTCTACATCGAGGGTGAAGGATGCCTCCTTTTCCCGGAGATGTCCATTTAGCTTTTCGCACATCGCCTCCACCTGCCGGTTCGATGCAGCCTGCACGGTAGAAAGGAGTGTGGCATAGGGCTCACCCAACCCGAAGGGATGCGACATCCCTTTCCCGCTGAGGTAGGTGCGACCCGGGTTGGCAGGATCGTTTACCCGCAAACCGGCTTTTTGATCCGCTTCATTCAGGCTGATAAACTCGATCCCGAACAGCGGATAGAGTTTCCGTTTGCGACAGCCGTCGGCCCACGCTTCATACCCCTTGACAGTGTAAAAATCGTTGATCCCGACTACACGCACATTTTCCGTCACTGCCCTGTCCAGCGCTTCATCGATATCCCGAAAAGCACTGAAAGAATAGGGTGTGTGTAAGTGGGCATTTACATTCAATATCATAAGTTGATTAGCAGATTAGCAGATTAGCAGATTAGTTGATTAGCAGATTTGTTGATTAATCATCACATCACCGAATCATCGAATCATTTTATCAAATTCCTTTTTTCGCCCGTTTCACCATCTCCCCGTCGGTAAAGTTCTGGCCTGGGATATACCCTTTCAGCGGCTGAATCCGTTCGTGGATCACATCCAGGAACCAGGAGGGTTGCGGGAAGAAGGCATCTTCCAGTTCGTGTGCCGGGGTGATCCAGTTGCGGGAGCCCAGTACGCATACGGGAGCATCGAGGTAGTCGAATGCCATCTGTCCGATGTTTACAGCCAAGTCGTTCAGGAAGGATCCCCGGGTGGTGGCTTCACCGGCCACAATGATCTTTCCGGTTTTCTTTACCGACGCAATCACCTGTTCATAGTTGAAGGGCACCAGCGAGCGGGCATCGATCACCTCGGCGCTGAGACCATATTTTTCCTCGAGTTCTTTTGCTGCCTTTAATGCCGGGTAGAGTGTATGTCCGACGGTGAGGAAGGTGATGTCTTTCCCCGCTTTCTTCACATCGGGTTCGCCCAGCGGAATTTCGTAATAGCCTGTAGGAACACCTCCGTCGTGAAACTGTTCTCCCACATCATAGATACGCTGGCTCTCGAAGAATATTACCGGGTCGGTACCCTGCAGTGCCGCGTTCATCAGACCTTTGGCATCGTAAGGTGTGACCGGGAAGCAGACCTTGATACCCGGGATATGTGCCACCAGCGAGGTCCAGTCCTGTGAGTGCTGTGCCCCATATTTGGAACCCACCGAAACGCGTACCACCACGGGCATTTTCAACACGTTGCCGCTCATGGCCTGCCATTTGGGCAGCTGGTTGAAGATCTCGTCTCCTGCCCTGCCAATAAAGTCGCAGTACATGATCTCGGGAATCACCCGGCCTCCGCACATGGCGTAGCCGATGGCAGTACCCACGATGGACGCCTCGGCAATGGGTGAGTTGAAGAGTCGGTGATAAGGCAACGCCTCGGTCAGCCCGCCATACACGGCAAAAGCCCCGCCCCAGTCGCGGTTCTCTTCACCGTAGGCGATGAGTGATGCGTCTTTATAAAAACGGTCGATGATTGCCTCGAAGATGCCGTCGCGCAGCTGGTACTGCTTCATCTTGCTGTAAGGTTTTCCTTCGGCATCAAAGGCAAAACGTTCCTTGTTGGCAATTTTTTTCACGCGCGGATTCTCCTCCATCGGCATCAGCACATCCGGCTTTGCATCGGAGAAGGAGTCGACCGAACCATTGGAGAACATCATCTCACCGATGATGTCGGCATTGTCCATGCGTGGGGATATTTCATCATTGATAGCCAGCAGGAACATCTCGTTCACCAGTTTCCGGATATCATCCGATATCAGGTCGAGATCGGCCTGCGACGCCACCTCAGCCTCGAGCAGTTGCTCACCGTAGCTACGGATGCAGTCCTGTGCTTCCCATGCCTCCACCTCTTCCTTGGTGCGGTAGGAAGAAGCATCGGAGGGTGAGTGGCCGCTGTAACGGTATGTGAGCACATCGAGCAGCACCGGGCCTCTTTTTTCTTCAATTACTTTGCGTTTACGTTTGTAGGCATCGATCACGGCCAGCGGGTTGTAACCATCCACCCGTTCGGCATGCATCTGCTCACCGTTCACGCCGGCACCGATGCGGGCCGCAATGCCGTAACCCATGGTCTCACCCACGGTCTGGCCGCCCATGCCATATTGGTTGTTCATGATGTTGATGATCACCGGCAGTCCTCCGTTCATCTCTCCTTCCCAGAGTTCGGTGAACTGGTCCATCGCGGCAAAGTTGATTCCCTCCCATACCGGGCCGCAAGCCAGGGAGGCGTCGCCGATGTTGGCCACCACCAGTCCCGGTTTGCGGTTCACCTTCTTGTAGAGTGCTGCACCCACGGCTATGTCGCCCGATCCGCCCACGATGGCATTGTTGGGATAGACACCGAAGGGGGTGAAGAAGGCGTGCATGGAGCCGCCGAGCCCTCTGTTGAATCCGGTCTTGCGGGCAAAGATCTCCGCCAGCGTACCGTATACCAGAAAGCGTTCGGCCAGCTCCTTGACCGACCCGTTGAAATCTTTCTTCACGATATCAACAACCGCGCCGTCGAAGAAAGTCTCCATGATTTCGGTGAGCTGCGTATCATCCAGCTTGTGGATGGCAGACATACCCTTGGCCAGGATCTCACCATGTGAACGGTGGCTACCGAAGATAAAATCATCCACCGTCAGCGTCCAGGCCATGCCTACGGCTGCCGACTCCTGTCCGATGGACAGGTGTGCCGGGCCAGGGTGGTTATATGACGTACCGTGATACTCCCCCTTGGTCTTGATAAGATTCAACATGGTTTCGAACTCACGGATCAGCACCATGTCATGATAGATGGCTTTGAACTCTTCATTCGTGAAATTCTCCTTCTCTTCTTTCACGCTCTTTTGATACCGGTTGACCGGAATGGGCTGAAACTCTACGAATCCCGCCTTACGGACTTCAGACGGATCAATGTTTTGAACTTTGGGCATTGGATATTGATTTGTTGATTATTTGACTTACCGATTACTACCTGTACTGCTAAGAACTATCTTGCAAGCAGCTGCTGTTTCAATCATTGCTCCTAAAAGCTGATCGCTGATAACTGGCAGCTAAAAATTAAAAACTACCTCTTTGATTATTTCACTCACAGTAGGATGTGGAAAGACCACCTCCTGCATCTCCTTCAGGGTCATCTCCTGCTCGATGGCGATACAGACCCCATAGATGATCTCGCTGGAGGGATTGCCGAGCATATGCACACCAATCACCTCGCCATGCTTTTCACCTACCAGTACCTTGCACACTCCACTGCCGCCCTCATTCTCGGCCACAAAGCGTCCTGCATAGGCCATGGGCAGTCTGGCTACCTTGTAGGCGATACCCTTTGCCCGGGCCGACTCTTCGGTTTCTCCCACACCGGCCACCTCGGGGTTGGTATAGACCACGCCCGGAATGGCGTTGTAGCGCATGATGTCGTTGCGGCCGGTGAGGTTGTTGACCACCACCTCTCCCTCACGGCTTGCCGTATGTGCCAGCAGCGAGAAACCTGTCACATCGCCCGCGGCAAACACGCCGGGAACATTGGTACGCATCTTTTCATCCACCTTGATACCGGTACGCAGCAGTTCCACCCCCAGGTTTTCCAGACCGAATCCCTGTGTAACCGGGCGACGACCCACGCTCAACAGGATCTTTTCACCTTCCACACTATGGGTTTCACCCTCTTTTTCAAAAACAACCTTGTTGCCCGCAATCTGCACTACCTTTGCATTCAGGTTGAATGTAATTCCTTTTTTTGTATAAATGTCGCGCAGCATGGCCGACACTTCAAAGTCCAGGCCACCCAGTATTTCCGGAAGCATCTCCACCACGGTCACTTTCGTCCCCAGGCTATTGTAGAAACTGGCAAACTCCATTCCGATCACACCCCCGCCAATCACGACAAGCGAGGCGGGTCGCTCCGTCATTTCCAGAATCTCCCGGTTGGTAAGCACCACTCCTTCCGCTTCCCGTAAACCCGGGATGGGTGGCACGGAGGCTTCCGATCCCGTACAGACGAGCAGGTTTTTCCCATTGTATTTCTCTCCGTTGCAGCTCACCTCGATGCCTTCCGCTGAACGACCTTCGATGAGAGCCTCTCCCTTTACCACGGTGACCTGGTTCGACTTCATTTTGCTTTCCACACCGGAGACCAGCTTGCGAACCACTTTTTTCTTGCGAGAAATCATCTTCTCATAGTCGAAACGGATGTTATCTCCAAATACACCATATTTATCCCCATGCAGGGCATTCTCATATATCTTGGCACTATAGAGCAATGTTTTCGTAGGGATGCATCCTTCATTCAGACACACGCCACCCATTGCTTTTTTTTCGAATAAAACCACTTTCAATCCTGCGTGTCCGGCTCTCTCTGCCGCTACATACCCGGCAGGGCCGCCACCAATGATCAACAAATCTATCATAGTTGCAAATATTAATTTTTCGTTCAGAATTCTATTTCCAGCGTTTCAATCTCAGTGGCAATCTGTTTAAGAAAACGGGTCGCTTCACCGCCATCCAGTGAACGGTGGTCATAAGTAAGACTCAACCCGATATGGGGCACGAATGCATACACGCCGTTGCCCAGATCTTTGGGACGGGGCAGGATCGTGTTCACTCCAAGGATGGCCGACTGTGGCAGGTTGATCACCGGGGTGAACATTTCAACCCCGTAATTGCCTAGATTAGAGACGGTGAATGTAGCAGCCTCCGATGTGAGAATATCAGGATTCACGCTGCCACTGCGGCAGGCTGCCGCAAGTTCGCCGAGTTGACCGGAGAGTCCCGCAATGGAGAGGTCATCGGCATTGCGCAATACGGGTACCATCAACCCTCTCTCCGTATCCACGGCCAGGCCGAGGTGTACTTTACGAAAATATCGTTTGGTATCACCCAGAAAATGGGTGTTCACTTCGGGGAATTTTTTCAAGGCTTTGATCACCGCAAAACAGACCATATCGTTCAAGGTGATGTTTGCCATCATGCGCCCTTCTTCCAGTGCAGCCTTTGCCTTTTTCCGAAGTTCCAGCATGCGGCGTGCATCGGCACCCAGATGGTGGGTGAGCTGCGCCGAGTTCTGCAATGAGGCATGCATCGATCTGGCAATCAACCTGCGCATGTTAGACAGCTTTCTATCCTCATAATCCATACCGTAAATGGAATTTACAGAAGCTGACAGGTCGGCTGCACGGGCTCTGCCCGCCAGCCCGGTACCCTTTGCTTCCGGCTGGAGACCTGCCTCGGCAGCCACTTTCTTCGCCAGCGGCGTCATTCTGGGACGGTCAGTCAGATATGTCATGATATCTTTCTCTACAATCCGGCCTTTGGGGCCCGAGCCGGTAAGCTGGGAGAGCGGAACCGCATTTTTTTCGGCCAGTTTCTTTGCACGGGGTGAGATAAACAGGTTTCCGGCATGCGATGTTTGCGTTTCCAAGGCAGGAATGTGGTCACGGGAAATAGCAGGTAGGGGCTTCCCAGTTACAACCTCCTCCTCTTTTTCTGCAGAGGCGGAAACGGATAGTACGGAGATATCTTCACCCGGTTCACCAATGATCATCATGTTGTCAAGTACCGGTACCTCGTCGCCCTCGCCATAAAAACAGGCCAGCAGCGTACCGTCGACCGGCGATTCCTCCTCAAAGGAGGCCTTGTCCGTCTCATAGGAAAACAGGACCTCTCCCTTTTTCACGGTATCACCTGCTTTCTTGTGTAGTGTTGTGACGATACAACTCTCCACAGATTGTCCCTGTTTAGGCATGATTATGATTGTTGCCATTTATCAATGATTTAAGCTTTTTCGAAACAATACAT
>ENA-UOOH01000961-UOOH01000961.1-fermentation-metagenome-genome-assembly--contig:-NODE-961-length-30071-cov-18.966118_pt1 | contig 30071 bp, 38 predicted proteins | sample MGYA00245778_ERZ724025 | MGnify/ENA primary metagenome ERZ724025 (study PRJEB28704, sample SAMN03018313) | fermentation metagenome | biome: anthropogenic terrestrial biome; feature: soil; material... | reverse complement strand
GGCTTTCGGTGCGGACGGTCACGCCGTACTGGTCTTCGGCACGGAACAGCGTTTTTCCCAACGTCACATTGACTTCAATGCGCTTTCCGTCCCGGCGGACATACTCCGCCGGAACGGAAAGCTCTTTCAGACGCTGATATTCCAGCCATTCCGCCGCCTGTTCAATCATCCCCAACGGTTATTCGCCGGTGACGGTCGCGGTGAACGGCGCGTTGAGAAGAAAACGCACACTTTCATCGGCGGACTCGGCGGCGAGAATCGCCTTGCCGAGATACAGGTTGTCAGTCGCGGTCGTGGTGACCTTGGAATTGGTGGCGTCCCAGTAGACGGCGGCGCCAACGGTGATTGCGCCGGTCGCTTTCGGCGCGTCAAAAACTCCGACCACGGCAAGCGAACCGAGCGTATTGGCGGCGATATCCAGCCGGGCGATCCCAATCAAAGTCCCTTGAACAATAACAGTTCCGGCGGCAACGGCTTCGGACGGACGGTAGTCGATGGCTTTGCCATCCTGTACAAATCGAGCGATCATAGAAAAACTCCTTGAATTTGAGGTTAAAATCAGTTGGCGGAACCGTTGGCTTTGACCATGCCGCGATGATCCTGCTCTCTCACACCGAGGTCGAAATACACCCGGAACCACATGCCCAGCGTATTGAAATCGGTCTCGCCGCGTTCAACTGTCGGAGTGCGTTTCCCGTTCAAATACCCCACCTCGAACGTGTCAACCTGTCCCGGCGCGCCGAAGAGATACCAGGCGGCGTTGGAGTTGCCCTCGTATGCGCTGTTGGCAAGATACGGGCTGGAAACCACCTGCAGATTTTCATCCGCGATGACATTCAGCGACGGACGGACAACATTGTCCGAACCTCCCGCCATGATGAGAGTCGCTCCCTGCGTCAGTTCGATGGCGAGGTGTTTCAACGCCGTCGGCACGAGCAGGAAACGAGGTTCGACGCTGATGGGCTGGCCGTCGGCGTCCACTTGGTCAAGGAACAACTGAATCGCCTTTTTGATGGAATCGGCACTCAATGCGGAAGTCGCACCAGTCAGCAGATTTTTGTGTCCGCTGTGGAACAGAGCCTTGCCGTCAATCTGCGTCGGATTCTTCAAAAGACGGCTGAAAAACAGCTGGTCAATCAGCCGCGCCGCGCGGTTGCCCATCGCGGTCGGAACTTTCATGAATGCGCCCAGATCGTCGTTGATGATCATCTTTCGGGTAAGGCAAAATTTCTTGCCATACGTTTCTAGTTGATTCTTAGCACTTTCCTCCACAAGACCGCCGTCCTTGATCTCGCCGTCGGCGGCAATCGGCATCAGATCGCCGACATCCGTCAAACGGAAGCGATCATTCTCCTTGAAGTCGTTGAGGTCTCCGGTGGAACACAGTTTCGTCGCGATGACCGGCTGGGCTTCATAGGACTGCAACAGCTTTTTATTGGCGACATTCGACAGGATGCCGGGAAGCGAAACGGAACTGAAAGCCGCGCGGATGGTCTCGTTGTCAAATCCGCGGCTGTAGGGGATGCCGTCCATTTTCATACACTCGATCAGCAACTGGCGAAGCGGCATATCCATATCCGCCATACCGGCTTCCACGGTCTGCGCTCCATAGGATTTCTCCAGCATGTTGGCACTCACGCCACAGCGGAGGCACATCGCCGCCTCAATGGTTTTCCGCATTTCGCCGCCTTCGGGACGCGCTTTCACGCTCACGTGGACACTGGCGGACGGACGTTCGGCGCGAATGGTTTCCAGCACCTTTTTCGTGGTGACTTCGGGAGTCCATCCGGCGCTCACCGCCTCTTTTTCGATTTCCGGGAATTCCCCGTTGCAAATCGACTGGATCGCGCCGACACGTTCGCGCTCGGCTTTCACCGCGTTCACGGCCGCGTCATTGGCGGTCGCCGCAACATCGACTTCAGCCTTTGCCTGCACGTCCGGCGTACCCTGCGGTTCATCATGCTTTTCCAGTTCGGCATCGGCGGCTCCGGCGGTCAGATTCTTGTTTTCCTCGGTCATAACTTCTCCTTGAATGGGTTTGAGATTTTTCAAATTAAACTGGGCGGTGACTTTCATTTTTGTTGAGGCGTCCGCTCCCACCGCCACAACGGAGACTTCCCTCAGCACGGACTTTTTGACGTGGTAAAACGGTCCGTCAATCTGCTGGCCGTTCACCTCCCGCGAACCTTTCACCAGTTCGCATTCGCGGACATCCGCTCCGATGGAGAGCTGCCAGTCCGCTCCGGCTTTGGACTGCGCCACAATATCCTGCGCGTCTTTGCTGTCGGAGACGATTTCTCCGACGATTTCCAGTGAAGCGTTTTTGACGCTTGCCGTCACCATGCCGACACGGGCGTCGGTCTTGTTTTCATGGTTTGTCAGAAGCGGCACATTTTCGGGAATACTCATCCCGGCGAGGTCGACCACCACAGGAAATTTCCATCCCGGCAGATTCATCTTTCCGCCGCCGTAAGCGAGTCCGGCAACTTTCGGTTTTGCACCGTTCGCCGCTTCTATGAGCGTAAAATCACTCATCTTTCTTTCCATCCTCTGGTTCTGAACCGTCATCCGGTTCGGGTTGCGTTTCCTGCACCATCTGGTCGTTCGCAATCGGAATTTCCAGTTCGCGCATCAATTTGATTTCCTTGGCTCTCTGCCGCAGAACCGACATATAGTCGCGTCCGTCCTTGGCACATTCCGCAGCCAGCGTTGTGGTGTTGTTTTCCAGCCGGATTTGCTGCGCCGTCGCTTCCTTCGTCGGATCAACGTGAACAAATCCATCCCAGAACCACGTGTGACGCGGTGTCCTCCGTTCTGCCGGATTGCCGTTCGTGAAGGAGTATTCCTGATACCACATATCGAAAATGTGGTTTAGAACTTCCGTCTCCCAAAACGAGCGATCCACCAGAATGCTCTTGTGATACAGCTGGTTGTCCAGCCGCCCGGACGCATAATTGTGTCCGCTGAAATCACCGGACACCGAGCCGTAGGTGGATACGGCGCACCGGGCGATTTCGGAAAGAATGATTTTCACAAACTCCCCGTGATTCGCGGTCGGTTGCTTGGCGTCCAGCTGTGCCATTTTCCATCCGGCGGGAACGGTCAGCATCATATTGCGTTCCAATTCCAGCGCATCCATGGGCGGCACATTTGCCGCTTCTCCGTCCGGCGGAGCATCCGTATACAAAATCGCGGCAAAATCGGCGGCGGCTTCTGCAGCGCTCAAGACCGCAAGGTTGTATCTGCGGAGCTGGGCAAACAACGGCAAAGCCGCTGAAAGTTCCGGCACGCCTCGATGCAGTTCCGGTCTGTCCGGCCGGAAAATGTGAAGCATATATTCCGCCGGAACGTGAAACACATCCTCGCCAGTGGCGTATTTTACATCGCCCGGATGGTATTTGAGAATCCGGTAGTCCATCGGATTGCCCCATACATCGTAGGTGATGCCGTCGACAGCGGTATCGTCCTCCAGCCACCGCAGTTCACCGGAAACGCGGTCGGCTTCAATGAGCATCACGTCCATTTTAACGGGATGGCGCACTTTCGGATTTGTTGCCATCACGGCGAATGCCTCGCCATCCTGACAGCGGCTGATCCGCATCATCCGCAGTTTCTGCGGCAGTTTCACCGCTTCGGCCCAGAGCGCAAATTCCGTTTCGACATCGTCGTTGAATTCTTCATTCTCGGCCAGAACCTGCAATCGCGGTCCCGTGCCGATGGTGTCGTTCGCCAGCATCTGTACCAATCCCTTGGCGTAACTGTTGTTGGCGATTTCATAACGGGAACGCTGGCGGAGGATTTTACGAACTTCCGGTCTCGCCTCCTGGTCGGCGGAGAGATAATCCGCCATCGCCCAATGCCGCACGTTGTCCTTGGTGGTCTGCGCCGCGTCGAACCGCGCCGTGACCGTCCGGTGGAAATGAGCGTCCGGCGGCGTCCGGGTTCGGAACATCGTTTTCAATCGTTCAAACATGTTACGCTCCCGAATGATGCATCGGCGTGATTTTGAGTCCCGTTCCGCGTCCCTGCATCACTTTCTTTTTGGCAAGATATTCGTCCGCTGCGATCTGGTCGGTCAGCGAATGCTGTTCGACCTTCTGCCCGTCCACTTCGGCGGACTTCGGTCCGGTTGCATTTTTGCGAATGCTCTCGTCAAGATTTTCAGTTGTTTCCGACATAGTTCTCCTTGACTTTCTTAGGTTAATGGTGTATCTTAGTATTGACAATGTGATAACAATAGGAGGTGAGTCATGATCAAAACATTGACCAAGCACGGCAACAGCGCGGCGCTCGTCATAGAGCGTCCCATTCTGGATTTGCTCGGTGCGACCATCGACACCGCTTTTGAAGTGGTGACCGACGGACAGGCACTTGTTCTCACTCCGGTGAAGGATGCCGTCCGGGCAAGCAAATTCCGCAAGTCCATGGACAAGGTCGGGAAACGCTATGCGAAATCCTTTGAGGAACTGGCAAAGTGAAATCCGAACCTGCATTCCTGACGTTCGCCGAAGTGATTGAAATCCACGATTATCAGATTGAAAACTTCGGCGGTGCGTCCGGATTGCGCGATATAGAACTTTTGAAATCGGCCATCGGAATGCCGTCCGCCACGTTCGGCGGAACGTTTCTGCATCCGACCATTTATGAAATGGCGTCGGCTTATCTTTTCCATCTGGTCGAAAACCATCCGTTCGTCGACGGGAACAAGCGTGTCGGCGCAATGGCGGCTTTGGTGTTTCTTGATTTGAACGGCATTGATTTTGACGCATCCGACGAGGAATTCACCGCCATGGTTCTCCGTGTCGCCAGCGGGAAAATGCTCAAAGCGGAAATCACTCTTTTTCTGAAAAACCACTGCTGCGAACGCTGATATCCTCCATGTGCTGAATTCGCTGCCCGATCCACGCCATCACATTCACACACATACTGTTGCCGCAGGCTTTGTAGCGCGGCGCGTCCGGGCATTCATCTTCCGGCTTGCCTTTCCATGGGATGCGCGTATGATTGTCGGGAAAACCCATCAGTCTTTCGCATTCGACCGGAAGCAATCGCCGGACGGTGGCATTCTGACAGACGCCCATAACACCGGTGCAGTTTTGAGTGTAGGCGACTTCCTCTTTCGCTCCGATTCCGTTTCCGCCATTTTCGACCTGCCGTCCAATCACGTTTTCCGCGATTGCGACTGCCGGAATGACCTGACTTCGGATGGTCGGGAACGCGCCAGTCCAATATCCCTGCTGTTCGCCTCCGGCGTCATTCTTGATGAAGCCAATCGGCTCTTCATCGCGCATGACCAAAGGGAGATTTCCTCCGCCAGTTCCAGCCCGGCTTGTAATCGTAGGTGAAACGCCCGGTGATTCCTTAATCCGGCTGTCGTTGCCGTGATTCTCAAAGCAGACCGCATTCTGATGTCCCGGACATGTTCCGTTAACGAGCGTATTGGAACACTCCTCCAGCGGAATCATGCTTTCGGCTTTGCGCTGCGGATAGAACGAGATGGCTTTGCCGCCCTTGTAATCGGTGGCGATCAGCGTCGGCGCGATTTCCTTTTCATGGATTTCCACTTGCCGGATGTCGAAACATTCCTGCTCTTTCGGGAGGCAGATAATCGTCTGATCGTTGCCGGTTGCGAGAGTGTGGCTCAGATTGTCTCCGATGAGTGCGCCTTTTCCGCCGCCGGGTTTTCCGCACCGCATCCGGATTGACTTTGCCGAATCAATGCCGCTTTCAGCACCGGAGGCAAGTCCTTGCCTCTTCGTTCTGCCCGGCGGAGTATCCCCACCGCGCATTTCGCCGTCAAATAATACTTTGGCGGGATAGAGCCAGCTATCAAGATGTCCGACAAGGATGAGACGTCGCCGTCGCTGCGGAACCGCCCTTGGAAATTCGGGAACTCTGGTATATTGAGCGTCAAGTATTCGCCACGCCACTCCGAAACATCCGGGTGCGTTGGTGACGATTCCGCATTTCCGCCAGCCGTCTTTGGGAGGTTTGACTTCCCATCCGCACAGGAGCGATAAGAATCCGGCAAAATCGCTGCCGCAGTCACCGCTGCTGAGGATGCCCGGCACGTTTTCAAAAACGACGATTCGAGCTTTTGTCCGATAAGCCAGTTTGACAAATTCAAGGGTGAGGTTTCCACGCGGATCGGCGAGTCCCTTCCGCAATCCGGCCAGACTGTAGGATTGACAGGGACAGCCGCCGACGAGCAAATCAATGTGTCCGTCATAGTCTGTTTCCTTTATTTTGGGAAAATCGCCGAGATTGGGTATCCGTCCGCCCGGAGGCAGTTCGGCAATCTGCTTTTTCCAGCTCTCACGGAGCTTCCGGTCTTTTTCATTCTGCGCCTCGGCAGGATCAAGCGAACGCAACGGACGTGTCGCTCCGAACCGTTCGCACAGCACCGCCGACGGGAACGGCTCGACTTCGGCATAGAATTTTGCCGTCCAGCCAAGCGGTTTCCATGCGAGGCTTGCCGCCTCCACGCCGCTGCATACACTTCCGTAATTCATATGCTCTCCGATTTTTCATGATGGTTGATTTTGTTCTGTCCTATTTCTTTGCCAAAATCGGAAAAAACCGTCGGTAAAAATGACCTTTTTCAATGTTTTTTTCGGCTTTTTTGCAGATCGGAGAGTTTGACGGACGATTCTTGCGTTTGCGGAATGGAATACAATTCCCGTTTCCCTTTCTGCATATCGGAAAGACGTCCCGTCATTGCCGTTCGTTTCTTCACCGCACCGAATTCCGGCATGGTGCATCCGAGCATGGACGCGCAGACGGCGCAACCTGCAATACAGTCCAGCCAGTGATTGTCATTCCGTTCAGGACGAATTTTCCATTCATCAACCGTCCGGCCGCGTCCGACAGTTTTTACGCGGTATTCCGCCGTCAAGTGTTCAGCTATCAACTGATGAAGCGCCGGATGCCGTCCATAGAACGAAAGGCTGCTTTTGTCTCCCATCGGCACGGTCAGTCTGGCATGGATGAACGATTTCCAAAAGTTGGAATCGAAAATCACGTGCCGGATGGCGCGTTTCCCCGCCACGTTCGGCATCATCCAGTTGAATCCGAGGCGGTCGCCGGGTTGTTTCCGGTATTCGGTCATCGGCTTGGATGACGCGCCGACATATCTGCCGTGCGCCGGATAGATGACGCCACCCCACTGGCTCTGCCGACAGAACTGGTAAACGATGTCCGTCGAGCTGCCCCAGTTCGCGTCAATCATCGCCCGTTCAATTTTCAGCATCGCGCCGTCCTCCCGTTCCCATTCGCGGGAGAGCATGTCATCCACCAGTTCGGTCAACGCGCCATAGAGCCCGCCTTCCAATCCGGCGGTTGGAAATTTCGACTGGATGGTCGGATTCGCGGATGCCAGCGTAAACATCCGGTTATGCTGTTCCGGCCATGCTCCGTAATCAATCACCGCACCGGTGAAATTTTCCGACCATGCCACCACCGAATAGAACAGCAGGGCTTTTTGAATATCGATGAACATTGTGATGCGGTCGCAAGCCAGCGGCACTTTTCCCGCCGTTAAGCCGTTGACTTTGCTGGCAATCTCATCCACCGACAGCAGTGCGTCATCATCCATATCTTCCGGCAACGGCTCATTCTGATATTCGCTCATGAATGCGACCTCATCCCGGAACTTCAGATTCATGGCATGCTGTAAGGCAGACACCTCGTCGGCATTGAACCGGGCATCCCATTCAACCTCCGAGCCTTCGTCCATTGCCTCGCGATGGGCAAGGTAGAAATCGGTCGCCGCTTGAAAATTGCCGTCCGTCCGCAATGCTTCAGCCCGGATGTCCGCATACTCGTCCCAAAGTTTCATATTTTTGGGAAACTTGTACACCATCTTGGTTTTCTCGCCATTCCAGTCGGGATGCGTCTGACGGTTCAAAATCGTGTCCGCCATATCGCCCGGACGAATAATCGTACACGGCATGATGCCCGAAATTTTCTCGCCCGGTCCGGCAAGACCGAGAATGTCTCCGGCGAGGACACGGACGCGCTTTCGCGTCTGTTCCAGACTGCCGGCCGATTCCGAGGTCTGCGGATCATCGATGATGACCAGTGATGGACGGACGTTTTTACCATCGGCGCGTTTGTATTTCATTCCTCGGATTCGACCGGTTATTCCCGCTACCCGGACGATTACGCCGGATGCCGGACTGTCGGCAATTGTCGGCAGTACGATTTCATTGCTTGTCCACGTAATGCGTGTCCGCTCTCCTTTGTAAAGCTGTCCGGCACATCGGTTGGCAATGCCGTCCAAGGCGGCAATCGGGAAACTGACTTCCGGGAAGTCCGCCAGCAGATGCTCGTTGGTTTCCAGTTCCGTTTTGATGCTGTCCAGCATTTCCAAGGCGGCCGCCTCGGTAGCGCCGACAAGAAACACAAATTCCCGGTGACCGTAAAGCATTGACCACAAGGCGGCGCATTCGGTCATTGTCGATTTGCCACTGCCGCGAGGCATCGCCATGGCGAACAGACCGCCATGCAAAACCGCAGTCTCGATTTTCGCAATCACTTTCAGGTGATCGGCTGACCATTCCAAAGAGAAGTTCGCCGGGAAATAGCTCTCGCAGAACAGTTTGAAATTCGTCCGGCACTGTTCTTTCAGTTCCGGATTCTCCACTTCCGGCAATTCGCCAATATCGCGTCCGGCAAGTGCCAACGCGATATTCCGATTGCGGACGGCGTTCTTTTTTTCCTCGTAGGTTTGATTCACCTCCGACTGCCGGATATGCAGTTGTTCCCGAAGCCACGCCGCATATTTGAACAGATTGACTGTCGAGCCGTCATCGTCGGTAATGCGGAATCCGGCACGTTCACGGTGTCGCCACAGTCTGCGGTCATTCAGCACATCGCGGAGCGGTGTGGAATTCACCAGCCTTACAATTTCAATCGGCTTGAGCCGACTCGGATTCATTGCCATCGCGGTCTATCTCCTTTATCATCCACGCCATGTATTTTACCAGATTGACCGTGCCGTCGGCGTTGACCGGCATTCCCGAATCTATGTCCCGCCGGAGCATTTCCAGCGTCATAATCCGGCAGCCCGATTTGACGAGGACTTTCACCAGATTTTCCGGTGAAAGCGCTAATGGATTCAGATGTTCGTCCATGTAAAGTCCTTATGTTGAAGAATTATCGATTTAATATCGGAATCGCTCTGGCTATGTGCGAATACAACGCTTAATTATCACCAGCGCAACGAGATACGCTCAAAGTCAAAAACCATTAAGGAGTCAGAAATGAGCAACAAAATGAATGTCACGGTCGGAAGCAAAGTCATCGTCAAAGTCGGATGCCGCGAAATCAATGCAACGGTTCTCGAAGTCACCGAAACCGGATGCCGCGTCCAAAGTATCGCCAGCGGCAAGGAATTCTCAACGACGAGAATCATTCGCATCGTCGAGCCGGAAGAATCGCAACCCGCTGAAGAATCGCCAATGCCGGAAGATACTTCCATGAAAGTAGAACAACCGACAGAATCGGAAGAACAAGATGCTCCGAATCCGGTTCCCGAATCCGGCAAGCCGGAGACGCCAGCCAAGAAGATGTCGCTGATGGATGCCGCTGTCGAGGTGTTGAAAAACAGCGGGAAACCGCTGAACACCCGCGAAATCGTCAAGGCGGCAACCGAAGCCGGATTGTGGATTCCGACCGCATGCAAGACACCGGAGCAGACCTTGTACGGCAGCATCTTCCGCGAAATCGCCACCAAGGAAAATCCACGCATCGTCAAAAGCGAGATGAAGGGTAAATTCGAGTTTGCCAAGTAACTTTCCGGATATCCAATCATTCTTCGGATGGCGAGGATTCTTCAACGGCGGGGGTAAGCGATAGCCAGTCGCACCCTTCGCCGTATTTGAATTCAGCCCAGCGACGCCGGATGACGTCGCAGTATTTTTCGTCCAGTTCAATCATCCGGCATTTGCGACCGGTCTGCTCACAGGCAATGAGCGTCGAACCGCTGCCGCCAAAATTATCCAGCACCGTTTCTCCCCGCTTGGACGAATTTTGCATTAGGTAGACCAGCATCTCAACCGGCTTCATCGACGGATGCACGTCATTGTGCTTCGGCTTATCGAAATTCAGCAGGTTGCACTGGCAACGGTCGGAATACCATTTATGCGGCGCACCGGGCTTCCAGCCGTAGAGAACACTCTCGCTTTGGTAATGATAATCGAACCGGCCGAGGACAAAACTGTTCTTTATCCAGTAGAGCGTTTGATGGACTTCCAGTTCGGTATCCTTTGCCGCCAACCGGAAATTGACGGATTCTGAATCGCTGTGGAACACATAGAACGATGCGCCAAGACGCAGGGAATCCGATGCGCAGTGAAACGCCGCAGTCAGGAAGTCCCGGAACTTGCTATCCGCCATGTTGTCGTTCTGAATCGTCAGACCGTTACTGCCCTGCAGGGCAACGTTATACGGCGGGTCAACCAGATAGAGGTCGGCTTTCGCTTCGCCCATCAGTTTTGCAATGTCCTCCGGCTTCGTGGAATCTCCGCACAAGAGCAGATGTTCGCCCAGCCGATAGACCGTGCCGCGAACGCTCTCCGCCTGTTCCGGCACTTCCGGCACCGCGTCCGGTTCGGTTTCGCCGTCCTCGACGGTGTCGGCATCCGTGCCATTCAGCAGCCGATCCAGTTCATCGGTCTCGAATCCAAGAAGCGACAGGTCGAAATTCGCATCCTGCAATTCCTTGATTTCCAGCGGCAGCAAGTCGTAATTCCACTCCGCAATTTCCGCCGTCTTGTTGTCGGCGATGCGGTACGCCTGAATCTGTTCCGGCGTGAGGTCTGCCGCCACATGAACCGGCACTTCCGTCAGCCCAAGTTTCTGCGCGGCTTTCCATCTGGTGTGTCCGCACACGATGACGTGGTCTTTGTCGACCACAATAGGGGACCGCCAGCCGAATTCCGAAATGGATTTCGCCACGGCGTCGACGGCATCGTCGTTGAATCGCGGATTTTTCTCGTATGGATGGACATCCGCGATTTTCATGTTCACAATTTGCATAAAAAGTCCTTTGATTAGGTTTGCAATTCTGATTTTCAATGTCGGAATTGCAAAGTTTTCGGTAAAAAAACAGCCTCCCGGACGCTTGCGGAAACTTTCGTTAGGGTATCGAGTCCTTCCGCCGCCCTCAGGAGGCAATCCCCTTCGGGGGAACCGCTCGATTTTCCATTTTCGAGGGGCGATTTTCGCGTCCCGTGCTATTTTGGTCGATTTTCGGGCATCGCCCTTGTGCGGGGACGGCTCTCATCGGGCGTATGCGATAACGCAACGCCCAGCGATGGCGTTCACTCGCGTCCTGTCGCGTGATAACGCGCAAGCCCAAGCGACTACTGCGTCAGCGTCCGTGTGCGTCAGCGGGGGCTTTCTTCGCGTTCCGGCCAAGCACACGGTATGAGTGGAGCAGGTTCTGACTGCGCGTCACCCATTCCAGATTGGCGGCGCGGTTGTCATACTTGTCGCCGTTGATGTGATTGACCTCCGCCCCCTCGAACCACGTGTCCGCATGCCATGCCATTGCCACGAGGCGGTGGACATAGTGGTTCACGCCGCCGATTTTGACATCGATGTAATGCTCACGTCCGTTCGTGATGCGGAGTCGCTGTTCCAATACCTTACCCGGCAGTATTTTGCGGTAGGTCTTGAATCCGATATGCGCCCGGACGCTTCGTGCCTTGCTCCGGATGAGACCGGTGTCGGATGCCTCGTAGAACGGCATGCCCGGTATGGTACGCCATGGCATTATCGTTTTGGCTTGTAACAATGCTCAGGGAAACGTTCTAACGGACGATCTTCAAATGGAGCGCGCCAGTTGTTTCCACGGATGAGATTGCGACGGTCATGACCACAATTAACCATGTCCCATGCATCCTCCCAATGGGAATCGGCGATTTCTGCATCATCGAATTTCTCCCATTTGCCGAGAGCATCAATGGCTTGTTTGCAAGTATCATCCCATCCTTTGCCGCGGTCAAACTCATTGATTTGCCGTGCGGCGAGTTGCCAGTAAGGGATAAATGCGGTTGCCAGCAGATATTGTATGGCTTCGAGACTAAAAAAGTCACCGCAAGCCAGTGCATTACTGGGAATGCAGATAAACTCATAATCATCGTCGCGTTTCCCAATTTCGAGGTCGATGGCGCAGACAATGCGTCGCCGAAGCCCCGCTTTGCGGCAAAGCCCGGAGAAGAGTTCCCCGATGAGCGAATGTTGCCAGCGCAGGTCAGATTCCATTTCAAAACTCCACGCGCCGAAGCGTTCAAAGATTTTGACGTGAATGCCGATATCCTTTTCGTCATCACGAAACAGCGGGACAAAAACATCGATTGGAGATAGTCTCCCCATCGACTCGGTTAGATTTTTCATAGACATAACAGTTTCCTTAGTTGATGATTGAAGTCAGATAATTGACGCGAGAGCCGCGTCTGGAAAAGAGCGAGAAAATACCTTCGGAATCGCGCACGCGATATATATGCGCAGAGGGCTAAAAACACATACATATACACCCTCTCTCCTAAGGTATATATATTTATATGTTTTTGTTTATAATCAACGATTTAGACATTCGGAAAATCTTCGGAAAGTATTCGGAGATTTCCAAAGGCCATCGCCGTTACGTTCGGAAGGATGTCCGTTTTTTCCAAAGGTTAGGACTTCTTTTTCCGACCCCGCTCCAAGTCTGGTGGCGGTGTCAAAACGGAAAAACGACCGTCTGCATTTCTTGCCACCCACTTTCGAGCTTCCAGTTCCATGAGCAGATCCTGACGTTGTTTTGCCGTTGTTCCGCTTCCGCTGGCCGTGCGTGAGATTTCGCTGGTCAAAACACCATCTCCATGGTCGAAGTCGCGGACGATGCAGAATATGCGTTTCAGTTGCTTTTCAATAATTCTGCTGTTCCCGACGCTCTCGACGATGCCGGACAGAACGCGTTCCGCATTAGCAAAAAGCCACAAGACCAACAGCCTTGCACGGTGACGGGTGTCATCGGTGATGATTACCTCTTCGCCCTGCGTCCGGATATCTCCGGTGACTGAAAGCATTACGACAAAACGCGGATAATACTCATTGCACAGACGCCGCCATGACGGAATGAACCGTTGGTCGCATTTGCCGATGAATACCTGTTGGAGGGATTCAGAATACCCGTCCTCGAATTCAACAATGCCGCGTTTTCGCAGAAATGGTTGAATCGCGAGTTCCATTCGTTTCATGATGGCGATGCTGTCGAAGTTCTTTGGGTTGCCATAGAACTCCGGCATCTTGGCAATAAGGAAACGTCCGACGAATCCTGTCTCGACATCAATGATATCCACCTTTTCGCTGAACACGTTTGGCTGGATATTCGCAATGATGTTTGGAGCGCAGTAGACGGCGGAGCGAGACGAACCGGCTCTACCGCGATCTGAAAAGTTCTCGTCAAAATACCCCATGCCGAATACCTGCGTCAGAAATTCGGCGGCCTTGCTTTGCCAGCAGTCTTTATCAAGCCAGCTTGACATTTCGGAGATGCTCAAGAGAGCGTTTGGCTTTCTCGTCAACATCCCGGCGATACCGGCGGCTGAACCGGATGTACCCAAATTCCAGTCTGGAACGACATTGGTCTTGTCCGCATGATAGATGTCGGGATTTCTCATGTGGGAAAATTTACCAATCAAACCGCCGATGTCCTTTCCGCAGGCCGATGGTGCAACAAGCATTGCATATGCGTTGCATAGCTGACCTCCGCTGGTGTTGATTTTCATTCTTGCGCGATCATGTCCGACGAGAGCCACGCCGCCGAGATTGCCGCCATATCGTTTTACCAACTCCTCGTCCGATGCCACGCCGCTCAAGCAACATGCGGCGGTGACAATTGCTTTAAGCAATGCGCCCTCCAATGGAAGCGGAGGACGCGATACAGAGGCATAAATTTCGGTCAGCTCTCCAAGAAACGTTCCGTCAAGGCAATTCATAACATCTTCATTTGTCACGTTTCGCCATGGCTGGATTATTTCCGGTTCTGGAGGCACAATGATGGATGATGACGCAACAGATTCCTGCTGGCCCTGCTGGTTTATAATGCCGGTGATGTCCACAGACGGCAAACTTGCGTCCTCTTTATGGTCATAGCATCCCGGCTCACGCATGACACGGAATTTGCGCCAGTCGTTGCCGAGGCAATGGTCGTGCAGACAGCGGAATCCGATTGCTCCTCCCGGTGTTTCGGTCAGCGCCGCGGATTTGTTGTCGTGATCCGGATTGAACGGGCAGATATTGAAAATCCACTTGCGGCCGCCCTTATAAGACTGCGGTTGTCCTGCGTCCGGCGCATACTTCGCAATCCATTCGTCAATGTCGAAACCGGGTGATTCCTGATAGGAGGTCACGACCGATTCGACATGTGCTGGCGGCGTTTTCGACGATTCCCCGACAATTTGCTGAAGCAGTTCGGTCGGAACGATTTCAACAGACTCCGGCACTTCAAGGATTTTCGCCATGCGGTGCGGACGCGCCGGGATGGAATCGCCTTTGCAGTTCATCGTGCCGGGAATGCGCCAGATGCGCGCCGGATTGTACACGGTCAAATCCACTTTGACTGCGTCCGATGAGGCTTTCGCAATTTCCGTCACCGCCTGTTGCACCACTCCGCCGTCATCCGCCGGAAGGTCGATGCGGTAGGTCATCTGCGCCCCGTTGCCGGAGTCCAGCATGACGGGAAGCGGCCAACCGAGGGAGGACAGCCCATCGCGGATTTCACGCGCCTTCGCCAACGCCGCCTCATGCTCGGCGTCGGTGCTGGAAATCTTCGCTTTCCGCACGGCGTCACAGTCGATGAGCAACCAACGCCTTTTGACGATGTCCGAGTCGGCGGTGGCCGTTTCCGATTCCGCCGGACAGAGCCGGTTGCAGGCCCGCGCCAACAGATCCGGCGATACGGGATTGATGGTGACATACGCTCCGGCATAGGCGCGAAGTTTTCCGATGGCGGCTACGGCGTTCGGAATGTTGTCGTAATCGAAATATCCCGATTCCGTATGCGGTTTCAGATATCCCGGCGTGACGGCTTTCAGAATGCGGATTTCGAAGACATCCCCCGGCTGAAACCACAGCCTCATGGCGCGGACGATTTCTTCCTTGTCGATCATCTCGCCTCCACCTCGCGGAATGGAATCAGCACCGTCACGCCGACCAGACTGAAAGCCGGGAACGTGACCGCGGGAATGACTTTCGTCTCAAACCATTCCCGCAGGCGGCGGACGGCCTTGTGACGACTGCGCGACAGGATGGCGCGGATGTCCTCCGTTCCGATCATCCGGACGTTCTGCGGACCGCCGGCGGTGTCCATGCGGACGTATTCCGGCGACGAGTTGCAGAAGCGCCCCAGCGTCTTGTTCGGGTTGACGTAGCCGAGGATGTTGCAGATGTCGGTAGCGGCGAACTTCGGGACGCCGTTCATCACGACCATGCGGATGGTGCGTTTGCCATAGGCGAGATTTGCTGGTGTGTTACTCATGGTTTTCTCCCTGGTTGCTTAAAATGAAGCGCTTGTCTGCCTCATTATCCAATTCTGTTTCCTTAAGAAAGCGGATTGCGGCCGCCGCCGTACGGACGGCCTCGACGATCATTCCCCGCTTCGTGCCGCGTTTCTCGTCATAGATGTTCGCCGTCCTGACGAGACCTCCGCATTCCTCGGCGCAGAGGCTTGCCGCCTTGACCGGGTCGCGCGGCCATGCCGGATGGATGGTTTCCGCACGGGCGACTTCCGCCATGATGTTCATGATGATGAGTTCAGTTTTCATCGGTCACCGCCTTCGCCGCCTGTTCCAGCTGGACGAGATGCCGTTCGGCCTCGGCTTTGATTTTTTCGGCCAGTTCGACGAATCTGTCGCAGTCCGCGATGAAGGTCTGAAAACACTGGAAATAGTCCGAACCGGAGCCGTGCGGGGTCAGGAGCAGGTCGTAGTTGCTCATGAAGAATTCCGGTTCTTTCCGGCCCGTCTGTTTCTTGCTGATATGCCAGCGGCGGTCTTTGCTGGTCAGTTCCTGCGTGAGGTTCTGTTCCGAAACCTCCCATTCGATTACGGATTCAGGCATGGGCGTATCCTTTCACGTTGAAATGTTTCTCATGGGCGTTGCCGACGACGCGGATATTCTGATACTGAGTGACGCGGCTGATATGCGCGCCCCGGGTCACGCCGTCGAGGATGTACCGTCCCTCGCGGCTGTTGTACCGGACGATGAAGAGGCCGACCGGGCGTCCGAAGCTGTTGCGGACTTCCACGATGTCGCTGGTGAAAACTTTCCGTTCGCCCTGGTCGAGCAGGCCGATCCACTGGTCGATTTCGCAATCGGCACGGTCGAGCGCCTCGACCGCGCCGTCCATGACAGCGTAGACGTTTTCATCGTCGAATCCGACTGTCGGGAAAATCTCCTTGCTCACTTTGTCGAACGCCCGGAATTCGACGGCGTATTCCGGCTGGCGGATGTACTTGAAATCCATATTCTTGCTCCTTGTTCAGAATGTCACGGTCGCGGTCAGCGTCGCCGCCGCGAACCAGTAGATGGCGTTTTTTATGTCCCGGCAGCAGAGGCATACGATTGCCGCGCCGATGTCGAGACCGATCAGGATGGCCGGAAATATCTGTTTTGCATTCATGTGATCCTTTCTTGCTGATGTGACCAGTTTTAAATTCCTGATACTTTTTGAAATGTATTTTTCTTCGATTTCTTCGCTTTCTGTTAATAATGGCTTGACATGCTTCAAATGCATGTTATATTTATTTGTAGTCAGGATATAAATAACTAGCTTTACAATCATGAACAACGACATTCAAAATCAATTTCGCGATCTTTGCAAAAACATTGGTTGGAAGTGCACGCCCCAGCGTTTGGCCGTGTACGCATATTTGCAGCAAAATCATACCCATCCGAGTGTAGATGTTGTTTGGGATGCGGTGCGTTGCAGCCAGCCGACGATCTCACGCGAAAGCGTATACCGTATTCTCAATGAACTTTCGGAGCATGGCATTATTGGGCGCGTAGATCATATTGACAGTGCTCGTTATGATTGTCGTGTCGGCGCGCACGGACATTTCATTTGCAAAAGCTGCCGTGAGATTTCTGATTTTGATTGGCCGGACGGGACCCAGATACCGCCCGAATTGCTGGCACGGCAAGTACAGCACATAGAAATCAGACTTGTCGGCGTGTGCCCCAAGTGCGCCGCTGCGCACAAGCAAAAGCGGCATCCATCCGAAAAACCAGCGAGCGAAAGAGCAGACACTAAAATAGGAGCACCGTGCTTCTATGGTGATAACCCACAGGAGGAATAGTCATGAGAAGCTTCACAACGTTCGATCTGCAGTATGCGCACAGATTCTACGGATTCAAAGGCGAGGCACAGTATTTGCATGGTCACACCGGCGTTTTGACGATCGAGGTGGAGGATTCCATCAACCCTGGTGTCAACATGGTTTTTCCGTGCAACGAAATTCAGAAGACGGCTTGGGCCCTCTTGAAAAATTTCGACCACGCCCTTATCTTGAGAGAAGATGATCCGCTGCTTCCCTCCGTGCTTGCCGTATATGAAGCGCAGGGAATCAAAAATGGCGCACCGACCAACACGATGAAGGGCGAGGCGTTCAAGACGGAGCTGGCGACGGCCTATCCGGACTGTCGTCTGGTTGTCACGAAGGAAACCATGACGGTCGAAGGCATGATCAAGATCGTCTACGACCTGCTCAAAGACAAACTGAATATTGCCAAGATCACCTTCACCAGCGGTGTCAATGCGGCATCCCAGGAATACAAGCCGGTCGGAACGATGGATCGTTGTCCGCGGTGCGGGATTGCGCTTGTTGATGGAGCCTGCCCGAAGTGCGGCTATAAAAAACATTGATTTCTGTAACGGCATCGCATAATTATTGAGATGCCTGCAACATGCCGTCGGTTTCAAATATTTTGGAATCGACGGTTTTTTCTTCAAGCCGGATGCCGCTTCCGCAACGAGTCCGATCAGAATGATCGGTAAAAACGGTTTTGTATTCATCTGTTCTCCTAAAATGGAATCTCGCTACCATAATCGCTCACGCCCAGGTCCTGCGGACTGTTGGACGGCCAGTCGTTGATTTTTGCGGAATCGTCACCCGGTTCACGCATGACCGGACGTTCGCCAAGGACGCATTTCGTGATACGGTCGAACTTCTCCCCCGCGACAGACTTTACCGTGATGGCGAGCGGAACGGCAAGCATCCCATCGTTTGCCCAAGCGACCGCCTCCCGCGCCGTCGCCGGAACGGGACAGCCAAGGGCGGCGCGGTTCTTCCACCACTTCTCGAATTTCCCTCTGGCGTATCCGGTATGCTCCGGGCAAACCCATTCGGAACGGAAGTCGTTGAGGCCGACCTCGTAGTCGATCCGCATCGTCTTCGGCGTGCCGGGATCGGCGTACCGCTTCTCGTGGACGCAGTAGTAAACATTCTTCACGGCGTATTCGTCATAGAAGATTTCGCCTGAGATGACGCCGTCCTTCGCCGCGTGTTCCGTGATATTGCTCCTCGACGGCGGCGGAAATTCGTATCCGCATTCCGGGCATTTCTGATACGCCGCGTGGATCAGCGCGAGGCACTGCGGACACTTTTTCGCCGGAGCGTCTCCGTTTCCCGGCGTCCTGTCCGTGACGCTTATCATGTCCACGGGACCGTGACGCATGATGTTGCCGCCATAGTCCAGGACGAGGCAATTCTGCTTTCCCGTCTCCGGCGACAGCCTCGTTCCGCGCCCGACCATCTGAATCAGAAGACCCGGGGAATTGGTCGGCCGCAGGAGAACCACGCAGTCGATGTTCACCGCGTCGAATCCGGTGGTCAACACGTTCACGTTGCAGAGAAATTTCAGCGGCGGCTTTTTCGCGCCGAACAGATCCGCCACGACCTCCCTGCCTTTGAACCGGTCGATGATCTCCGCGCGTTCTCCGGGAGAAGTCTCTCCGGTCACCACGGCGCATTCCATGCCGGAATAGGCGGAAATCTTCTCCGCCACATGCCTGCAATGGTTAACGCCGGACGTGAAAATCAGCACCGACTTCCGTTCCCGCGTCAGGTCGACGATTTCACGGCACGCTGACGATACCAGTTCCTCGGTGTCCATCGCCGACGCGATTTCGTCCCCGACGAACTCGCCGCCGCGAATATGGAGGCCGTCCAGTTTCGCCTCGGCGCGTCCGGCACGGGACACCAGCGGAGACAGATAGCCCTGCGTGATCATTTCTTTTAATCCGGCTTCGTAGCAGACCTCGTTCAGCAGATTTTCCGGCTGACAGATCAGTCCGCCTTTCAGTCTGAACGGCGTCGCCGTCAAACCGATGAGACGGACGTTCGGATTGATGACTTTCATGTCTTTCAGAAACGTCCTGTACATTCCATCGCCATCCGGCGCAATCAAGTGCGCCTCGTCCACAATTATGAGGTCGAACGCACCAAGGTCACATGCCTTGCCATAAACCGACTGGATGCCGGCCACGATGACGGACTCCTCCGTATCACGGCTTTTCAGTCCTGCCGAGAAAATCCCGATTTGCAAATCCGGGCAGAGCGCACGGACTTTTCCGGCGTTCTGTTCCAGCAGTTCTTTGACGTGCGCCAGTATGAGTACACGCCCATTCCATTGCGCCACGGCATCACGGACAATTTGCGCGATGACCACGGATTTTCCCGTGCCTGTCGGCAAGACCACACATGGATTGTTCTCCTTGGAACGCAGATGATTATAGACGGCGTCCACAGCCGCTTGCTGGTACGGTCGCAGAATCATTTTTCACGCTCCCGCACGAATCCCGGCTTTCTTCATGTCGAACGCCAGCTTCAGCTTGAGCAATACAAGTGTATTCTCATTGATTTTAAGGAATTTGCATACTTCCCTGTCTGCGTAATTGTTCATGAAAAGAAAGCAGACCAGCCGTTCGGTATTGTCCGTAATTCCCTTCACGAACTCCTGCACGATTTGACAGCGGCGTCCGTTGTTTTGTCTCCTGTCCATTCTTTTATCCTTATATATGCCATGCCGTCCGGCGGCATCGGTTCGCGTTTTGTCACTATGAGTCGGTGAACTTGGGAATCGTCTTCGTACAGCCCTGCGTGAGTAAACGCGTCCAGCAGACACTTTTGACTGTTGTCGATGTCCCGTCTCCGTCTGTCCGGCGGATACAATTCGATGGAAAGTTCCACCGGACAGCGGAAGATCTGGACGTTTTCCGAACGGAACCGCGAGACGATCATTTCGCGGTATTTCCGTCCGTCCCGGCTGATGAGGACTTTCGATCCTACATGCCGGTAGTAATGATTCACGCTTGGAGGCCAGGGCAGTTCAAATTCCTGTGTCACTTTTTCGCCCATGGCGGAGCGGCATTCGCGGTTGCCTGCGGAGGCGGTGTCGCAGCTGCAAAGGTCGCTTTCGGCGCATAACTTTTGATTTCGTTGGTCATTTCATCGTCTTGATTTTTCTTGCAGCGGACGGTGATGACCAGCGGCAGATTATGCAGTTCAAGCGAGTCCCTCGGCGTCAGCACGTTGACCGCGCGGCAGATGGCCGAGAGATCGGCACGGGCCATGCGGACGGCATCCGGGTTCGGATTCTCAAGATTGAGACGCGCCCAGAGCTTGCGGTTCTTGAACTCGCCGTCGATGATTTCAAATTCCAGCTGGAGATAGCGCCCCGTACCGGAACGGGTGTCTTTCATCTCGGAATCGGAAATGACAGCGTTGTATTTGCCTGCCGGGATGACATCGAATCCGGCGCTCGGCTCGACTTCGGTTGCGTTAAAATTCAGTGTGGACATGATGGTTGCCTTTCTGTTATGCCAGCACAAAAACGTGCTGTTTAGTGATGATGGGGTGTCTGGGATTTCTGTTGGTCACGACCGCCGGAGCGGACGGGCAGCGAAGGTGTTCGAAGAAAACGAGAAACGGCATGAAATCATCCCGTATCATCCGGCACTGCGTCCCTTTCTGGATACGCCGTCCGCAGAGATCACAGGTCAGATGACGATGCGCCGTGATTATTTTTTCGGACATTTTTTCACCTCGTAGACTTTGCGCTCCTTGAACTCCTCCTGTTTCCCTTTATTCCAGTTGGAAACCGGGCGGAAGTATCCGCAGACACGGCTGAACACTTCGCAGACTGCGCCGCATTTACTCATGATGGTTCTCCTCAATTTTTTGATAGGCGTCGATGAATGCCTGCCACGAGAGCGGAATTTCTGATGGCAGACCGTAACGGTTCTTGGCGATGCACGCAGGACTCCCTTCAAATCGGATAACTCTTTCTCCTCCGTCTGCGCCAATGGGGGCAACGATTCCGCGTTCTGAACTGAATTTTCCACTCTCTTTCTGTACACGAAACTTTTTCCAAACAAATCCGACAGCATCGGCCCATTCGATAATAAGCCCGCAAGCGTTTTTATTCAGTCTTGGCGTATGGCGGTCATATGCCATTGTTTCCGGGTCTTCAACGTGTTCGATTTTTGCATGGGCAACAAGAATAATTATCATGTTGCGTTTATCACGAATCTCATCCAGCAGCGAAATGAGGGATCGCATTTTTTTGAGAGCCAGCGATGCTCCCGTTCCATATTGACCAGGAACGCGTTCGATACTCTGAACGTCATATTCACGACAAACTTCTTCATGAATAATTCGTTCCAGCCAGTCGACGCTGTCTACTACAACCGTTTGAAAATCATGAGGCTCATCGCGAAGTGCAATTAGTTCGTTCATGACCTCCGAGAGGCGATGTGCCAACGGAAATCTTTTACAACCGATTGACCCAAGCCCATCCTCCGTCTGCACAAAAATGGCGTTGGGCGCGGATGCTCCGAACGTGGATTTGCCCACGCCTTCGCTCCCGTAAATCATGATTCTCGGCGGCTTGTTTTCCCGCCCCGTCTGAATGTTTTCAAGCATTCCCATGGTGATAAAATCCTTTCGGTTAAAGTGTGTCGATGATTCGGGTATCTTCATAACCGGTCGGCCATACGCCGCTGATGCAGCAGTTCCGATAGCGTTCCAGCGCCGCCTTGTTGGTCAATTCCGCGAGGTCAAGTACCTCGTCGGTGAGCTTCCAAACGCCAGTCGCAAACGGCTCGTTCTTTTCCACAGCGATGATATGCACGGGAACATTGCGCCCGGTGGCCTTGCGAATAACCGCCCGGTAAAACGCCATCTGATAGAGGTAGCCGAACCGGCGGCAGTCGGATTCAAACCACTTCAGCGAATCGCAGGTCTTCAAATCGACCAGCCCAATTTTCTCGCTGAACCAGTCCATGCGGATCTGGCAGGGGACAGCGCAATACTCAGCGCGGATGACTCCCTCCGCCACACCATCGGAAAGCAGTTCCGAGGCGACCGGATGAAGCCAGACGCTGGTCTGCAATTTCATGATGAAGTTGTAATCCTTACCTGAAACGACCTCGCGTTCCTGCGTCGCTTTCCATTCGGCATAGGCCTTTGTCGATTTACCGAACGGCTCTCCGGTGCGGGGATTCGTCGGCCCGTCCGTCACGACGAACTGGCTGTCGAATTCGGGGCGTCCCTCAAGGATCAGGCAGTGTGACGCCCTCCCGATTGCGAATGCCGGTGATTCGGATTCCTCGATCTGCCCAAGGATCTCCTTGCGGTAGAGTGCCGGACTTTCCCGAAAATCCGCCAGCATGTGCGAGGACATGCAGCGTCCCGCTTTTGATTCGGCGTGATACTGTTCCGCCGGTTCTCTGATGATAAAGTCAATGGTTTTCATTTGTGTTCCTTTGTGTTTGACGGTTTTTCCTGTCTGTCCTATTTCTTTGCCAAAAACAGGAAAAACCGTCGCTGTTTCAAAACTTTTTTAGAGTTTTATTCCACTCCGGACAAAAATCTCCCGAATTTTTTTCATGCGCCAAATACGGATGGTGGCATCGGGAATACCGAGGATTTCTCCGATTTGCTCGAAGGTGTGGCCGTCCATGATAAGTTCGCAAATCCGCCGGAGGTCATCCGGGAGACTCGCCACCACGACCCGAATGTCCATGTACAGGATTTTTTTGTCGGAATCGTCAATCATCGGCGTGATGACGGTCGATTTTTCTTTTTCCTCGTCACGGACGCAGTCTTCAATCGGAAGACAGGGCGTGTCGTTGTGTTTGCGGATTCTCTGGCGATAAATGTTTTTCGCCGTCAAATCCACGGCTTTGTTCAGATAGGCCGATCCGGTAGCCGATTTGCCGTTCGCATCAAGAAGAGTCTTTGCCCGGCATACGGCTATGGACATTTCCTGAATGAGGTCGCAGCGGTCGGCCTCGACCAGATTTGATTTTCCGATCATGGTGTCGGCCACATAATAGATGTGATCCATGACGGAGGCCGGAATTTCGGGGACGGGCTTGAGCGTTTCGCTCGCGGATTTTTTTTTGTTTGCCATTTTTCGCAAACTCCTATGAGTTGAACCGGAGCGGAATTGCTTCGGCAACCCACGGCGCTTTTTGCGCGAAAGTGGCTGCGGATTATGAAAAAAAATATTTTGAGGCGAAAGTTCTTCATTTTTTGCATTCTGTTTTTGCACGAAAACGGCATAAATGCAAAAAAGCCCGACTCGGCATCAATCCGAATCGGGCTATATGGAAGGGATACTATGTGTCAGTTCAGCAGCATCTGCTCCTGTTCGTCCCAGTTGAGGGGCAGCTTTTTAAGAAGTTTTGTCAGAGACAGTCCGTTCGGAGCCGTTCCGTTGATGAAGAGACGGACAATTCGCGGTGACAGCTGGTTTAGCCGGAGTATTCGTGCGACATACGACTGGCCGATCTTCAGTTTTTTTGCAATTTCTCCGGACGTTGCGCAATGACCGCTGTCCAGCAGTTCCTGCCAGTATCCGGCACGGGCGAAAGCGTTTAGAACCGCCTCGTCGCGGCTGGGAGCGGTGTTTTCGTCCTCCGGAGTGATAATCCGTTTTCTGCCGGAAAATGTCCGCAAACTCATGGGAACCGTTATCTGAATGTTCCCGTCATCGGTCAATTCAATCGTTGGCACTTTGCACCTCCTTGATGAGACCGCGCATTCCGGCGGTCTTGATTTTTATTGTTATTCCCGTTTCAAGGACGGTCACGCTCTCCACCAGTAAGTGAAGCAGCCTGTCGCGTTCGGCAGGGAACAGGTCATCCCAAAATCCTCCGATGTTGCCGAGAGCGTTGCGCACTTCCGCGATTGTCGTGCGCAACTGTGTTGCCACCATTGAGATAAATGTCGGCGTGTAGAAGAGCATCCCCAGCTGCGTCACCACCGCTTTTTCCACATCACCTGCCGGAATTGTTTTTACGGGGCAGGTATGAATATCGCGTTTGGAATCCTTCAGACACATGTAGTAGTTGTACTGCCTGCCGCGGCGCATCGAATAGGTCGGTCCCATAGCCCCGTCGCAGTGACCGCACCGGATCAGTCCTTTGAGCGGCGAATATCTTTCTTTCGCCGGTCTGCCTCTCGGCACGGGCGCGTTGGTTTTCAGAATCTCCTGTGCGGAATCCCAGAGTGTCCGGTCGACCAGCGCCTCGTGTTCTCCCGGGTAAACGCCGCCTTTATAGGCGACTTCCCCGATGTATGTGCGGTTGTTTAAGATTCTGTATATATGGGATGCCGTCCAATCCTTGCCCTGCCGGGTTTTTATGCCGCGAATATTCAGCAGATGGGCGACATCGCGCGCGGATTTTTTCTCCACGAAGGTTTCAAACATCAGCCGGATATATTCCGAACTCTTTTCATCGGGCAGAAGGTGACGGTCTTTCACAAAGTATCCGAACGGAATTGAGCCGCCCACCCATTGTCCGCGTTTGCGGCTGGCCGACATTTTGTCACGGATTCGCTCGGCGATAATTTCCCGTTCATATTGCGCGAACGTCATGAGAATGTTCAGCATCATTCTGCCGGACGAAGTGCTGGTGTTGATTTCCTGCGTCACCGACACGAAGGATACGCCCCATTCGTCGAATTTTTTACTCAGTTCGGCAAAATCGCAGATTGAGCGCGACAGCCGGTCAAGTTTATAGATAACGATAATGTCCACCAGACCGTTGGCTGCATCGTCCAGCAACTTTTTCAGTGCCGGACGCTCAAGGTTGCCGCCGGAGAAGCCTCCGTCATCGTAGCGCTCCGGCAAACATATCCAGCCGTTGGCACTTTGACTTGCCACATAATTTTCCGCCGCCAGCCGTTGCGCGTCAAGCGAGTTGAATTCCATATCCAGCCCTTCTTCCACGCTCTTCCGAGTGTAGATGGCGCAGCGTTTTTTCTGTGTATTCGCCATTGTCAATTCCTTATTCCGAAGAATTTTTTGCCGTTCCATTTCGTTCCCGTGATTACCTGCGTAATAGCGGTGAGGGAGCGATAGGTGCATCCGGCGTATTCATAAGTGCCTTGCCCGGTGGCAACCACCTCATAGACTTTGCCGTGCCATTCCCGGCTGAAGCGCGTTCCCCTTGGAATCATTCCGGGCGGCAGTTTCACATTGTCGAGATTGGCAAGCGGATCGCGTCGGGCTATCTGTTCCAGCGACTCCTTTTCCTCCTTGGAGAGTCCGCCGTAGTAGACTTCCTGTATTCTATAGGCCAGCCGTCTCCGCAGCGACTGCACCGAAGTCAGCTTCGTTTCATAACCGTACAGTTCCGCATATTTCTCCTGAAGTTCCTTCACGTCCATCTGGCTCAGGACTGCCAGCTGGCGCGTCACTATTTTGACATCCGGCATTGTAACCTCCTGTTGGTGATTGGTTTATTGTACTGTTACTTAAGCGTGGGTTTGCCGGTATAGCCAGAGCAGTTTCGAACTTTCTTTGCAGGGCATCCGCCACGATTCGCGCGGCTTCCCAAATGTTGTCGGGAACGGTTTTCGGTTTTTGCATAGAGCCTCCTGTGGGGTGTAACCTTGTCCATCCCTATTTCTTTGCCAAAAATGCGAAAAACCGTCGCTCTTCCCAAAATATTTTATGATTCCGGCTTGACTTTTATGACAGGTGTAAGTATAGTAGTTTACAGAATAAAAAATAAACCAGATGGAAACGGAGATACTTATGCCCGGCGGAAGCAAAATATTCGGCGATTATATAAAAGACCTGCGCAATAAGAAAAAGGAACACGACGATTCCTTTTCCGTTCGCGGCCTTGCCGACAAGATCGGTCTCAGCGCCACCTACGTCAGCAAAATCGAGCGAGGCGAGCTTCCCGCCTCGGACGAAGCCGTTTACCGCCTGGCCAAAGCGCTTGAAGTGACGCCGGACGAACTTTTTGCCCAGGCTGGTAAAATTGATCCCAATCTGGAAAAACAAATTGCGGCACACGCTGCTCCGGTGAAAATGGCGGCGTTTCTGCGTACCGCCAGCGGACTCTCCCAAGAGCGTCTGGACATGTATCAGCGTATGATTGACGCTGCGGAGGGGAATGCGCCAAAGCCGGACAAAGGGGAAGAAGATGTCGAGAAAATATGACGAACGGCATCGGATGCCAAACAAACTCATTGAAGGACTTGCCGACGGGGTGACTTCTCAGTATTTGCAGAAATACCCTTATCGCGCGCATTCCGTGCCTGTATCTCCGGAAAAAATAATGGACTGCCTTTGGGATTTTTACGTCGAAACGGAAGATTTGCAATCCGAGTACGGCACGGGAACCCATGGCGCTCTTTTTATTTATGACGGTGAACGCAGAGTCGCCATTGATAAATCAATCGATCCCAAAGTGAACCCCAGGATGCTGGGGCGTTATAATTTCAGCGTTGCGCACGAAGCCGGACATTGGGTCATTCATGCGCCCGATATGCTGGCCGATGAAAACGCGCCTTTACTCCTTGGCGAAAAAGGGAAACCGACTATTTTGTGCCGTTCCTCAAACCGGGACGAACGCGAACGGCAAGCCGACCGCTTCGCCGGATATCTATTGATGCCGCGCGACCTCGTGTACGAGGCATGGCGTGCGAAATATGGGGATAACTCAAAAGCCCCGAACGTATTTGAGGAACTTCAAGAGTTGCGCGAACGGTTTCATCTGCCGCCAGACAGCCGAAAGGTCTTCTGCCAAATCGCGCATGATTTCGCCGCCACGTTTGCCGTGTCTCCGGAGGCCATGCAGATTCGGCTTTCCGAACTCGGGTTAATCAAGTTGGAGGAGGACAATCAGATGGATTTGTTTTAAGGCGCGGACTTCACGGTCCGCAGGGGACTTTTTGTCTCAATGCTGTAACCTGCAAACTTTACACGGTATAATATTAATCACACAACGAGAAAGGACTTATTACCATGTGCGACAGTTTCTCTCCTAAAAAAGCAGTCAACAGATTCATGCCGAAACTGTTTTCCCAGTTCTTTGAACAGAATCTCGTTCAACTCAATGTTGACTGGAACGCAAACACGCCCAAGCGGCGCTACAACACCAACGTATTTCTTGCCTACCTTGCATTGGATGACAATGTCAAGGCAAGGATCGAACCGATCCTTTATGAAATCCATACCGTTGCGGCGAATATCGGCACGGGCGAAAACATCCATCGGCTTCTTCAGCAGGAGGGCGTTACGCTTCCTCCGGATATGGTCGAACAGACCATCCAAAACCAGACGTTGTGGGTCTATCTTTACGCAAAAAATGTTTGGGACCGGATATCCCGTTTCGCTTATGCGGACAAGGTCGCAAACTCGCTATGGTTTTCCACCGGCATAGAACCCGATGGCGACGAGCCGCCGATTCCCGACAATGAGAACCCGGATACGGAACTTCTCGCACATGAGGTTGGGGAACGGCTGAAAATGCGCGACGGTCGCGGAAGATATGCCCAGGCGGAATATTTTCTGCGCAATGGCGTAGACGAATACTATTTCGTTTTTCTTGACGATTACAATAAGCACAAGACCGAGTGTCGCGAGGGGCATTTTGTTCACGACGCCGTCAATTACGACTCGGTCGAGGTAGTTTTTGTCTTTCATCGCGATACCCGGCAGTTGGAGGCACGGCTTCTCAGCGGCAATCGACAGGAGAAGATGGATTTTTGCGACATCTGGGCGAAGTGCGTCAAAAACTGCCATGCTGCGGGGATGAGTGTCAGCAAGCCGACATATATGGTCGACCGGATATTCGAACCGGACTTTCAGTTTACCGGCGATAACGAAGGAAAAATGGTCTCGGCCCGCATCCTGCGGCTCTGCATGTCGGTTCTCGGCTGTCCGGGCAGTCGGCGCGTCTATGAGGAAAAGAACGGCGACATCAATGAAAAAATGGAGCAGGAAATCAACCAGAAAGCTCTTCCGAAAAAGAACCGAATCATCGAATATGTTGTCATCCAGTATCAGCTTGCCGATGAATTCGGACGCTCGAAATCCCAGCAGCTCAAAGTGTCCCGTGACGGCAACGACATCCTTGACAAGAATCCGGCGGTGCAGAATATCCTGCGCGAATCTCTGGTGAGGTGGCAGATTGCGGCGGCTTGATTTCACAACTATCGCGGCGCTCATTGGGCGGCCGGGGAAGATTTTGCTGACGCCTGCCGATCTCGGTGCATTTCCGCATCCGTTTGTCGAAAACGGCCTTCTTGTTGAAGCTGGACGGGCCGATTGCGTTTCATGCCCGTGCGGCGGCGGTCATTTTGAGACGGTGACACGCGACCTTGTCGGCGGGAAGACAAAGTATTCCGTTTATTGTCCGGAGAGTGGCGAACTGTACGATATTTCCGCCGACGATCTGCGTCTTTGGACAATCAGCATCCCCGCAATCATGCAAGAGATCCAACGCCGTTTTCAATGCTCCGGCGAACCGGTTGAACGGGCTTGCGGCCTCTGGTATCTCGGTGAAAGCCAGTGTGCGGTCGCAGGTTTCCGGCGGCAGATATTTTTCACGGAGAGGCTGACTGCGGAAGTCGACACGGCATTGCCGGAAGGCTCGACGCAGATTTTGATAATCGGCGAAGAAAACCCGGCTTCGACTGCAAAATTCAAGGATCGCGTATTCCAGATGCACGAACTGTTCCGGCTTGACGATGACGGGATTTCTTTCGATATGGATCGGATAGCCGAACGCTGCTGCAATATGGTTCAGGAAAGGAAATCGCTTGTCGTTCCCAAGAACGCCAAGCAGAAGTCGCGCGAGGAGATTATCAAGGATTTCCTCAAAGAACGGATAATGACTCTTCGGGACGCATATTGGAATGCTGTAAAACGGGATAAGAAATTTAAACTGCCGAAGCGACCATCCTGCGCGGAAATAGCGGCATACATCAAAATCGAGACACACGGATCGCAGACTCCGAACCAATCCACGGTAAACCGCACCATCGCCAACAGCACCGACAAGGAGTTGCTTGATCTTTGGACTCACATGGAAGATATCAACACAATCCGGGACTATCACCGAAAGAAAAAGAGAGCCGTGATTCGGGATGGCGGCGACGAGGAGTATTTTTCGGAAAGATTCGGACAGACCGCTCCGGAACCGCCAGGCAGCGGTTTTCATATGGTGTAACCTTCAGCTGTTTTGCCAAGGACTTGAATTGTCGCATTTTCGACTGCAGGACTTGTTTTTTATTCATTCCACCAACCATGATGATATTTTTTTGAGCTTGATGCTTTTCGCAAGTACTCAGGTCGATGACGATGCTCGTATGATTTTATCCATAGCGGAACGGTATTTTCCCCGACCACCGCAGGACTCGGTCTGAATGGAACGGAGAAAACGGAGAAAGAAACGGCAGATTTTGCCGGAATCCGTACCGGAGAAGCATTCTCCGTCCGGCGCGAAGGGGAGTGCTTTCACGCTCGCAAACGCCCTGACACAAGGGCTTTACAACACAAAGGACAGGATTGTTAAAATCCTGTCCTTCAGCGACTTAAATACTAAAATGGTGGAGGTTGTTTAATTAAACCGCAATTATTCTCTGCCATTGCAACGGATTGAGGATTAACGGATTGCGATTCTCCGTTTTTTCAGAGGTACAAGCATTGCATTATAGGCTGCTTCGAATTGGTGAAGTGAGCGTCAGCGGACGGGCGGCGTTTGCGCCGCC
>ENA-UOOH01000960-UOOH01000960.1-fermentation-metagenome-genome-assembly--contig:-NODE-960-length-30072-cov-4.520738_pt1 | contig 30072 bp, 28 predicted proteins | sample MGYA00245778_ERZ724025 | MGnify/ENA primary metagenome ERZ724025 (study PRJEB28704, sample SAMN03018313) | fermentation metagenome | biome: anthropogenic terrestrial biome; feature: soil; material... | reverse complement strand
TTCCTTTTTCTCTATCAAAAATAGCCATTCGACCATCCCAAGTATGCCAACGCTTAAACGCAGCCGAGTGAAACCGCTTTGGGTCCCAAGGATTAAGTGTTTCTACTAGTTTATCCTCTATAAACTTCTGAAACTTAGCTGATTCATTATTAAATTCTAATGTAATAAAATTGTTTTTAATGTTTAGTTTAATGTTTTTTCCCTTCTTCTAAATAGAAATTAAGCCACTTTTCATCTTGTTCATCCATCCAAACATCCTCTGGATGGTAGTATGGTCTATCTTGCCCATAGTATTCATAATCATACCAGTATGACTGAACTGCATCATATTCCAGAGGGTTACCTTTACCAACATCAACATATCCCTCTTGTTTATTTCTTAAGTTATGCTCCCACTGGTGTCTATCCTTAGTTTGTTCTTTCCAGCCAGTCCCACCAGAGCGAGGTTCCAATTCCCAGTCATCCCATTTATTAGCAGTCTTACCTTTTGCATGTAATCGTGGAATAGGCTCACCCAGTGACTCATAGTACCTAGTATCTGCTTGTTGTGCATACCATCTTTCAAAATGATTAGAACTACGATAACCACCCCAAGTATGGCTATGTTGTCCCTGTCTATGGTCTGCATACTGTGGAATAGGTCCAGATGTATGCACATGCTTAAATCTACGCTTCTTATTAGCTTCTTCCATTTTTGCTCTTAATGAATTATAATTAAAGTAAATAGTTTCTGGATTAATATAAGACACAAAATAAGCATTATTATCTTTATCTCTTTTTAATAGCTTAACATATTCACTGGATTGTCTCTTAGGAATTTCATCTATGGTATCAACCCAATCACCATCTTTGTTTTGGTGTTGAAACCCAGTAAAACCAGTAACATATTGCTTACCCGAAACATGGTAACGCTCAGTGTACCACTTAATGAACTCATCTACATATTCATGGTTGTAGGTAGCTATTAAATTATCTATAAAGCTTTTGTTATTTGGTCCACCCTCAAAGTTAAGGTGGAGATAAGACATCTCTAAGTTAAATTCATCTTCATTATAAAGTCTTACTAATTTACCCTTAAAAACTTTACCATACTCCTTAGACATAGATACACAACCTTTCTATATAAAAATAGTATAGCATATTTCAGCTATACTGTCAAGTATTAGTCATGCTATAATTTCCAAGACAATAGTACACCAGTAGCATCATTAAAGTGTGGGTCGAGTAATATAGTTAATCTAATGCCCTGTTCTCTGAAATAAGATACAAAATATTTTTGAAATTTAGCTACTGTTTGAATAATGTGATACTCTTCTTCATCTGTATAAGGTCCCCAATACTCATATTCTAAGGAATCCTGCCCTAAAGAGGCTTGTTTAACACATTCCTTGATTATGTTATCCCTAACTCGCAAAGCCTCATCTAAATTTTTTTCACGAAGCTTATCTGCTAAATTAAATTTTATGTCTTTACACCTTGATTCATGTCTTGCAAGTTTAATAGAGTCATTATAAGTTTTAGAGGTCATCTCTAAGGATTTAACCTGTTCTTTAAGGTCTTCTATTTCCCTATCTTTATCAGCTATTAGCTCTTGGTAGTAGTTAGTAGATTCCACAGGTCTATTAAAAAATAATCCCACTATTCTTCAGCCCTTTCTAAATAGCTTAATGCTAAGTCTTTTAAGTCCTTATCCTGATAAAATTTATCCATATATTTACCTAGTATATCAGCATCAGACTCTGTAGCTCCAATTTCTAATTCCTGTTCTTGCTTAGGTTCCACCTTTAGCTGAATATTGGCATACGGAGTTCCTTCTTTGTGTTGTTCTTTATAGGCTTTAGTTATTTTCTGATATACATCTTTATCATGCACCACAATTTTAACATAATTCTTATTCATTGACTCAAGTAATTCATCAATATCAATCTTATCTTGGTCTACGTCATAAATCATAAATTTAGGAAATTTATCAGATAAGTCATAAAACTCAGATTCTCCTGTTTCAGTATCAATAATGTCAAACCCACGAGGAGCACCTATTCCATCTTCATTAACGTCATTAAAATTAAGCTCAGTTAAATCACCAATGTACCAAGCCCGCTTAGACTTGCTTTGCTTTAGAATCTGTCTTGTATGATAATGGCTTGTCACAATACTAGTTACATATTTACGATTCCATCCTAAGTCAGCTAAATTATAAGCCCCGCCAAGTTTATGTGAAGCCCAGCGACCAGAGCTAGAACCATCTATCCCTAAATGAGCAAATAAGATTGTTTTAAGCTTGCTTTTGGTAATATAATCTAATTGTTCAGCTAACATCTTTTTAGAGCTCTCAACGTCCTCTGTGAAGCTTACAAGGGCTAATGCTGTTTCATCCTCTAACTTATGGACTTCAACCAAATCTTGGGCTACTATAATCTTATGGTTCTCTGTGGAGAAACTACTTAGGATATCTACTGAGTTTGGTTTCATAAAGCGGGATGATTCGTCATGATTTCCAATTGTTACAAACAATTTAGAGCCCTTAGGACAAGTATGAAACATTAGAACAACTTCTTTAATACAGTATGAATACATAGCTGGAGAAATCTTATTCCGCTGGTTGAATAAATCCCCATTAATTACATAGTTAGTTATTCCTTGTCCTGTACCTGTTTTAAAAGCCAGTCTCATTGCCTCTAATATATTTTCTAGTCTTGAGTTAGAGACGGGATTATCTACAGGTAGGGCAAAACTAGAAAATGTATCTAAATGAATATCTCCCATTGCTAATACTTTCATTTGTCATCATCTACTTTCCAATCAAATACAATATAAAATCCTTTGGTTATATTTTCACTCATGGCTACACGTAATCCCTGCTCTTTATAATAGTTTACCATCTATTCAAGGGTATTAGGATAGTCTTCTTTAAGATTGCCTAGGGTGCAGGTGAATCTATAACTAACCCTGTACCCTGGATTAAGCCTTGACCAACTTTCTCCCTTTTTAGAACGTTCTATAAAACTGGGCGTAATAATACTAGTTATTTCTTCTAAGTTAGGGCCTAGAAATACCCTAACATTATTTTGTAGCTCATCTACTAGTGCCATTACAATAATCTCCTCGCCTGTTTTTCTGTTATCCTGTCACCCGTTGCTTCATCCCGATACCACCTTGCTTCTGTAGTACCAGGTTTATAATGCTTATCATCCAAGTCCTTAGGATAAGGTAAAATATCATATCTAAGCAATTTCATAAACTTCTTTTTATTTCTTTTATCCATCGCTAGATATAGATATTTATACTTTTGAGTACGATACACTCGGATTACTTCCTTAGCATTTTTGTCATAGTGTCTACTATGCTTGTTAAACCCAGAAAACTTATCTGTTCGAGCCTTAGTTTTACCTAGATACATAAAATTAGTTGCTTGATATATTCCACCGATATGATTCATCCCTGAATCAGCAAAGCTTACCACAGCTAGATTAAGCTCTTTTAACTGTTTTAGTGACCAAGCTACAAACTTACTGGTAATATTCTTTTGAGTCTGTGAGACTTCATCTTTAATATATAGGCGGTTTAACTCAATAACTTTACTAGCATATTCTACACCAAACATCCCTGTTTGTAAAGACCGAGAAGCGGGTTGCCCAAAGGTAATTACTCCAGCAAGCTTATTATCTGCATATAATCCAAAAGCGTAACTAACTGATGGCATTCGATGTGCATAATGATAGTTTAAAATTAAGTCTTTAATATCATTCTTATCTGGTACTGGTGCAAATGTTATTCTCATAATTAGTTCCTCCTTACTAACTAAAAACAGTATACCACCAAAATGGCATACTGTCAATAGCTAATTTCGATTATATTTAACCTTTACTGCATTTAATTCTGATTCTCGTTGTTGCTCTAATTCATCCTTTTGGTCATCGTTATCCTTGGGTAATTCCTTTTCCTTTTGATTATAGATGTCATTAATCTTCTTAGTTTCCATAGAAAAATTATAGTAAGTTTTTACATCTGGGAATGTCTTAGCTTCTTCTGAATCCCAGTCTAAGTCATCACCATAAGTTTTTCCAAAAGCTGGTTCTGCAAACATAGGGAAGCGCATTTTTCCATTACCTAAATCCCACTGTTTTGGTACATCATAACCAGTAGCATCTAGAATAAATTCTTTAATTGGCAAATGCTCCATGATATACTTAACCTTTTTAGTAACTTCAAAAACCTCATCTGGGTGAACATCTACTACAATACTATCATGTACTGTAAGAATAAGTTTAGATTTCATATTATTATCCCTGAGCCAGCTACGAATTTCAATTAAAGCGGAATTGGTAATGTAGGGTCCACTGCCCTGACATGCAGCATTGAAAGACTGTCTTAAAGCTCTTTGCTTATCTCCATAAGAACCATGCTGTGCTTCTGGTAATCTGCGGTAATTACCTTGAATGGTTTCTACATAACCATACTTTTCTACAAATGAATGAACACCCTCAATGTAGTCCTTAGTTTTAGGCATGGCACTCATAACTTTATCATAAGTTACTTGTGCTTCTGATTCTGATTCTCCTAAGCTATCTGAAAGCCCACCAATGCTCATCCCATATAAAATTCCAAATGAAATTTTCTTAGCAGCCTGTCTCTGTTCAGGTTTTACTTCATCAATAGGTGTATTAAAGGCAATTGAAGCATTACGCTTATGCACATCTGCGCCGTCTAGTAAGGCTTGGATTAATCCGTCCTCATTACAAATAAGAGCACTTAGGAACACTTCCAATGATTTATAATCAAAGTTAAAAATGTAGCCACCTTTAAATCTGGAAGTATATAGTCCTTTAATTGGATAGTGATATGCTAAATCATCGGGATTACTACTAGGTCGTGGAATTTGTTGACTGTTGGGATTACTTGAACTTAGACGACTTGTAGTGGTTCCTGTAATATTAAAAGTAGCATGAATAAAATCATCACAAGCAAGCTTTGGAAGTGAATCAACAAAGCTACTTAAAATCTTTTCTATTTCATTATATCTAATAACTAGCTTAGCTAGGGTATCATTATATTTATCTACTAGGTAAGGTAATGATACCTTGGAGTCTACCTTATAGTCATCCCAAGTAATTTTTTCTGGATGAGATAGTAATCCTTTTTTCTTAATCGAAGCTGGTTTTAAATAATCCTTTTCTGGTGGTAGCTCATATCCTAGCATATTATATAAAATATACCCTAATTTATCTCCAGAACTTGGTGTAAACTTATACTTAGGTATACCCTTACTATCCTTACCACTAATCTTGGCAACCTCTGTAAAGAATTGTTTTTGTTCCTCTGTTCTTTCTTTGGTAGGAATTTTCTTAATCTGTTCTCGCTGTGCAATTAAGTTAAGGCGATGTTGCTCATATTCTTTAATCTCTGGAACTTCCGTATACATCTGGTCAATGAGTTTATCTTTCATATTCTGATAAGCATTATGATATTCACCAGTTGCTTTTTCAGTATCAAAATGGGCTCCAGTATGCTCCATATAACAGATAGCATCCACCAGTTTAGGATAGAAAGTATAACATAGGTTAGTCCACTTTTTGTTCTTTAAAATCTTTTTAGCAAAAATATGAAAAAGTCTTAAAGTTGCATCAGTATCAGTAGCAGCATATGGTAATAAAATTTTTAGTGGTAGCCACTCAAAATTCATATTAGAACCATCAACTTCATTTACTAATGGTTGATAGTCTGATTTTTTAACTTTCTTAGGTTTTTTACCATTTTCTTCTGCTTCTTTAGCATTCTTTTCTTCTTGAGCTTTATACCAATAGTTATATCTATTTTCTTGCATTTTAGCAAAATACTCATCACGTGGCTTTTCATAATCCCCTAATGTAAGATATTTCTTAGAAAGAAATTTAAGTCCTTTCTTAGCACTACGCTCTTCACTATACCCAATATAATAAAAAATCATAGTATCTAATACCTTAGTTGCATATTCAAGACCCATAATATCCATCATTGCTCTAATATCAAATTGAGCATTGTGGAACACCTTAAACTGATTACGCTCTACTAGTTCAACAATCCATTTAAAAATTTGGTCATGTTGCTCCTTATTCCAAGGATGCTCATCTTTATGGTCTAAAGGAATAGCCACTCCTTGATGGTCCTTCCAGGAACAAGAAAAGGTAATCATCCGAGCACCTGGTAACCAGGTCTGTAATGTATTAGTTTCAAAGTCACATGCAACTATTTTTTGCTTGGGTAGTATATTTTCGAATAAATTTTTAACATCACTAAAATCTGTAAATATTTCATACTCACCTAAATCAGGTTCTAAACCCTTTGGACCACTTTTAAGAAACCTTTTAAGTTGATTCATCAAAATAATCATTTTATCCTTTTCAGGGATAGACATCATACTACTATTACTTGCTAAGGAAGGCATAAAAGCATAATAGGAATCAATTCCATTTTCTGAGTATTTGAAAACATTATCTGATTTAGCTTCTCTTTCCATTGCATAGTTAGTTTTATCAGGGGAATAAATCATTCCCTTACCTGCTAGTTTACCAAATCCAATAACCAAATCGGGTTTATCTTTCTTAATTTTAGATTGTAACTTTTCAGCAAAAGGCTTAAACTTAGCCAAGCTGACTGGCTTAGGTGCATTATTTCTATCTACTTCTTGAATCTGTGGATATGCAAAAGTAATGTTTATATTTTCAAAGGATAAGCCTAATCCAGACCTTGGGGCAGTAATAATTTTATATAAGTTTTTACCAACCTTACTACCAAAAAAGTCTAAGGTTCCTTCATTATTAAAGAACTCTTTTTTAAAGGTATCAAGAACAACCAATACTTTTGGGTTTTCTAAATCCACTAATCTTCACTCCCATCTAATAGTCTGCCACATTCAGGACTACGTTCTATATCTTCTAGAGTTAGTTTATTTAAAGCTTCAATTAATTTTTTCTCAAACATTTCTGCATCCATAACTAATCCCTCCTTTAGTAACTAAAAACAGTATACCATTTATGTGATATACTGTCAAGTGTTAATTACAGAAATATAAGCATTAATATCAATCCTACTATGAGAGATGCTATTAATATCATTGAATTAGTAGTGTCACTAATTATTCCTGATTCTCTTAAGATAATATCAACTAACCATATCACAGAATATGTTATTAAAATACCATATATCATTGTTATGCCTCTCTTTCTTGACTATACATATAGTATACAGCTTATCATAAATTTGTCAATAGAAAATGCAAAAAAATATCCCAGTTAAGGACTATTTCTTAACTACCACTCTTTAGTTCCTAATATCCTATCAATAGTATTTTCATCTGCCATAAAATATCTTGCTGTTTCACGTCTATTATGATTTTTTCTATACTTAGGGAGTTCTGATGATTTAATAGTTTCATTTTTAATGTCCTGGGTACATGCATATGGGTAGTCATCTTTTTCAAAAATATGTCTTTGTACATATCTAAGAGTAACCCCATATTTATCTTTAAGGGTACTAGCATGGTGATGTCTTAGCCAATTGATTAAGTCATCATAATTAAATCCATTTCTTTCTTGTAAGATTTGGTCTGCTAAGTCATGATAATTCTTGTACCCTGCCATTTTAATAAACCTTAGCAAAGCTTTCTTTCCTATTCCTAAGTATTCCATAGTTTCTTTAGGACTATGACCACTCTTAATATATTCAATAGCTTCCATATAGGTATTATCATAATTATAATACTCTTGAGGTGGGACAGAAGTATCTTTAAAAATATCTGCTAATTGGTTAATTATTGAGCTATCATAATACAGATATTTTATAGTTACTCCATTCCGTTTAGCCCAAACATATTTACAATAGTCGAGTAATGTTAGTCTATCTGTATAAAAACCATTAGACTTTATATAGTGTTGTTCTCCCATAATTTCTAAAGCAACATTATAGTCAATCAAATAAAAATCCATTCGCTGTTGGGTATGGATTAAAGGATTGTCAAATCGGTACTCCTGTCTATACCTAATATGATTATAATCTAAGAATTTACGAGTAGAATACTCTCCGGATGATTCCTTTCTATTACAGTTAGGACACTGTAACATAGTACTTCTACTTTCTAAATCATACCGATACTTTTTTGTAAATGTACACTTACATATAACACATTGTAAACTCATATCTCTAGTTTCACGATTATAGTTAATAAGTTTTACTTGTATAGCCCCTATCTTGTCGAGCTTATCCTTAATGTCGTCAAAAGTGTATTTTTGGTCATCGTGAACCCTATTTCTAGAACAGACTGGACAATAATAATTAGGATGTCTACGTAGCTTGGAGACATAAGTAAAGTACTCAGCATCCCACGAGTTTCCGCATACTTTACATGTCATGAAGGCACGAGTTCTATTAAACCCTCCATAGTTCATTTTGTTAACAACTACATTATTAGTGCACTCATTTATAGTCTCCTGAATTTCAGATAGGCTTTTTCTTTTACTTAATGATACCAGCTTTTTGTTACACTTTGGACACCCGTTTCCTATCTTGGAACCTCTATTTCTTCGCTGAATTTCATGTTCCCAAATAGTTCTAAGCTGTGACTCCCATATATACCCGCAAGCATGACATTTAGTTGTAACTCTGCTGGATACTCCATGAAAATCTGCTTTTGACGATATTATCTCAATATTACCTTTAAAATAGGTGTCTAGTATTTCTTGAGAATCTTCATATGTTTTTGCTCTTGTCATTCCTAAAATACTCCTTTATGTCTTCCTAAATTATTACAATAATACATATTTATGTAAAAATAAAGGGGAACTAACCCCCGATATTTTTATTTAGTTTTATCCTTTACAACTTTTTGGTTATCACCAAAGCCACTTAGAGTCTTCTTTGCTCTAAACCAACCATCATTACGGAACATGGAATAAAAATCATTGAAGAAAAATACTAGATAACTTGCAAATAGGGCATAGTTGGCATCACCCATTTGTGCCGTTTGCCACCAGAGTGCAATTGTAACCACTGATGTGAATAACCACATGTAAAATTGTTCTTTTGCAAGATTAAACTCAAGCATTGAACCTGTTAAGCTTGCCGCTAATACTAAGGAATCAGTAAACAAACGTGGGTCGTTAACTAGTCCATATACCCAGTATGCTATACCCCAAGCAACAAAAAAGAAGACAATATATTTAATCCAATTGGTGAACTTGCCAATTGAATGTACTTCAACGTCTTCATTCCAAGACGGAGACAAGATACAAAATGAATCTAGAAAAATAAAGTAACAAATTTGTAAGGTCATATCCGCATAATTATGTGCCATAAAGGCATTAATAGCAATAAATACAGCACTTGTAGCACCCGCCCAGCCCTGGATAGGGGCTTTTTGACCAATTCCTACCACACAAAGAACACTTAAATTAGCAGAAATAAATCCGATGATAGAGTGACTTACTGGAACGGTGCTCCAACCTTGCCACATTAAAATTACTTGCACAGCAAAGTTAAATGCTAAAATAGCCCAAGCTGTCTTGTTCCAGGACCTCATTTGTCCAAATAACCATTTAAAATAATCCTTACGAAAAATATTCTTTGAATATTCTGGTAGATGTGTAAGCACATCCTTATATTGACTAAACACTTTACTAATTCCTTCTTCCATTATATTAGGTTTCTACTCATCTCTGAGTTCCTTATCCGCCTGTATTTCAACAAGCATCTCTAACATACATTGCAATGTGTATTAAAGTAATACCCGAACCTCTCTGTGGTATCGTGGAAGGTATGAAGCGCCACCCAACGCTTCTTAGCCACTTCACTTATTTTTACTCTATTAATTGGGGTGAACAATTATAATTAGAGTAGAGGTGCACGCCATTTTTAACCCATACTCTATTCTGCCTCTTCATTATGTGTAAAGAGGTTTACTTACAAAAGTATGAGAGGTCTCATGGACTAACCTATAAGTACATTATATCATAAATTTATATCAGTGTCAACTATTTACTTTCTACTTTTTTAGGTTTTTCATCTACTACTGAAATACCTTTAGATGACTTTTTGTTTACTACTAGATGCCAGATAAAGAACCCAGCACCGATAATAATACCAAGCCAAGCCCAGATTAACAGGTCAGCATAAATTCCTACATCCATCAAAGCAATAGCTCCTACTAATACTAAAATTACCATGTTAATTGAATCAGCAGTTAGCTTCTTAGATTTCTTTGAAGAAAGATATACAATACCTGTAATTAGGTATGCTGATGCTACAAAGATTCCCATTGAGCCTGATGCTGAACCGTTTTCTTCTACAGCATTAACAAACCCTGCTGCCATAGATTGAAATATGATAAATGCTGACAATACAATTTCCATAATTCCTGCTACTAATTTAGTTGTTTTAATAATTAATTTTCCCCTTTTTATCTTCGTCTTCGTCTTCTTCATCAAAAGTACTATTACCAAAATCAGTATTAACATTATTCTTATTAATGGCTACAATGGAACCCAACAAGGTCTTAGTATCTACATTATCTAATTCAATCATTGAATTATTAGGTATATCATAGTGTTTCAAAAATGCTGTAGATATTCCCTTATCAGTAAACACTTTTAAGTGATTCAATGATTCTAGTAAGTCAGTACGAGGTTTAGGAATACTATTCTTATTCTTCTTTAATCCCACAGAAATTAAATCATACACCATTTCAAAAAATTGTTCTACATACTGGGGAATTAAGTTTTCGGAACTTACTGTAGCTGTCATTCTAAAGCCATTAAACTCAGTTTCACCATAATTAATTTCTCCTTGGTGTTTATCAGTACCTAACTTAAATGACCGAATTAATCTATTATACTGGGTTTCAGTTACCAAGGTTCTTTGAATAATTAACATACCTTTATTATTAGGTTCCAGGTCAATGGTTATAGTAAAAATAGGTTCTAGAGTAAAATTAGTTTCAATCTTTGGCATCTGAATCACTACCTAGTACACTATCCAATAATGTAGTCCAAGTTTTTACTTCATCTGTTTTGCTAAATTTCTCTACTGCTTTACCAACATGACCTAAAATTTCCTTCATTTTAGCAATGTCGTCTTCACTTGCTTCTGCCACAGTTTCTTTATATTCATGCTTCTCAGGTTCACGGGTAGTATGAATGTTATCATAATCACGAGATAAGGATACACTAACATCTCCAAAATTAGTATCAATATCCAAGTCTTCTGGTTCGATACCATATAAATCTAAAAAGTCTTCAATAAGCTTTTCTAACATATATCCAACAGCTTCTGTTCGTTCTTCTTCATCTAAATCAGAATCATCAAAACCTAAGCGGTCAGCATATCTAGACAAGTACCAAGCTCCCTTAGATAAGTCCTCTGCTGTTTTACCCTTATAAGGAGCCCGCATGATATACTTCAGAGTATTACCTACACAGTCAGAACCAAACGGGTCAAGATTAAGTGAATTAAGGACACCTTCAATAATGTCGATAGTTTCATAATTTTGTGGGTCTTTCCCGTTATGAGATAAAGTAATGTGCTGATAATGAGATGGTGAATTTACATGTTCTGCATCCCCACTAGAAACACGGTTTTTATCTTCATTTTCAAATTCACTAATTCTTTTATCTAACTCTTTCTCATATTGAGGGTTATTAGTAGCTTTTACTACTTGATTATGAATATCTTCTGCGGTTTCCTCATCTACAGACAGGTCTTCATCTTCAAAATCACTGTCTTTATAAGACTTAGTGAAAGTGGATAATAAAGCGTTAAACATCTGTTTTGTATCTACTTCATCGCTAACTAATTGCATAGTTACCTTATCTCCATAATAAGTAATATTGCCCTTATGTGGTGACATAAGTACACGTGATTCACGTGATTCAAGATATCCACCGTTAGTAATCATGTCTGTGTGATTCAAGAGGGTATTAATATCATTTGAACTTAAACCATTAACAATTAAATTCTTAATTAAAATATTAACAAACATAGCTTCTTGTGCTTGTTCTGAAGGTAAATCAACCATAACACCACCATTAATTACCTTAACTTTATTTGCTTCTACTCGCATTATTTATCCTGCTACAATAAACTTATAAAATACTACTAGTATAAGTTTAAATTCCTGCTTCTTCCTGTCCCCGTTCTACTATTAGTTTAGTAATAGCTACTTAGGTTTGTATAACAGTCCACAAGCGTAAATTCCTGTCTAGCCAACAGTACATATTCAAGTAACAGTTTAATAAGCTAACTTGAATTTTGGAGTAATACAGATATTCTCACTAGCATTAATATCTCTGTCTAGTGTAGAACCACAATTAGGACAAGTCCACTTTCTTACTCTAAGGAATTTTTGCCCCATATTCCTAAACTCTTCATTGTAGAATCCACATTGAGAACATGTCTTAGAGCTAGGATAAAACCTATCTACCAAATGTACTGGTATTTCAAACCATTGACATTTATTAACTAGTCTAATCCTAAATCTGTAAAACTTCTGCTGTTGTACTTGTTTAGCTAAATGGTGATTTTTAATCATTCCACTAACGTTTAAATCCTCCATTGCTATATACTGTGGCTTGGTTCTCACCACATTAGCAATAATTTTATTCTGATAATCATTTAAAATATTAGTGATTCTTCCATTTAGTTTAAGAATTTTATCTTGTGTATCTGACAAGTTGAAATCAGTAGTAGCTCTCCTTTCATAGTTGTTTTCTTTCAGTCTTTGTTTATAGTCCTGATACTGACGGGACTCTTTTCTTTGTAATCTTCTTAACCTTTTCCTAAGCCTTTTTAATCTAGTGGACTTGTTAAGATTCTTATAGACTGTACCATTATTTAGTATGGCAAAATCTTTAATACCTAAATCTATGCCAATAGCTTCTCCAGTAAGATTAAGTTTAGTCAAATCTGGTTGTTCTACTAAAGCAGTTAAGTAGTATCTACCTGCTCTCTCTTTAATTCTTCCAGAAACAATTCTATAGTCATCACCTACTGGAACGTATCCTTTTTCTTTATACCTAACAAAACCAATCCTAGGTAGTTTTATTTGATACTCATTATACTTAACTGGTTGAGACTTACTATTGGCACAGAAGTAGTAGGAACCCTGATGTTTCTTAAAGCTTCTAAACCTAGGTTTTCCTCTTTTATGCTTAAAGAAAGCTTTCATATTAGTATCGGCATCTATCATTGCTTGCTTAGTATGCTTAGAATAATATTCTTTTATCCATAAGTCATTAGGGTTATCTTTTAGATAGTGATTATTAAACCACTTAGAAAAAGTATATGCACTCATGTATGACTTTGAATCATGGTTTTCCTTATAATTAGTATTATTTATTTCAAGAAACTTATTATAAACCCAACGACTAACACCAATATAAGAATTAATCTGTTGCTTTTGAGCCTTATTTAGTTTTAACTCAACTTTATAGGTTATTTGCATTTAAAATCATCCCCAACCTGTATAAGATTGGATTGATACTTCTTACAAAAATGCTCAAACCATTTAAAGCCAAAATTAATAAATGTATCATTACATGAAACATAGATATTCTTCACTTTATACTTTATAACTAAGTCAAGTAACCTATTCCATTGCTTAGAGTCATATCCACTATCAACCAGACAATTACTAATCATATCCCCTTTAGCATTTGTATATTGCTTAAGAAGCTCAATTTGAGTACCTACCTCATATTTATCAATCATAGTGGGTATTCTAGCATAAATATATGACTTTCTCTGGTTTGCACTAGAAATACCCATATACTCATTATAATCATCCTCGGTATAAAAACGATGATTACCCTTGGTTCTTTTAGCAACTAGCTTACCAGTGTTATCCCAGTTACGGAGAGTTTGCTCTGATACACCAATTCTATTTGAAAATTCTGCTGGTTTCATTTTATCACCTCATATATAATATAACAACATTATATAACATTTTACAGAATTTGTCAAATTTTTATAGGTAATCAGTTACTGTTGTCATCCTCACTTTCTACTGATGCATCTGCTTCAAATTCAGGATGTTCTAATTTATCAATCTTCGCCTTTAACTTTTCAATCTCTTGGTCTTTTTCATCCTGGGGTTCTGTATAGGTAAGAACAATTAGAGCTTGTAACCTACTATTATTAACACGGGGGTCTACCACCTGAGTGTCACTGATACTGACTTCAAATGGTAAAAATGAATCTTCTAACTTCTTAATAACTTCTGTAACAACTGCACTACCAAACTTCTCTGGGTCGTCATTAACACCAGATTCATCAATAGCAAACTTATCAACTTCAATATTAACAGCAAACTTATCGTCTACCTTACGAACATTAGAAGCTACATTGTTTAACTGTAATAAAGCTTCCATAATAATACCTGCAACATGTTTTTCTAAATTAGGTTCCTTGTATGAGTCATCAATCTTAATCTTGTACCCGTAAAAATCATAATCTTTAATCATAATTAATACCTCCTTTAATTGTTAAATACATTATAGCATATTATCATGTAGATGTCAAGTGTTATTCTGATTCTTGACCAACACGACCACACACAGCAGCGACTAAAGCACTAAATAGGTCGTCTGCAAAGGTATTAACTCTTCCTTCGGAATTATCTAACTCTTTAGCAACCCCACGCTTATTATTATCTAGATTACCAAATGCTGCCTGACTAATCCCACCATAAAGTCCAGTAATTGACATAGCCAAAACTTCATCTGTTGACAACATACCCATATCTCTTGCAATAATTGTTTGAATAGGTTCCTTTAATTTTCCTTCCTGAGTCAATCTATCTAGTTCAAACCCAATTGCAAGAGGTTCTAATACCTCTCGCTTCTTCAATACTTTAGGAAGTTGTTTACCAAAATCTTCTGCCGTTTTTCCAGGGTAGTATTTACTCTGAAGTTCATAAACAACTTCTCCTACAGTTTTCTCATTAATATTCCGTTTCTCTAATTCCTCATCTACAAAATCTCTTAATTCTTTATCTGGAAAAATATCTCCCTTTTTTGCTACCATCTATTATCTTCCTTTCCATGCTAATCCTTTTACTCTTAAAGCAATAACCTTATTAGTTAACTTATTAGTAAATTTCTGTACTGCTTTCATATTTTTATCATAACTACTGTTTGATACTGATAATGCTACAGGTGTTTCTTCTGATTCTTCTAAAGCGTCTTTTACTACTTCTTGAGCAATCATCTTAGCATTGCCATTTTTCATCCAATCAAAAGACAGTTCATCCTTAATAATACCATCTTCTTGTAAACCAAAGATTTTCTTGTTAACTCTAGGCTCAGTAATATACTTGTTAGCCCAACTAATAGATGCTTTCTGTCCCTCACCAATAGGCTTTTTCGCTCTTCTTACTTCTTTAAAAGCTTCATTAACACATTTAAATCTCAATAGCCCAATTGTATTCTCATCAATAGCAACATCTCTATCATTGTCAGTAATAACAATGCCTTCTGCTTTACCTTCGTCTGCTCCTAATAAGGAATAATGAGATAGTGATTCACGTACTTTATCAAAACCTTCTAAGTCATCTGGATTAAACTTACTACTGTCATACTCAGGAACAAGCTTAATATCATCTGACTTAATAAACTTATTATAATTAAACTTAACCCAATTAAATCCTAGATAAACATCATAATTGGTATTGTGGTGGCTCATGTCACACTCATCAAACAAATACCACTTATGATAAGTATTATCTGGATACTTTACTTTATGGGGTACTAACCATTCCCCGAACAAAGAATGCTGGTCATGAATAGTACCTAATAACAAGTTTTCATGTTCCTGTACAAAACCATAGAAACCATTTAAAGTGTTATCAGGGCTTAATTCCTTATGGTGGCTAAAGCAACGTAGCTTACCATTATCATTCATTACCTGTGCATTAGAACCATCAATCTTTTCAGTAATGGTTAAATTATCATCTTTTTCATAGGTGATAACATCAACACCTTTGTCTGCTAGTTGCTGGTTAAACCGTTCCTGATTATCTAATGACTTAATCTTTTGAAATGTTTTCATAATCAATTCCTCCTTTATTTATCATACAAAAAACAGTATACCACCTAAATGATATACTGTCAAGTGTTAATCATATTTAATTTTAACTTGGGGAAAGAGCATTTCCATAGTAGTTAGTCATCTTATTCATAGTTTCCTGAAGTGCTTTGCTTACACCTTGCTGTACACCATTAGATACTTCACCTGCGTTAGCATTTCCTGATACATTTACAGTAACATTAACGCTAGGATTAAAGTTTGTACTATTATTAGCTAAATTGCTAATGTCGTTCTTATCTAAGGATACTCTCCCAAGCATTGGAGAAATTTTGTCTAGCATATTTCTCCCATCCTGAGCATGTTTAGCATTTAATGGTACTGCTGCTTCAGTACCATCTTCAGCAATCAAGTCTTTTGAACTTCTCATAGTTGCAGTATTATAAATACCACCACGAGCGTGCTTTACTACTGAACCAGTAGGACCCCATCCTCCCGTATGAAGGTCAGAACGCCAGCTTGAGTCATTAAATAATGCTAAAAGCTGGTCATATCCAGAGTTTATATTTCCATGACCACTAACCTTATATTTATCAAAAGTGGGCTGAATAAACTGTAGAAGTCCCTTAGATGGAGTACCATTTTTAGCATTTCTATCCCAGTTGTTAACTACTGTGGGGTCACCATTAGATTCATGCTGAATAACATTAAGAATATTCTGCATCTCTTTGTCGGTTACTTTTTGTCCCATAGCTTTAGCAGCCTTCTTAATAGTGTCTTTCCAGCGGTTTACTCCTGAACCCTTTGGGTCATCAGCATCTGCTACATCACCACTACCAGAGCCACTGTCTCCACCTTTAATAGACTTAGCCTCAGCAATTACTCGCATTGCCTTATCTAGCATATCATTAAAGCCCTTAAGTAGTGACTTGGCACTTCCTAATAATGTCTTTGATTTTTTGTGTGCTTTAGTTTTTTCACCTTTAGTACCTTTGTTCTTGCGTCCGTTAAATAAACCACCGACCCAATTACCAACTTTACCTCCAGCCCAGCCACCAACTGCACTACCAATGAAAGCACCAGGAACGCCACCAATAGCTCCACCAATAGTCCCACCAGCGACACTACCAACAGTTCCACCAATAGACTTACCAACTTTCTTATGCCGTTTGACTGTTCCTTTTTTAGTTGTTCCCATAGCGTTAGCAAAGTCCATAGCACCAATAACTGCATCTAATGGACCTACAAACTTACCTAGGCGACCAACTTTTCCAGCAGTTTCAAGACCCCTACCTAGTTTACCTGCTTTAGATAAACCACGCCCTATCTTAGTAGTAGTTCTAAAGGTATCTCCAGCCGCTCGCCCAATATTGTTTTTAATTCCATCATCAACAGTTTTCTCTAAAGAACCTCTAAGAGCACCTGTACCTCTACCAAAAAGTCCTTTTCCTTTAGATAATCCACTCTTAAGTAAGCCTTTTCCTCTTCCAAGTAATCCCTTACCCTTAGCAAGAATAGACCCACCTATAGTAGTAGCACCTCCAACTGCTTCTCCAGCAATACCTGAACTAGCATTCTTAGTTGCTGCTTCAGTGGCTTCTGTAGCTGCCTGTGCGGTTGCTTTAGTACCCCACTTAGTAAATAGACCTCCGACACCAGAATATCCAGCCTTGCTTAATAATGAACCAATGCCACGAGAACCAAATCTACCAAGAGTACCTAATCCTTTACCTGCTGACCTCATTGCCAAACCTGCAAGCTTGTTACCTGCACCAGATAGAGCACCTACTCCCATAACCTGAGCCATAGCACCAATAACAGGATGATTACCTGGTATCATAGCATTAGCCATCCTATTAAATGGCATACTTGCTAAGCTCATATAATCCTGACCCTGTTCTTGACGAGCATTTTTATCATTTAAAGTACTTGCATCATTTTGGTCATAGGTATTTTTATTACTGCCACTACTACCTTTATTATTCTTAGTAAAATTTTCTAAGTCTTTTTGACTGAGTTTACCCTGCTTCTGTAACTCAATAAATTTCTTAGCCTGACTAGGAGCCATACCTGTCATCTGTTGAAGACGGTTAGCTGCTACATCTGTATCTGGACTAGATGAATTAATAGCACCAATAACTTTTCCAAGTTTTCCAGGGTTAGATTGCATTTTTTCCATATCTAGCTTCATACGGAAGTTACCACCAACACCTGTGTATCTTTGACTGCCATTAACTTGAGCCATAAGTACCCTAGCAGCAGGGTCATCGGCATTAGTTAAACCCTGTGATAGTTGCTGAGTTGCTTGAGCTCCCATCTGTCCCTGCATATTAGCTTGACCAGATTTAGCCATAGTTCCCTGTAGAGCAGATAGATTTTCCATGCCTCTAGTAGAAAGACCCGCACCAGTTCCTTGTGCATATTGAGCATAGCTAGTTAGTCCCTGAACTTGGTCAGAAACACGACCTTGCATTCCAGAACCAGCGATATTGTCCTGAATAATACGGGAAAGGTTAGCGGGGTTTCTTCCTCCACCAGCTTCACCTATTGCTTGTTCTAAAGCTAGGGTGTTTTGTTGACCTGCACCTGAGTATCTAGCAAATCTACTCCAAGCATTAGCTCCACTTCTATAATTTTGAGTATCACCAGTAGTACTTGTATAAGCCCCAGCAAACTGATTCATTTCTGCTCCAGTAAACCCAGTTCCATTAGTTCTACCTAACCTGGATAAAGAGTTATATACGTCCCTATCTGGGTGCCTACTATCTTGCATTCTACCATTTTGACGCTCATTAAAGGTAATTGGGTCTGTATATTGCTCTGCTTGTAATCTACGGGCATTACCAGCTCTAGTACCACTAGCTATCTGAGATGAAACCCCAGTAGCAGCTGCGATATTAATGGAATCCTGCCTACGTTCTAACCTTCCAAGAAAGCTATCTCGGTCATGTAAAACACGGGTATTTCCACCTTCACCAGTACCAGCACTAAGACTTTCCCTAGACTGTTTAACAACATCATCTGTTTTTTCAAGAGTTCTTGTTAAATCCTCTAATTTATCTCCAAATTTTTCTTCTTGCTGAAGCTGTTTTGCATACTGATTACGATTAATAGAATCATTTGGGGTAGCTGTACCAGCCCTAAATCTTTGGTCAATATCATTGATTCTCTTACTATAGTCACTAATATGCTCAGTATTTTGTCTCTTATATTTTCTAACTATACCTTTATAATTATCAGTACGCTTATCGGTTTCATCAAAGGCACTATGATACTCTTTAAATCTTTCTCTTGTCATCTTAGAGGAGCCTAAAGAGGTATTAACCCTATCACCTGTTCTACGAGCACTACCCTGATTATTATGTATATCAGAAGACAAATTCTTTAATTCATTTGCTGTTTGAACATTCTTCCGCCTGAGATTACTAGCAGTAATATCTGTAGCATCATTAGGATTATCTAAAAAATTACGGTTAGGGTTTTCTACTAATCCACTACCTGCTCCATGTGGATGCATTAAATCTTGATACTTCTGACTAGTTCCAACACCATTTGTCTGTGGATTAAACCCAATACTCCCTAGGGTATCTTTTAGAGCCTTAGCAAAGTCATTAGCCATCTTTCTAGTATCAACATTAGAATCCCTGCTATTATTAGCAATACGCTGACCTTGTGTACTTAAATTAGAGGCTCTTTCACTAACCTCTTGTTGCATATTACGAATATTAGTAGTATCCTTAGTGCTAACATGATTATTGTTTCTTTGAGCCTTACGTTGTACTTTATCAATTAAGCTATCAAGTTGTGTATAAAGACTAATTAGAGACTGGACATCCTTTTTAGCACTCTCCACATCTGATTTTATCTTAAGGTCTGTTTCATGTGTATCTGCCAATTATTAAATTTCACTCCCTTTCCTAGAAAATATCGTCTAAGTTAATACCCTTAGCTTGCATATCTTTCTCAAGCTGTTCTTGTTGTTGCTTAATATGTTCATCAACATTTTTATCAATTTGACCTTTTTCAGAGATAGCATTGTCAATTCTTTCATCAAGTCTCTTATCATAATCTTTGTCTTCAGTCATATCCTTAACCTGTTCATAGATAGCCTCTGGGTCATCACCATTAGAAATAATATTATCCATTGTAGGGTCTTTTAAGAAGTCTTCAAAGCTTGCATCTTCAAAGTATGAATCCTCAGTAACTTTACCACCGTTTGCACGAGCCTCTTCTTCTCTAACATCCTGGTTCATGGATTCAATAATAAAATCAATAGCCTGAAAATCTAATGATTTAAGTAAGGGATTGTTTGGCAGAACATTAAATTGCTTCATAATAGCCCACATATTACGGGCTACATTACTCTTAACTAATTTATGCATTCCACCAAACTTATTAACTTCATAAGAATAATTTAGATTATAATATGGTTTAAATTCTCCTCTTGTTGCGAAACGTAGTATCCCATTCCTCGTAGTCATCCATCACGTCTAGTAATACTTCGAACCGATATATTTGTTCTGGATGTTTAAATTCTTCGGGAACTTCATCTCCCACAACTGTGAAGTAAGCAATGGCTTGATAAATTTGCTGAGATAAGACAGGTAAATGATTAACATCTACGTCTTTTTGCCCGCTATCTTTTTCAGCCATTTTTACTACTTCATTGGCTATTTTACCTACCTCTAAGGCATTAGGAGAATGCATTTTGATGTGGAACTTAAAATCATCACTACCTTCTACTTTAACAGTGTAATCCTTCTCAAAATAGGAGTCATGTCCAGACAAGATACTATTAACTGCATGTTGTGCTGCATTGGCTTCATGCTGTTTTTGTTCCTCTTCTTGCTTACTTTGAGTCTCCAAGGCTTTCTTTTTTGTTTCCTGTAACTGTTTTTTTAGCTTACGGATTTCTTCATCCTTTTGAGCAGATTCCTGTTCTTTCTGTTCTTGTTTTGCTTCAGGGTGTTCCCTTTCATATTTCTCTTCTTTTTTAGCCTGAACTTTCTGAGTTTGAGCCTTTAAGTTTTTAGTCATTTCTTCAATTTGTTCTTGAGTCATTTCAGACATAGTATTACCTACCTTTTGTTATATTTGTATATATCTATTATACCACTATTAGGCATAACATCTATTATTTTATCATGGATAATATAGATAACTAAAAACAGTATACCATTCAGATGATATACTGTCAATAATTTTATTAAATTTATTTTTAAAAGTTACTTCCAATAGCATTATACTTTTGCATCTGCCTTTTTAGGATAGCTGAGATGTAAGGTGCTAATTCTTCTCCTTGGTCAGACTGTGAAAAACCCTGACGATTAACTATCCATGAATTTGCTGGTGATTTATCACTAACTGTCCTAATAGCAAAGTATTGACCACGCTTGCCAGAATTACCCCACTGTCTACGAGTAATATTAGCACTCTTCCAAGCATATCTCAGCTCAGGTATAACTCCCTCTTGTGATTTACCCAATACTTTTTGTACTTTAGCAGGGTCAACTCCAGGATTCATATTCATCCCAAAGGGCATACTAGAAATCTGTTTCCATGCTGTAGAACCATATGCTTTACGTCCCATATCCGACTTAATTCTAATGGGTACTTCTACATACCATCCCTGACCATTTTTACGATGCTTTCTCTTAGATGACATTGCAAAGTACTGCTTAAGGTCTATAATATGACCCCCAGGTTCAGCATTACGTTGCATGACATCATATGCAATGCTTAAAGTATCCTCTGTTTTAGTAATATCTACACTGGGGTCATACTTTTTGATGTAATCCTCTAAACCATCTATATAGTGATTCTTAACCTTGTCTAACTGACTATTTAAGAATTTACCTACATCATTTGCCATCTCACCCATTTTTAATCACCATTCATCCAATCCATCAAGTCCCCAGTTGCATGATTCTTGATAACGGCTGGATTATCTGTTTCATTTTCTATTAATCCTATAGGAGAATTAAAGAAGGTTTCTCTACGTAACATTAGCTCATTAGGCATCTGAAAAGTCTGTGTACCGTTGTACTGTGGGATACCATCCTTTAATTGGTCAAAGCTAAGAAATTTATTACCATTACCCGTAGCCCAACCTTTTTCATTAGACCTGTCAAAGTTTTCATAGCGTAGCTCTTTTAATAAACTCTCTACATAGAAGCGTTTTTCGATATTCAACAATACTGAGATGGTACTACTTAAAAGTGATTCATCCTTAACTTCTAGAAAGTTGTCCTCTCTTAAATTAAGCTTATCCAAGGACACCTCAGATAAATCACCTTCTTCTGTAGTGGTAAAGGCTTTAATAACCTTCTTAGTTTTATAGGGTAAAAAAACTCCATCATTAAGCCTATTATTAGTAACATTAAATATGTATTCTTGAGGAGTAGTCCAATTTAATACAGTAATCCTATCCCCAGGTTTAATATTCTGTGAGGGTACTCCAGATACAGTTCCAAACTGAGGAGTAGCAATAGTACCTGGAAGGTACTGTTTACCATGACCCCCAATATTGTATTTATTCTCATCACTTTGCATACCCATATCTAATTCGTATGACTCTGGATAAAAATATCCTTCACCATGACAAATTGGACAATTTGGTCTAGGTGAGTTTGTATCTATTGAAACACAGGGGCATCTCATGGATACTTCCCATAAACATCTAACTGAGTGCCTCCACAAGTTTTGAATGTGTTGCTCAATAGCTTGACTAGGAATAATATTACGGCTTGGATACTTAGGATTGATATTCTTGCTGAGATTTATACTACGTTGAGCAACTTGAGCTTGTTCTATTTGCTCTGGAGTAGGTTGTTGTTGATTAGCCATTCAGTTATCCTCCTATGCAATAATTCCAATATTAGTACCACCATAATAGGCAAGTAGCCCTTGCTTAATATGCTTCATATCTTCTTGTAAGTTACGAATTTCACCAGCAGTAGCTGAATTTTCAGCACTGGCAGTAGTATTGATATTTGATGCAATCCCATCTATTGAAACTCCATAACTAGCAATACCAGGACTTAGAATAACACGACCCCAGCGTTCCAGAACATCTATAGCTGCATACTTAGCAACATAAGCAATCAAATCTTCTGGAACATAGTAATCATTATTAATACCTTCGTCTCCTTCTTTACGAGGTAGCATTCCTGCTACATATGAAACACCAATCATTTGAGGTGCTGAATCCTCCATAAAGTTACCTGGCATCCACTGAGAACCATTTCCAGGTAACATAAATTGTGGATTTAGAACACTTCTCTGAGCCTGCATAAAAATACTAGGCTGTACCTGTATTTGACCAACACGATTACTTACCTTAATCCAAGTATCATCATAGTGCATAATAGTCTGGTTATTAAAGAAAGTCTGCAAATCATCAACATGTAAAATTGGTCTAACGCTAGTTTTCATATACATAAAATTATTATTATCGTTTTGGTAATAGTCTTTCCTATCTGCTACAGCTCTTGGTCTAATAGCAATATCAAATTCTTTTTCAACTTCACCAACAGCCCGAAGAATAAGTGTTTTATAATCATCATCAGTATACTCCTCACCAGTGTTTGGGTTGGTTAAGTCATCAACCATTCCCTTTAATTCAAATTCAACAGCTTTCCTAGTAAATCCCAAGTCTTCTAAAGTAACATCCTTATATGATTTATACTTGTCTTTATCTAAAGTATTTAATAAGTTAGGATTACCATAAAAAGCGCTAGGAGTATCTCCTCCCATGTAACTACCGTCCATCTAATCAGTCCCTTCTATTCTAAAAACATGACTTATTTTATCCATCATTCCACTTCCAACTAGAGGAACCTCAACAATTCCATCACTTGTAAACATAAAGCAACCATCTGTAGAAGCAATCCCAATAGTTGAATCAGACATTCCGTCTACATTAAACGTAACCAAGTCACCTTCGACTATTCTATTATATGTAGGGGAGCCACTTCCAACCATTTCTAGCTGAGAATCATTAATAATCTCCTTAATGCTATAGTTACCACTCCCTAGCTCAATATTTGCACCTATGGAATAGGCATACCTAACTAGGCTAGCAGGACTTCCTTTGATACTTAATCCTCTATCAATAAAGTACTGCGGGGTATAATTATCATAACCAAAGCTTAGTTTACTCTTACCATATAGCTCCCAGTCTTCTAATAATGAAACTACCTTTTTAGAGTCATCGGTTCCCTCTTCAAAGTTATCATATTCATCAAGTAACTCATTAATGACACCCTCACCAGCATTACTAGGATACTTTTCTTCTGGTTCTAATATATAGTCTGCCAAAATACCACCTACTTAATCTTCTTGCTACTTCCCCATGTCCCATAGATACCATTAATATGCATATGGTCAAGATGACCTCCTTGAGCCCAGTTAACCCACTTTCCTGAACTACCAGTACCACTAAGCCCACTTCTATCCTTAACCTTATTATTACAAATTACATAAGCAACATATTTAGAGTATTTTTTAAATACATAATTACCAACTTCAGTATAATACTTAGTACCATTGTGATTTGAATCAAAAGCAATATCTATAGCCTGCCTATGACCATGACCATATGAGTCTCCTGAACGATATCCAGAAGTTATATACATATCAAGTCCTGATATTTTTTTACCATACTTCATTGCATCATTAGCAATTGTCCTAAGATAGGAGTAACAGCCCCATTGAGAATCAGTTTTATTGCTTACCTTAACACTCCCATCACCAGAGTCATCGTCAGATGAGCCTCCTGATTCAGCTTTAGTACGTGCCTTTTCTTGTAAAATACTTACTTGCTCTTCCCCAAAATAGCCACCGTTAAATCTTTGATATGCTCCATAAAAAGAATAGGGTTGTTGGAATCTTCTATCACTATTAATCTTCTCCACAGGCATTCCTCTAGTAACGCCTATGTCAGTTGTCCATCCTGAAGTGAACGAATAAGCATGTGACACAGATTCAATATAGAACTCATAATAACAGTCATCATTGGTATCTCTAATATACAATCGCTTGCCTACTTCTACCCCACTGGTACCATTAATGGTAACTGTTCCAGAAATAAACTTGCCATTATCAGCGTACCAATTAAAAAGTTTTTCAGTATACTTTTCAATCATAGCAGCTACATTTTCATTAGCTCCTTTAACACCTGTATCACTGACACCATCTTCAGAATCATTATACTTGTATTTTTGCAAAATAGCAAAATAGGTAGCCTCATCAATTACATCACCCTTAGCAATACAAGCCTTAATTATCTCATAAGCTTGCTTAGCACCAATAGTTCTATTTAAAACTTGGATTAGCTGATTAGCAGCTTCCTTAGGATGCTTCTTCATTGCACTAATACTATATAAATGTGTTAATTTTTGCTGTTTAACAGTCCCAGGAGTAATAGGAACATAGTATCCTGGATACATAGCCTGTAAGTATTGTTCACGACTTAGCTCATTTTTGCTAAGATTATATCTATCCCAAAGTGCACTAGCATCTTGTTTTGATATTTTATGTGTGGCAGAACCAACAATTTCTATAAAGTGCTGTTTTGTTCCTTTAATAGCCTCTTTAGCTCTAGAATAGTCCCTTTCACCACTTATACCATCTGGCATAGAAGCATCTTTAAGTTTACTCTTAGAAAGTGAACTATTACTCTGGGTTGACAAAGCATCCAGAATTGAAACATAAGGTGGATAATGCTTTTTAGCCTGTTCTTCATTAGTAACTGTTTGAGAAGGGGCAGTATCAAAAACACCATTAGCTACTTTACTACTGCTATCCTCATTTGATACACCAGAAAAGTAATCAGTTGATACATTCATAATCTTGTATCCATAGTTACTAATTAACTTATTACCCTCGTCTGTAATTGGAAACATTCCATCAATCCAGTTAGAGGTATCTTGACCAGAATCCTCACTAGGAGTAATCTTGAATACAGATGCTTGGTCTTGGTCATTTGTATCTAAATCCTGTTTAATAACTGCGTTTGGTTCAATTACTATATAGGGTAATGTCTTCCAGATAGGCTGGTCAAATGGGGTAGGGCGATAGTGAAAAGTAGCTTTACCTTCCTCATGTGTCCAGTATAACTCATTAAACGGACGAGAAGCAGTATCCTTAATCATTTGTAGTAAAGTACCATTATAATTACCTAAAAATGAAACCCCATCTTTAGGAAGAGTCTGTGCTTCCTCTATATTACCTATTAAGGTTGTATTACCTTGTGAATCTGTGGTCTTTAATAGGTCTTTTAACTTATTAGTTTGATTACCACCAATTCCAAAATTATAGTTAATAATATCCTTCCAGACAAATCTGTCAAATATCTGTGCAATAATATTAGCACTAGAACGACCACTAACCTTTATCCCTTGACCTTCTTCATCAGGAAACATTGGAATAGTTTCAGAAGTAATTTCAGTAAAGGAGCCTAGGTTAATATTCTGTAAAACTTTAGCCATTCCCTGAGTAGCTACAACGTATGTCCTAGAGTTATTACTAGCATCATCTGTACGTTTAATATCACTAATTAACCCTGTATACAGGATAAATGTTTTATCTTGCTTAGCCTCTTTAGAAAATATATTAGAATGATAAGTAATACCTATTTCTACATAATCATTTGGTGTAAGTAGAGTTTGCCAGTTATGGTCATCAGTCAAAGCGATACTAGCACTAGGAATATCCTGTTGTGTATCATTTTGTGTCTGTACCGCTAACAAATCTTTATTAAAGTCTTCTGTTGAGCCTGCTGGGACTGTGTAACTGAGGTCTCTCGCCACCAGACTTCTTTGACCATCATGTGTTAAAAATTTTACATAAATACTTGAATCTAGATAGAGTAAATCTTGCAACTGTTCACCTGCTTTCTTTCTTTGATAATATAAGATAACTTTATTATAGCACAAAAAGAGCCCTATTTCTAGGACTCAATGATTCTATATATCCAGTTCTTTAATTAAATCTGTCTGTTCTTCACCCTGGAAGTTATCTTCAATAGTAGTAGTTAAAACCCTATTTTGTTCTAGCTCTGCCTCCTGATTGAGAAGATAATTCATGCCAACCATTGCATAAACTGAGCTTTGTGCATAATGGTCGTCTCCCTTACGTAAAATACGCTTTACAAACTGAACTTCTTTTGTGTTTGGGTCCTCATCCTCATCAGTACGAATTACCACATTATCCCAATGCTGAATAAATAATCTTTCATCTTGGTCTAAGGGTCTCCAGAAATGGATATCTCCACGTCTCATATTAGACATCATTAACATATTTTGAGTTAATTTATCTAAGGATACACTACCATCAGATTCATTAAAATGAGCATTTATGTCACCATTACTTTGAGCACTCCGTACTTTTACCTCATAGACTCGATTACTACCAAAAGTTTTCTTAAGAAGGAGGTTATTTGGACCACTGTATCCAGAATCAGGCAAAATTACATCGGGTTCATACTTCCTAATCTCTTCCATAACACCGTTAACATCCTGGTCTAGATGCTCTACGTCTGTTACAGTTGGGACTCTGTGTAATCCAATAATATCAAGCCTACGGCTATCCTTACGTAATCCCATGGTTACAATATGATTCCAGTGTTCACCCCAATCAATCCCCGTGCTTACTAAAGAATAGTCACTTCTATTAATTGGTTTATACTCCATGTCTAAATTATCTAGCACATCAGATTCTAAAAACCTATTTGAACTATCAACATAAGGTTCCCCAATTACATAGTTATAAAAATAAGACTTAGAGGGACTTGTCATTTCTTTAGTTTTTAAATTATCAGGGCTTAACCAGACAGCATTCATTTGTGAAATTTTATAACCATGTGTTCTGCCTGCTCCAGGAGTCATTGCAACCCATTGTCCATTATACCATCGGTCTAATAATTTGCCACATTTTTGACAAACATATTGGTAAGTACCAGGTAAGACTACCTTACCAACTGTATCAATACCATCTGGGTTTACCAATTTTATATTTTTATCATAATCAAGAACCTGGTCATATCCACAATGAGTGCATGTTATAACCCATTTTCTTTGGTCTGACTTTTCATACAGTCCATCTATTCCCCAATGACTGATAGAGGGTGTAGACCATCTTCTAATCATTTGGTATTTTGAAGATTGCATGGATTCCAAGGCTGACTGCTCAGCTAAAGGATTTAGTCTATCATACTCATCCAAGCTAAGTAGGTCTACGGTTAACATTTATACCGCTAGTTTCCTAGTACTTTAACACTGAACTTAATCAGTCGGATTAGACTATATCTTAATCTGTCACGAGACAGACTTCTCTGTGTTATTTCACTAGATAGGTTTTAATCCCAGATAGAATATCATTTAAAACTTCTCCAATGTGAGATGGAGTAACTGTGTAAGGTATTCTATACAAGGAAATACTATTACCAATACAATAATTATTTTTAACAGAATCTCGAACTTTAGTTATTGCTAAAGCCTCCTTCCCGCCAAAAATACTAACAGGTTTAAAGTGCTGAATACCATCATACTCTATACAAATATTATATTTAGGTAGATAAAAATCAAAGGGTAGCTCTAATTCATATCGGCATCCTGAAAATTTCTTTTGCTCGATATAATTAATTTTTAATAGGTCTAGGTTTCTTGCTATAGCTATTTCACCATGACTTCTTACTCCACACGAGGGGCATCTCTGTCCCTGCTTAAAAGCAGTAGGCTCAACCCACCAGTCTTTACCACAGTTGTGCAATAAGTGTATCTTATCATGAGAGCCTGTATAGGGTGTAAGTGCAGAATATTCACCATTTCCTAATTCATACATCTCAACTAGAAAATCATTGTTACTCTCTAATATTGATTTACTACATACAGGACATCTGGCACCCTTCTTAAACATTGAAACCATAATATCAACGTTATGCTTTCCCAAATGTTGAACATTTGCATAAAGATGTTGGTTTTTCTTGAAAGAGTAGTTAAATTTATACCCACTAAATTTACTAAAATAAGAACATAATTCTGAGTCTGACATAGAGTATGTTCTAGAGCAATACTTACATCCATGTTTTAAATCATCATTTCTAGGTTTTAATAGGTTCTCTGGTAAAATATTAACAGTTTTGCCACAGTCTAAGTGGATGAAATTTATAGGGCTATACATTCCCTTAAACTCTTCAACAGGTACAAAACTAGGACGCTTTTCCTGTATAAGCTCTTTAAACTCTTCATTAGTATACTTAAAATGATGCACATTTTTTCTGCATTCTTTACAAGGACATTCTTGTGTCTTTAATAAAGATGGTACTTTTTCTCCTAAAGTTCCACACTTGAGACACTTAAATTTTACTTTTGTCCTCATATTAGTAAATTCGGAGGTTATTACTACATTCTTTCGTCTACAAATATCTGTCAATTCTTTAAATCTAGTTTCATAATTGTAATTCATAATAGTATATCCTTCTAGCTTTCTCATTTATTTTATTATATAAATAGTTAGTCGTTAGGCTTTTATGATATACCATATCAATTTAGCACGGTAGGTCAACTCTGCCCTTAACTATAATTCATAGTAGCATACTACTATATGAATGTCAAGGGTTTAGTCTTTCTTACCAGCCTATTCGTGTACTAAATACTCTAGTACCTTATTTCAGCTATGCCCGTTTAACAGAGATTCACCTGATACATCACTGTATCAGGGGGCTTATATTTAACCTTCCATAGAACTTCCTTTACTGGATGAACGGAACATTACAGTAGAGTCTCGAATCTTCATTTGATTCATTGACATCAATTTTGGGTCTACTAGGGTAGAGTAGTACCCATCTTCAAATTCAGTCTTAATACGTTGCTTGTAAAAGTCTTGCAATTGACGATAAGTGGGGAAAGTATATAAACAGTTTACCTTGTCATAACTATGAGTATCAGCAAAATAGATTAACTGTGATACCCCGACTTCACTTACAATTACACCGCTAGTTTCCTAGTACTTTAACACTGAACT
>ENA-UOOH01000958-UOOH01000958.1-fermentation-metagenome-genome-assembly--contig:-NODE-958-length-30090-cov-12.035492_pt1 | contig 30090 bp, 31 predicted proteins | sample MGYA00245778_ERZ724025 | MGnify/ENA primary metagenome ERZ724025 (study PRJEB28704, sample SAMN03018313) | fermentation metagenome | biome: anthropogenic terrestrial biome; feature: soil; material... | reverse complement strand
GGATGTCGGTAAGCAGTATTGACCAGATTCATACCGGGGCACCAACCACAGCTACTAATAAACTTACGGATATGGGAATCGATGGCAACGGTTATTTTATAATTAGCGATGGCAAGCAGGAGTATTACACCCGGGCGGGAAACTTTGAATTCGATACTGGAGGCAAGCTGGTGAACTCCAATGGCTATAATGTGATAGGCTGGATATCTACAATTGATCCAGTCACCGGGGATTGGAGCATGGACACTTCGCCCGGCAGGAGAATACCCATTAATATTGCAAGCTTTAAGACCTGTTCCCCGCAGGCTACTCGGGAAATGATATTCAGCGGCAACTTGAATGCGGAAACCCCTTTCAACGAGGTACAGACCCTGGCTTTTGCCACCAATCCTAATGGGGGGGCTGCAGGAGGGGAGTTCCGCTTGGAGTTTGGCGGGCAGTACACGGAATGGATAAAAGTAGGGTCTAATCCTGCCGCTACCGCGGCCAATATACAGAAAGCCCTGGAAAATCTGGGTTCCATCGGAAAGGATAATGTGGCGGTGAGTTGGAATCCCACCTACAATTTCTATGAAATCAAGTTCCAGGGAGACCTGGCCTCGCGGGGAGTACCCTTGATTGGGGTGGAAGCGGGTCCGGCAGCAGCATTTGATGGTGGGAATCCGGTTTATGGCGGAACTGATACCCAGAACCAGACCCTGGCCTTTGACACCGCTCCCGGAGGGGGAACTCAGGGTGGGGGATTTACCATCACGGTGGGCAACAAGTCCACCGGGGCCATTCTGGTAGGAGCAGATGAAAATGCCACAGCTGCCAATATTGCAAACGCTTTGAATGCCGTTGGAGCCACGGCGGGGGTGACCTGGAACGGCGTAACCAGCACTTATGATATAGCTTTCACCAGTGACCCGGGGCAGGTCATACAGGTGCATCCCTTTGCGGTGGCTTTTAACGGTGGCGCAGGAACGGTGGGCAACCGGGAGATGGGAGCCACTTCCGCCCATATCCTGACCTTTGGTGTTGCAAATGGAGGAGCCCAGGGCGGGGTTTTTCGCCTGAGCTATAACGGGCAGAACACGGGCTGGATAGCCGTGGGGGCTGATAGCGCGGTCACGGCGGCCAACATGCGGGTAGCCTTGGAGAATCTCTCCAATGTGGGAGCGGGCAATATAGCGGTGAACTGGAATGACAGCAGTCAACAATACGAAATAAGGCTGCAAGGGGCCCTGGCCACAGCTGATATTCCCACTATTACGCTTACTGCTGGCCCAAGCGAAGGGTATGATGCAACAGGTCCTACTATAGTAGAAACAACGCCAGGTGTTACGGGCACTACCAGCGAGGAACAGACCATTACTCTAGTTGGACCACCAACCAAGGGGAGTTTTGTTCTATCTTATAATGGAGTGCAAACAAATCTGATACCCTATAACGCAAACAATGCTGCTATAGAGACAGCCCTGCGGGAGATTCCCGGGCTTTCAGGGGTTACGGTAGCAGGTGTAGTCGGTGGTCCCTTTACTGTGACCTTCCCTAATTCCATGGGTAATGTAAATATGCTGACTGCAACGGCGTTTACTACAGGTTTTACCGGCGGTGTGGCGAACATAGTGCCTCCGGCGGTGGATGTTTATTATCCAACGGATCAACAGTCAATCATTACCGCGCAAGAAGTCTTTGATTCTCATGGCAACAAGGAAACCATATATTACCGTTTCTTTAAATACGAAATCGATGAAGGCCCTCCACGGGTTTCCCGCTGGGCGGTGGATATGTCGCTTAATAATCCCTTGTTCGAAAAGGCGCCTGGCTACAGTGCCAGCACCGGCTTTGAAAGCGTGGACCTGGATACCACAGCTCCGGTTGCCACTATGAGCGCCGGCAGTGCGGAGATTATCAGGCTAACCAACCTGCAGTTTGATGATAAAGGCCGGGTTGTGGGGGGAACTCCGGATTTGGACCCGTTTATCTTGACCATTAACCGTGCTCCTGTGGCGGCCGAGGACATTGTATTTAAAATGGATTTTTCCGTTATGACCCAGTTTGCCGGTAATTCGTTTAGCGAGATATCTCAAAACGGTTATCCAGAAGGCTCCCTGACCGGTTATACCGTAGGTATTGATGGTGTCATCAGGGGTTCTTATGATAATGGTGAAACCAGGGACCTGGCCCGGGTGGCCCTGGCTAATTTCCAGAACCCGGCGGGTCTCGCCCAATTAGGGGGAACCATCTTCCAGAAGTCAGTCAACTCGGGAGAAGCGAGGATAAATACGCCGATCGAGTCGGGCATGGGGAAGATAGTTCCCAGCAGCCTGGAAATGTCCAATGTAGATTTATCGGAAGAGTTTACCGACATGATTGTTACCCAGCGGGGTTTCCAGGCTAATTCCCGCATAATTACCACCTCCGACGAGATGATTCAAGAACTGGTTAATCTCAAACGCTGATAAACACTCTCTCCGGGAGGATTAGTCCTCCCGGAGAGAGAATATAATGTATTAGAAAGTCTTTTTAGAAACAATTTCATTGGGTTTTAGGGTTTTACGAAAGGATTCTTTATAATTATGATTTACCTGACCCGTTTAAACGGCGAAAAATTTATGGTAAATATCGACATGATTGAACTCATGGAAGAGACCCCGGACACGGTGGTTACTCTCAATACTGGGAAAAAATTTGTTGTAAGAGAGAGGATATGGCAAATCCGGGAAGAAATAATTAGATTCAGGAAACGTTCATTTACCAACTTGAAAAAATAGACCGGACAGGGGGTAGAGTTGTGGCTGATGAAAAAGATAGCGAAGTAAAGCCCAGGTTGGATATCAATATCGACATGAAGCTGATTATTATCGGGTTGTTGGTATTCGTGGTAGCAGTGGGAGGCTCATATTTTCTTATGAAGAGCCTCATGGCACCGTTGATGCCCAAGCAAGAAGGCGCGGGAAAATTGATGACCGGGAACCTGGTAGAAGTGGGGGAATTCACCACCAACATCAATGATGTTAATGGACAAAGGTTTTTAAAGGTGAAGGTCACCGTGGAAGTTGGCTCAGATGACAAGAAAGCCCAGGAGAAGATTACCCAGTATATGCCGGTGATAAAAGACAGTATCCTAAGTATTATATCCGCCAAAACAGTGGCTGATCTGGATGTCAGGAATAGAAACAACCTGAAGGCGGAGATAAAAAACGATTTGAATGCCAAGATTGGTGCTAATACCGTTTTGAATGTATATTTTACTGACTTTATTATGCAATAATCGGCGAAAGAATATCTTTATTAATTGGTGAATAAATAGATACATTTAAACTCTGTAATAATTAAAACTGCTATTATAATTAATGATTCATAATTCGCATCTAGAGTTCATGGTAAAGTTATAACGAGGTGAAATATGTTCCCTGCCAAGTGCTCGCCTATTAACAAAACAGGCGGCGGGCTCTAACCCCACACCTCGTTACAGCGCTGTGTTGAGACTGTTCCGCAGTTTCTTCCGATGCTTAAACCTTAAGGGGGGTTATAATGAGTGAGGTCTTATCTCAATCGGAAATAGATGCCTTATTATCTGCCTTGAGCGATGGTTCGGTTGATGCTGACCTGCTTAAGGAAGAAGAACTGAAAAGCAAGGTTAAGGTTTATGATTTTCGCAGACCCAATAAGTTCTCCAAGGATCAGATACATACCATGCAAGTAATATATGAAAACTATGCTCGCACTTTGGGGACTTATCTTTCCGGGCAGTTGCGCGTTCCCTTGCAGGTGGAATTATTGTCGGTGGAACAGCTGACCTATGAGGAGTTTATTCGTTCCATACCTAACCCAACCATACTCAATATTTTCTCTCTTTATCCCCTGCATGGCAGTGCTATAATGGAAATTAACCCTAACCTGGGATTTGCTTTCTTAGACCGGCTCCTGGGAGGACCGGGCTATGCTCCCAGCAAAGCTCGTGCTCTTACGGAAATTGAACAGACGGTGATTGAGCGCTTATCCCAGCGGATGCTGGATTACCTGGAAGAGCCCTGGGGGAGCATTATTCAGATTGAGCCTTCCCTGGAACGGGTGGAGACCAACCCCCAGTTTACCCAACTGGTTCAACCTACGGAAATTATGATAATTGTTTCTCTGGAGACCCGAATGGGTGATGTGATGGGGATGATAAATATCTGTATACCTTTTCTGGTTTTGGAGTCTATCCTGGATAAATTAAATGTACACTATTATTATTCGACTGCCACCCAGGAGAGGTCGCCGGCTAATATTGCGGCTATAAGAACCAAGTTGGAAAATACCACTATTCCTATCAAGGTAGTTATGGGTAAAACGCTAATAACGGTGAGAGATTTGCTGGCTTTGTCGGTGGGAGATGTCATACCCCTGAATCGGAATATCAGTCAGGAGTTAGATATTGTTATAGGTAATAGAGCTAAATTTCTTGGGAAGCCTGGAGTTTTTGCCAACCGGATGGCAATACAGGTTACCGGGATTGTAGAGGAGGAAAGTGAATGAATGATGGAATCCTATCCCAGGAAGAAATAGATGCCCTGTTGACCGGGGGAAGTTCCTCCGGTACGGATACTATGGACAGCAGCAGCGAGCCTGTCTCCACTTCTTCCATAAATCTGAGTGATTTTGAAAAGGATACCCTGGGAGAAGTAGGCAATATCAGCATGGGAACGGCTGCTACCACACTGTCTACCCTGCTGCGCCAGAAAGTATCCATAACAACCCCTGATGTATCGGTTACCAATCCGGAAGAATTGCAGTTGCTTTATCCTTTGCCTTTTGTGGTAGTGGAGGTCAGTTATACGCGGGGATTGACGGGAACCAATGTTCTGGTCATCAAGGAGAACGATGCTGCCATTATAGCCGATCTGATGATGGGGGGAGATGGTCTATCTGCCCAAGGTAAAAGCTTGGGAGACCTGGAGTTGAGCGCAGTGGGGGAAGCCATGAATCAGATGATGGGTTCGGCCACCACCAGCCTATCTTCCATGTTTAACCGGCGGATTGATATTGCGCCGCCGCAATTGACCGTCATAGATATGGGAAAAGAGTCCCTGCAGTTGTCGACCAATTTCCATGATGTGGTTAAAATAAAATTCAAGATGGAGATTGAGAATCTGATTAACAGTGAAATCATGCAGATCATTCCCATGGAGGCAGTGGAAAACATAATGTCCATACTTATGGGGAGTACGGCTGAGGAATCCAGCGCTGAAGCGGTAATGGAAGAACCTCCTGCCATGTCGCTACCGGAAACAAAAGCAGCGGCAGTTGCTGCCCCCCGCCAGGCGGAAACAGCAATTCCGTCGCCACCGCAAGAAGCAATCTATAGCCAGGCTTTTGTACAAAGTCCCCGGGAAATAAATACCCGGCCACAATTTGCTGTTCAGCCGGTTCAATTTGCTCCCCTGCAGGAGAGCGATATGATCCATAGCCCCCAGAATCTCGATCTCATTATGGATGTTCCTCTGGACGTATCGGTAGAATTGGGAAAGACCAAAAAAAGCATAAGAGAGATACTGGAGTTGAATCAAGGTGCCATAATCCAGTTGGATAAATTAGCTGGTGAACCGGTTGATTTGCTGGTTAACGGCAAGCTCATTGCCAAAGGAGAAGTTGTCGTAATCGATGAAAACTACGGTATTCGCATTACGACCATAATAAGTCCGATAGACCGTATGAATAAGCTACAATAATTGCTGGGGAGGTTTACCATGGGTAAAAGAGTATTGATCGTTGATGATGCTGCTTTTATGAGGATGATGATAAAAGACATATTAACTAAAAACGGCTATACGGTTGTGGGGGAGGCGGAAAACGGTACTGTAGCTATAGAAAAATACAAGGAACTGAAACCGGATCTGGTAACCATGGATATAACCATGCCGGAAATGGATGGTATTATTGCGGTTAAAGAGATAAAAGCAGTAGATCCCGCAGCTTGTATCATAATGTGCAGTGCCATGGGCCAGCAAGCTATGGTAATTGATGCCATACAGGCAGGGGCCAAAGATTTTATTGTAAAACCTTTTCAACCGGAAAGAGTGATTGAAGCAGTAAGCAAAGCGCTGGTCTAACTAGCTGGTTTGGAAGTGAAGAGATATGATTGCCTGGCGTAAAAGGATTTTCCCTCCGGCCATCTTGGCCTTGCTTGTAATAGCTATGCTGGCTGGGAATGTTTGGGCTATTGATAATATGAGTGATTTGAACCAGGAACTGGACAAAGAACTCCCCAGTAACGATCGCTCCTCCAGCCTGTGGTTGGATTTCCTTAAACTTATTGTGGTGTTGGGACTGATTATTGCTGCTGCCTGGTCGGTGATCCGCATATTCGGAAAACAAGTTGATCGAAAATTGCAGGGAAGCTGGTTGCATGTGGTTGACGAGGTGATTATGGGCCAAAACCGGGGCATAGTCTTATGTGAAATTGGTGAAAGGCTGTATGCTATTGGAGTTACTGATCATAGCATTTCTTTTCTTTTCGAGGTAGACAACCCTAAACTCCGCGAAGAGATTAGTCAGATAGATATTCCGCCCGGGGATAAGCTGACCGGGGCTGGATTATCGCAGCTCAAAAAAAAGTTAGGCGCTTTGGGGTTAAGGAATTCCAAGCCGGATCGGAAAGATTTCAGCCTGCTTATGGGCGAACAGGTCAGGCGATTGGAACAGCTTTCATATAAGAGTATGGAGGAAAAAAGGCTTGGCAGCAAAAGAAGTGATGAAAACAAAGACTAATATATGGGGCTTATCCTCTACCAAAATACTGTTTCTGCTTTTCTTGCTTCTGCTGGTTTTTCCCGGCTCAGTGGCCGCAGAACCATTGCAGTTGCCTAATCTAAACCTGCAAATTGGCGGAGGGGCAGGTGAGCCCCAGGATTTGTCAGCAGTCTTGCAGCTAATAATACTTATTACCGTCCTTACCCTGGCTCCCGCCATATTGATTATGCTAACCTCTTTTACCCGGATCATGGTAGTACTGGCCTTTATTCGAACCTCACTGGCCACCCAGCAGATGCCCCCTAACCAACTCTTGATTGGCATGGCTCTTTTTCTGACCTTTTTTGTCATGGCCCCAACATTTCAAGAAGTCAATTCTAAGGCTTTACAACCTTATTTTAAGGGAGAAATTACCCAGGAGCAAGCCTTTGAAAAAGGGATGAGTCCTTTGCGTAGTTTTATGTTTAAACAAACCCGGGAAAAGGATCTGGCTCTTTTTGTTAAAATGTCCAAGATGGAAAGGCCGCATAATTTTAAAGACATTCCCAACTATGTTTTGATTCCGTCTTTCGTAATCAGTGAATTGAAGACGGCTTTCCAGATAGGCTTTATTATCTTTATTCCTTTTCTGATAATTGATATGGTGGTGGCCAGCGCTTTGATGTCCATGGGCATGATGATGCTGCCTCCGATGATGATTTCACTGCCCTTTAAGATATTGCTCTTTGTTCTGGTTGATGGCTGGAACCTGGTTATACAATCCTTGATATTGAGTTTTAAATAATTCTGAGGGTATGAAGCGAAGTCCTGGCAAGCGGCAGGGAGGAGAAATCTGCATTGTACGAGAATATAATTCTGGGAATAGCCAATGAAGCTTTGCTAGTGGTCTTATTGCTTTCCGCTCCGGTTCTGGGGGCCGCTTTGATTACCGGTTTGCTTATTAGTATTCTGCAGGCCACTACTCAACTGCAGGAGATGACCTTGACCTTTGTGCCCAAAATAATTGTAGTTTTTTTGGTGATAATTATATTCGGTCCCTGGATGCTCAATGTAATTACTGCTTTTACCCATGACCTTTTCCTGGCTATCCCCAGTTTTGTCTCGATATAACTGTGTTGAAACTGCTCCGCAGTTTCTTCCGATGCTTAAAAAGGACGGTAAAGGTATATGCCCTATGCTTTGGAAAGCTTTTTCTTTTTGCTGGCCCGCCTGTCCGGACTTTTTATCACTGCTCCCATATTAAGCAGCAGGATGATGCCGGGGCGGGTTAGGGCTTTAATTGTTATAATGCTGGCGGCTACCCTGGCCTATTTTGTACCGGTGGAATATAGCCGGAATATCAATACGCCCGCTTTATTCATTGCGGCTCTGGCGGTAGAGATCTTTATCGGTTATACTATTGGCTTTGTCATTTATGCGGTTCTAGCTACCATACAACTGGCCGGGCAGCTAATGGATATGCTGATGGGTTTTTCTATCGTTAATGTGGTTGACCCGCAGTCAGGTACCCAAATTCCCTTAATGGGCAACTTTACGCAGGCCCTGGCTTTATTGAGTTTTTTGGCTATTGACGGTCATCATTACCTTTTGCAGGCAATAGCCCAGAGCTATGCCATAGTTCCGGTTATGGGCGCCCATTTACCGGGCGGATTCTTGGAACTGCTGGTGGAAGTAGGGGCTTATATCTTTGTGGTAGCGGTAAAGATTGCGGCGCCCATGCTGGTTGCCATTTTGACCAGCGATGTGGCTATGGGTTTTATAGCCAGAACCGTACCGCAGATGAATGTATTTCTAGTGGGGCTGCCTCTAAAAATATTTTTGGGCTTGATCACCCTGCTTTTTCTTTTACCCATTTATCTCTGGGTATACAATGTTCTTTTTGCCGAGTTTTTCGGCTACCTGGATCGAATTATTCTTATTATGGGGTAAAGAATTATGGAGGAACCATACCGGTATTTCCTCATGGACCTGCAGCTTTTTGCGGATGATGGCATGGGGGAGAAAACAGAAAAGGCTACACCACGCCGGCGGGAAGAAGCGCGGAAAAAAGGCCAGGTATTCAAGAGTAATGACCTTAATTCAGCCATTATCCTTATAGCTGGTTCCGTAGCCAGTTTTGCGGCCTTTCCCTATATGGTCAATAATCTAAAGTCCTTCACGGTTTTATACCTATTGGAGAGAACCCAGCAGGATTTTTCCAATGATTATATATATTTCATGCTGCTCGAGGTCGTGATTATAATGGGGAAAATGATTCTTCCCATATTTTTGACTACTTTCATAGTAGCCCTGCTAATTACCTATCTGCAGGTGGGATTCGTCTTTAGCGGGGAAAGCCTGACCCCCAAGCTGGAGAGGCTTAACCCGGTGGAAGGATTTAAAAGGATCTTTTCCAAGCGAGCTCTGGTAGAGCTGGGCAAATCCTTGCTCAAGGTAATAATCACCGGATATATAGTATATTCAGTCATGAGAAAACATTATATCCTTTTCCCTCGTTTTATTGATATGGAGCTGATTGCCGGCCTGCAGGTCTTAAGCAGTATCGTTTTCGAGATGGCGATGAAAGTGGGCCTGGTCTTTATCATTATAGGGATAGCAGATTATATCTTTCAATGGTATGAGCACGAAAAGTCCCTGAAGATGAGCAAATATGAGATCAAGCAGGAATATAAACAGGCAGAAGGAGATCCGCAGCTGAAATCACGGCAGAGACGAATTCAAAGGGATATAGCCATGCAGAGGATGATGGCGGAAGTTCCCCGGGCGGATGTGGTGATAACCAACCCGACTCATTTTGCGGTAGTATTAAAGTATGAGGCGTCTAAGATGGAGGCTCCGGCGGTGGTAGCCCGGGGCAAGGATTTCATGGCTTTAAAAATAAAAGAGATTGCCCGAATCCATGGGGTAGTAATAGTAGAGAATCCTGTTCTGGCCAGAACGCTTTATTACAATACGGAAATCGGTGACCTGGTGCCAGAGGAACTCTACCAGGCCGTGGCCGAAGTCCTGGCCTTCGTCTACAAGCAGAAGAAAAGAGTAGTGTAAGACTGATAGATGATGTCATCCCTGGAGATAGGGACGGGAGGATAAGCTTATGGAGTCGAGGGTATGGATGAATAGCTTGTTCAAGCACAGCGATTTGATGATAGCTATACTGGTAGTCAGCATCGTTATGATGATGATTATTCCTATGAAGCCAGTACTGCTGGATATCTTGCTGAGCTTTAATATCAGCTTTGCCCTGATAATATTGATGGTCTCCATGTTCAATACCGAACCGCTGGAGTTTTCAGTATTTCCATCGTTACTGCTGGTCATGACTCTTTTTCGTTTATCTCTGAATGTATCTTCCACCCGGCTGGTACTCTTATATGCCTATGCTGGAGAGGTAATCCAGTCTTTCGGCAATTTTGTGGTGGGGGGCAACCCCGTAGTGGGAATGGTTATTTTTCTCATTTTAGTGGTAATTCAGTTTATTGTTATTACCCGGGGAGCGGAGAGGGTATCTGAAGTTGCCGCCCGCTTCACCCTGGATGCCATGCCGGGAAAACAGATGGCTATCGATGCGGATTTGAATGCCGGGCTTATCAATGAGGACATGGCCAGGAGCCGGCGGGAAAACATTCAGCGGGAAGCTGATTTTTACGGGGCTATGGATGGTGCCAGCAAGTTCGTCAAGGGTGATGCTATTGCGGGGATAATTATTATAATAATCAATATCGTTGGTGGCTTTATCATAGGTATGGTCCAGAAAGGCATGAGCTGGGATGAGGCCTTGCAGGTTTATACTCTTCTGACGGTTGGAGATGGGCTGGTTACGCAGATTCCCGCCCTGCTTATTTCAACGGCTACCGGAATTGTGGTAACCCGGAGCGCCTCCAAGCTAAGCCTGGGACAAGAAATAACCACCCAGTTGTTTGCCTATCCCAAAGCCATGGGTTTGGCCGCGGTTATTCTGCTGGTCCTGGGTACCATAGGCTTACCCCGGGGGCCCATGTATTCGCTGGCGGCATTTTTTGGCATGCTCTATCTGCTTTTCCGCAATTCTACCGGCGAATTAGCGGATGAAGAACATTTGGAGGAAGTAGAAGAAGCGGAGGCCATCAAGAAACCGGAAAATGTGGTAGAGCTGTTGCAGGTAGAAAAGATGGAGATGGAACTGGGCTATGGCCTGATTCCCCTGGTTGATGCCGAACAGGGAGGGGATCTCCTGGAGCGGATTGTTATGATTCGGCGACAATGTGCGGTAGAGCTGGGTTTTGTAGTGCCTCCCATTCGTATCCGGGATAATATGCAATTAAAGCCCAACAACTACGTGATAAAAATAAAAGGATCGCAAATTGCCGCAGGAGAATTATTGCTGGATAATTACCTGGCTATGGGACCAGGAATAGAAAATGACCAGGAATTCCTGGGTATTGATACTATCGAGCCGGCGTTTAACCTGCCGGCACGCTGGATCGACACAACAGCAAAAGACCAGGCCGAACTAAAAGGCTATACGGTGGTGGATCCACCATCGGTACTGGCTACTCACCTGACCTCCATTATTAAAACCCATGCTTTTGAGTTGCTGGGAAGACAGGAGATACAAAATACCATAAACTTTATCCGAGAGCATAATTCTGCAGTAGTGGAGGAATTAATACCTGATTTGATGAATATTGGCGATGTACAAAAAGTTCTGGCCAATCTGCTCAAAGAACAGGTAGCTATCAGGGATATGGTGAGCATCCTGGAAACTCTGGCTGATTACGCCAAAATTACCAAGGACAGCGATGTATTAACTGAATATGTGCGGCAAGCTTTGAAGAGACAGATCAGTACGCAATATGCCGGCGAAGAGGGCAGGTTGACCGTGCTTACGCTTGACCCCTCTCTGGAGGGAATACTAAGGGATTCGGTGCAGCAGAGTGACTTCGGTTCCTATTTGGCAGTTGATCCAGATATTGCACAAAAGATGGTGGATAAGTTATCTTTGTATTATGAGGATTTAAGCAATAAAGGGATAACACCTGTGCTTTTGTGCGCACCGGTTTTGCGTTTGTATCTGAAACGCCTGTTGGAGCGGTTTATTCCCCATTTGCTGGTGCTGTCTTATAATGAGATTGATGCGGGGATTAGTGTTGAAGTGATTGGGATGGTGTCACCATGATAATTAAAAAATTTATAGCCAATGATTTTAAGGGAGCTTTAAAGCAGGCTAAAAAAGAAATGGGCAGCGATGCCATAATCTTACATACCAGCAAGGTGAGAAGGGGAGGTATTTTTAGTTTTCTCTTTTCACCCCAAGTGGAAATAACGGTGGCTGTTGATGAAAGTTTGCAAGTAAACAGTGACCGTTTGAGAAAACCGGTATCTTCCACGGCGGTATCTTCCACGGCAGCTGCCGCCGAACCCAATAGACCCGTTTTTTCCCCGCAAGACGCGAATCCGGGAGCGCAAGCCATAGCTCCAAGCGCACCGGGCGAATTATTGCAAGAAATACAAACCATGAAAAACCTTATAAACGATGTGAAAGATAAGATTTATGAAGTTGAGCAGATTAAAGGCATTTCCGGAGAGGTGCAGGCTTTTTATGAAACCCTTATAAACAACCAGGTGGAGAAGGAACTGGCTCTTAAGATAATCAACCGGGTCGAATCTCGTTTACCAAAGGATAGCAAAGGGGATGAACTCTGGGTACGGGATTTGTGTTTGCATACTGTTCAAGAATACATAAATGACATTAAACCCATTGAGTTGCAGCGGGAGCAGAAAGGAGCTCTGGTTTTTATGGTGGGGCCTACCGGTGTAGGCAAGACCACAACCATAGCCAAATTAGCCGCCAATATGAGCTTTTTGGAAGGCAAGGAGGTAGCCTTGATTACGCTGGATACCTATCGTGTTTCAGCCGCTCAGCAGCTTAGAACCTTTGCTGAAATAATCGGTATACCCATAAGTGTAGTATTTAATCCCCAGGATCTGGGAGAAGCCATTAAACAGTATCAAGAAAAAGACATTATTTTTGTGGATACGGCGGGGCGCAGTCCCTATAAAGACGAACATATGGAGGAATTGCAGGACTTTATTGAGGCCGCAAATCCTGACGAAATAATCTTGGTATTGAGCGTTACCACTGACAGCAGTGATTTAATCAATATTTACCAGCAGTTTAATCTTATTGGTGTGGATAAAATTATTTTTACCAAGCTGGACGAAAGTTGCAATTACGGGAGAATCCTAAATACTGTTTATCATATTCGCAAGCCTATTGCCTATTTAACTACGGGGCAAAGTGTTCCCGATGATATTGAGGTGCCTGATACCCTTGAACTGGCGCGAGCGTTGCTCAGGGAAGGGGGAGCAATATGAGAGACCAGGCGGATAGATTGAGAGAAATGGCCTTAAACCTGAAACAGGAAATAGAGGCGGAGATAAGACGGGACTTGAGACATAGCCGGGTAGTAGTGATTAGCAGCGGCAAAGGCGGAGTGGGGAAAAGTACCCTGGCGCTCAACCTGAGTATCAATCTTTGCACCCGGGGCATGAAGATCATACTGATGGATGCCGATATGGGCCTGGCTAATCTTGATGTTATGCTGGGCCTGGTTTCAAAATACAATATCTACCACCTGCTGCAAGAAAAGAAGACTATGGAGGATATCACCATATCTGGTCCTGAGGGTTTAAAAATCATTCCTGGAGGATCAGGCATAAGTGAACTGGCCAATCTTAAGGATACAGAACTTAAAAGAATACTGGTAGAGTTGCGCAAGCTGGATGGTGCATATGACTATATGATTATCGATACCGGTGCCGGTATCTCCAAGACGGTTATAAACTTTCTCCTGGCCGCCGAAGATATAATCGTTATAACTACTCCGGAACCAACGGCCATAACTGATGCATATAGTTTAGTAAAAAATGCAGCTAAAAATTCCTTCACCGGAAACATATACCTGGTAGTCAATAAGGTAGCCAATGATTCTGAAGGTATAATGGTGGCGGAAAAATTTAAACTGGTCTGTCAAAAATTCCTCTCCTGTGAGATTAAACCTCTGGGTCATATTGTAAATGAATCCTTAATTGGAGAAGGGATCAGGCGTCAGAAGGCTTTTGTCCAGATCTACCCCCGCAGTACCGCTACCAGGAATATCAACACTATTGCTGATCGCCTGATTGAAGCCAGTGGGCATAAAAGCCCGGGCCTGGAAGCAAAACGTGGGGGAATAAGATATTTTATTGAGAAAGTTGCCGGTTTGGTTAAGTGATATAAGGGAGAACTAATCAATGAAAGCGAATCTTATCAAGGTTAATCACCTGCTGGAAATTGAAATGGAAAACAATAATAATGAAAAGGAATACCTGCCCAGTCGCCTGGAAGAGATAAATGATAACTACTGGTATATTTCCATGCCCATGCGCAAAGGTGTGTATATCACCATGAGGGTTGGTCAAAAGATTAGAATTATTTTGCGCTATAAGAAAACTATGTTTGCTGCCTCTACAGTTATTACTGCCCGCAGGAGGGGGCATATTCCGGTATTAATAGTTAATAAACCGGAGAATTTAACAGCTATTAACCAAAAAAGGACCTATGTCCGTATTAGTGTGGCTATTCCCGTAGCCTTCAGGTTGCTATTGGCTGATGGGGAGAAAGGGGAGTTGCTGCAAGGAGTTACCGGCGATATCAGTGCCGGGGGTATGCTTCTATTGTCTTCTCAGGATATGGAGAAGGATCAAAAGATAGAAGTCGAAATTAAATTACCGGATAATGATTCAATATTTTGCCAGGCACATGTAGTAAGGATACTGGACAAAGCCAGTGAAGAAGGAAGCAACAATAAATATGCCATTGAATATGACGATATTAACGAAGGGCAGCGGGACCGGATATTCAGGTTTATTTTTGATAAACAACGTGATTGGCTTAGAAAAGGAGTAACAGAATAGAGGAGGCTGTCATATGCCCAGGAACAGGGTGCTGGTGGTCGATGACTCCGCCTTAATGCGCAAGATGATTGCTGATATGATAAATAGCGATGATGAGTTTGAGGTAGTGGGCAAAGCCGGTAATGGGCAGGAGGCCCTGGAGAAGATTAAAGAACTGCAACCGGATCTAGTTGTCATGGATATGGAAATGCCGGTTCTTGATGGCTTGTCAACTCTGCGCCGGATAATGGAGTCCCAACCTCTTCCGGTAATAATGTTCAGCGGTTTGAACAGCAAAGAAACGGAGCAGACTTTAAAGGCCTTGCAGCTGGGTGCGGTTGATTTTATCCTCAAGCCATCAGGGCAGATATCCCTGGATATAGGCAACATTAAAGAGGAGTTTATTGAAAAGCTCAAGGTGGCGGCAAATAGCAATAGAAAACTTCAACTATACCAAAGCCCTCCTGCCCCGGCCTTGAAAACCAAAAAATCGTTGCCGGATGAGGGGGGAAGGCTAAATAAACTGGTGGTAATCGCTGCCTCTACCGGGGGGCCCAAAGCCCTGCATCAGGTCATACCGCGTTTTCCGGCGGGTATTGATGCCGCCGTTTTGGTAGTGCAACATATGCCGCCAGGTTTTACCGGAACGCTGGCGGAAAGACTGGATTCATTGTCTGAACTCAAAGTTAAAGAGGCCGAACAAGGAGAAAAAGTGTTGCCAGGTTGCGTTTATATAGCCCCCGGCGATTACCATTTAAAAGCCCAATCTCGCTTAAAGGGAGCTGAGAATGAACTTTATATAGAGCTGGATCAATCAAAACCCCGGGGAGGATTGCGCCCGGCGGCTGATATTATGTTGAAGTCGGTAACTGAGCAATTCTGGTCCCATATAGTATGTGTTATTTTGACGGGTATGGGTAATGATGGGAGCGCAGCGTTGCCGCTTATAAAGGAGAAAAAAGGAAAGATTATTGCGGAACATCAATCAACTTGTGTTGTATATGGTATGCCCAAAGCGGCAATTGAAACAGGTTTGGTGGATAAGATTGTTCCCCTTTCAGAAATTACTGAGGAAGTATTAAGTATGCTGTAATTGCTTGGCCGTATTGGTAAGCTATTTCTTAATGGAGGTGGTTGAGATGAAGAAGGACATGTCCCAGTATCTGGACGTTTTTTTGGAGGAGAGCAAAGAGCATTTGGAGAGCCTGAACCAAAAGCTACTGGACTGGGAGAAAAACCCCGGTGATATTGCGGCTTTGAACGAAATATTTCGAGCCGCCCATACTCTTAAAGGCATGTCTTCAACTATGGGTTTTGAAGATTTGGCTGACCTGACTCACCACATGGAAAATATTCTATCTGATTTGAAAGAAGGACTTTTGGAGACAAATCCCCAGGTGGTGGATATTCTATTCCAATGTTTCGACCGGCTCCAGCTAATTATTGAGCGGATTGAATCCAATGGTTCCGGAAAGATAGATAACAGTGAGTTGTTGATGATTCTGGAAGGTATAAAGAGCGGTGGTTTGCAGATGGCAGCTCCTACAGCTGGCAACGGGCAAGACTTAAAGGGGGAGGAAATCCTTATTCCGGCGCATTCTAATATTTCATCATTTGAGTTTAACCAGTATGATATGACAGTTATGCGCGAAGCCGCCAGCAGGAATTTTTCCAGTATATATATTAGACTCTGCGTGGATCCCGGTTGTTTAATGAAATCAGTTCGTGCTTTTATGGTTTTTAAAGCCCTGGAAGAAGATAGCGAAATCATAAAATCTCAACCTCCGGCCTCGGACCTTGAAGAAGGAAATTTTGAGGAGGAAATCGAACTGCTGCTAATTACTGCTTCACCCATTAAGGAATTGGAAAAGCGTGTTAATGCTATTTCTGAAATCAAAGTAAGGGAAATCAAAGAAATCGACCTGGCTTCATTGAGCCCAGGCAATCGAACAGAGACCAACGATGATCTACTCGGCGATAGTCAGGACGCGGTTAAGGAAAGCAAGGAAATGCCAAAAGGGCACAAAGTCAAACAGACCGTCCGGGTTGACATTGATCGATTGGACATATTGATGAATTTGGTAGGCGAACTGGTTATGCACAAGGGACGCCTGGAACAAATCGGAGCGAGCAGCAAAATCGATGAGCTCAATGAGACCATTGAACAGATTGACCGGATTAGCGGTGATCTCCAGTCAGTGGTCATGAAAGTACGTATGGTTCCGGTTGAACAGGTATTTAACCGTTTTCCCCGGATGGTAAGAGACCTGGCCAAGGAGTTGAATAAAGAAGTCGATTTTCTCATCGAGGGCAAAGAAACGGAACTGGATCGTACCGTTATTGATGAAATCGGGGATCCTCTGGTGCACCTGTTGAGAAATGCCGTTGACCATGGTATTGAGTCGCCTCAAGATCGCTTGAAAAGAGGAAAGCCGCAGAAAGCCACCGTAATTCTGCGCGCCCGGCATGAGGGAAACAACGTATATATTGAGGTCGAAGATGACGGGGCGGGAATTAATATCAAAAGAACACTGGGAAAAGCGGTGGAAAAAGGAATTCTAAGCACCAAAGAAGCGGAAGTGATGAGCCCCGAGGAGGCTATTCAAATCCTCTTTAATCCGGGCTTTAGCACCACCGAGAATATTACCGATGTTTCAGGGCGAGGAGTGGGGCTCGATGTAGTAAAAACTAAGATGGAGTCTCTCTCCGGGGAAATATTTGTTGATTCCCGGCCGGATCAGGGAACCCGGTTCAGGATTAAATTGCCCTTAACTCTGGCCATTATTCAAGCCTTGATGATTTCCGTTCGTGATGAAATCTATGCCATACCTCTGGGTTCAGTGGATGAAACCACTATGATTAATAATGAAGACATTAAAATGGTACAAAACCAGGAAGTCATCGTACTCAGAGGAAATGTATTGCCATTATTCCGGCTGGCCAGCCTTTTGGAAATACCAGGCGAAGCAGCTGCCAACGAAGATGAAATGTATGTGGTAATAGTACGTAAAGGAGAACGGCAAATCGGCCTGGTGGTTGATACCCTGATAGGACAGCAGGAAATAGTAATCAAATCCCTGGGTAAAATGCTAGCCGGCATACCCGGCATTGCAGGAGCAATTGTGGCTGGTGATGGTTTCGTAAGGCTCATCATCGATGTAGCCACCCTTTTTTAATCGGAGGTGTAAATCGTGGATAAGATGGTAAATCTGCCAGGTGAAGAAGAATTGAGTGGCGATGATGGTATCCAGGTAGTGGCTTTCCGGCTGGGAAAAGAAGAATATGCCGTAGATATTTTGCATGTACAGGAGATTGTCCGCCTTTTAAGTATTACCAGAGTACCCCGGAGCGCCAGGCATATTGAAGGGGTGGTAAACCTCAGGGGCAACATTGTTCCTATAATTAACCTGCACCGGCGTTTCAATATTGAATCTGCCGGGGAAGAAGAGGATAAACGCATTGTGGTCTTTCACTTTGATGATTTTAAAGCGGGAATTATTGTAGATGAAGTGTCTGAGGTTCTAGCCTTGAACAGTAATAATATAGAAGAAACGGATAAGGTCTATAGTTCAATGAGTTCGGATTTTATCAAGGGAATTGCCCGGGTAGATAATAGACTGTTTCTTTTGCTGGATTTGCAAAAGATTATCGAATAAAGGATTTGCCATATGAAAGTAGTATTCATATGTTGACAGAGTAATCAATAAAGGGAGTTAGGTGAAGATAATTGGTATACGATTTCAGTGAGCTTTCCGGTATGCAGCTGGATATTCTCAGGGAGATTGGCAATATTGGCTCGGGAAATGCGGCTACAGCCCTGGCTCAGTTGCTAAATGCCAAGATAGACATGAATGTCCCCCAGGTCAATATTTTGCCTTTTGCCGAGGTGCCTGCTCTGGTAGGCGGAGCTGACCTTCATGTAGTCGGTCTTTTCCTGGTTGCCACCGGCTCCGCTCCTGCCAGCATTCTCTTTCTCCTCCCGGTGGACAAAGCCTGTTTGCTGGTGGATATGCTGATGGGAAAAGAGTGGGGAAAGACTGATCCCACCAATCTTTCCGATATGGATTTCTCTGCTCTTATGGAACTGGGCAATATCATCTGTGCTACCTATCTAAACGCCCTGGCCGTGTTTACCCAATTGGACTTTCGTCCTTCAGTACCGGCTCTGGGTATTGATATGGCAGGGGCGATTTTGAATGCAGTATTGGCTCAATTTGGAGCTGTGGCTGACCATGTTTTAGTCCTGGAAACAGAGTTTAAGAGGGACGAACAGGAAATAGTAGGTCATTTCTTTCTGTTGCCTGAGCCGGGTTCTTTGGATGTTATTCTAGCATCGCTTGGGGTGAGTCTATAATGAGCAAAATCATACAAGTCGGTATGGCTGACTATAAGATGGCTACAGCACCAGATAAATTGATAACCGCTGGATTGGGGTCCTGTATCGGTATATGTCTTTACGATAAAGTTATTAAACTGGGAAGCCTGACCCATATAATGCTGCCCTCCAGCAGTCAGGCCAAAAATGCCAGCAACGAAGCCAAGTTTGCCGATACCGGGATAAAATTGGCCATCAGAGAAATGGAAAAAAACGGTGCCCAGGCCTCGCGTCTCCTGGCTAAAATAGCGGGAGGCGCGCAGATGTTCAAGTTTTCCGGGGAGAGCGACATCATGAAAATCGGAGAGCGCAACAGCGTAGCGGTAAAGGAAAACCTGCAGCTCCATAGAATCAAGCTGCTTTCCAGTGATACGGGCGGCAACTATGGCCGCACTATTATTTTCGATCCCGAAACCGGAGATTTGCTGGTGAAGACCATTGGACATGGGGAGAGAATTATTTAGATGAAACCCGATTTGAAGCCTGATCTCGCTACATTATGGATTCAATTAAAAGAGAATGAGGACATAGAGGCCAGGGACCAGCTGATAATTCATTTTGCCCACCTGGTAAAGTATGTAGCCAGCCGGCTGGCTATTCATCTTTCCTCGCTGGTGGAATTGGACGAGCTGATTTCTTATGGAATTGAAGGTTTAATAGATGCCATTGAAAAATTTGACCATAAACGGAATATCAAGTTTGAAACCTATGCCATCACTCGTATAAGGGGTTCAATGATAGACGGTTTGCGCTCCATGGATTGGATTCCCGTTTCTCTGCGGCAGAAAAGCAAGGAACTGGAAAAGGCCTATATAAATGTCGAAGCCAGGTTGGGACGATCAGCCAGTGATGCGGAGGTGGCCGAAGAGTTAGGACTGAATCCAGGTGAATTCGCACTACTCTTAAGGGATGTAGCTGCAACTACGATAATATCTTTAGATGATTTTTTGCCGGGTGAAGATGGAGAGCAAAAGAAAAAACGCATGCTGGATTTGTTGGAAGACCATAACAGTATAAGTGCATCGGAAATAGTGGAATTCAATGAGGTTAAGGATTTACTGGCTAAAGCTATTTCCCGTTTGCCGGATAAAGAAAAGATGGTGGTCTATTTATACTATTATGAAGGATTAACTCTGAAGGAGATAGGTGCTACCATTAGCCTATCGGAATCACGGATATCCCAGTTGCATACCAAGGCCATACTTAGGTTAAGGGGAAGCCTGAGCAAAAAGAAAAACCTGGTAATATAAGGGGATGGTGAACAATTATGGCAGAGGAACCGAGAATAGATGGTCAAGTAAATGTCAGCGTTGACAAGGATATGATGCGGGCCTTCGTTGAAGTTACCGGTCCTGAGGAGGGAGGAGTGCCCTGCTCCCTGGAACAAGTGAGAAAAGTGCTGGCGGAGAAAGGAGTAGTATACGGAATAAAGGAAGAGGCTCTCCAGCAAGCTGTGCTAGCAGAGAACTGGCGCCGAGATATATTGATAGCTGAAGGTGTGGCACCGGTAGATGGTGTTAATGCCTCTATTATTTTTAAATTCCCCTTGCCCAAAGAAAGGATTGGTCCTAAAGTAGATGATAAAGGTAATGTTGACTATCATGATTTAGGTTTGATTTACAATGTTAAAAGGGGTACTTTGCTGGTTGAGCGGATTCCGGCCATTGAAGGGGAACCCGGGACTAATGTTTTGGGGAATCAGATTCCCCCTAAAAAACCTAAAGAACTGCGCTTGCCCCGGGGCAAAAACACGGTGGCAGATAACGAAGAGAGATTCCTCTATGCAACTGCTGACGGGCATGTCACCATAATGGATAACAAAGTCGTAGTCGACCCGGTACTACATATAAATGGAAACATAGATTATTCAACGGGAGATATTGATTTTATCGGCAACGTCTTAATAAGTGGAATGGTGAATTCCGGTTTTAAGGTCAAGGCCGAAGGAGATATAGAAATAAATGGCTTTATTGAGGGTGCGGATGTCACGGCCACGGGAAGTATTGTAGTTAAAGGGGGCATTGCCGGGGGACTTAAGAGCCTGGTAAAAGCCGGGGAGAATATCTATGCCCGTTTTATTGAGAATTCCCGGGTAGAAGCAGGAAAAGATGTAATCGTAAAAGATGCCATAATGCAGTCCTTCGTAAAGGCTGGCGGGAGTGTTCGGGTTAGCGATAGAAAAGCCCTGATTGTTGGTGGCTGCATTCAGGCTTTTCAAGAAATCGAATCCAAAGTTTTAGGATCTCAGTTGGCTACTCAAACCATTGTGGAGGTAGGAATTAATCCCTTGTTCAGGAGCGAGTACCAGAATCTGGTCAAGCAAAAGACGGAAAAGAAAAAGCTGTTCGACAACCTCAGCAATAACCTGCAGATTTTTCAGAGGAGTGGGGTATCTCCGGATAGTCTTACTGAAAATAAACGAAGGGCTTTGTTAAAGATGTTGGAAGACTTTAAAAAATTGCGCCAGGAAATAGCTGAGATAGAAGAGAGGATAATATATCTGGAAGAGGAATTTGAAAAGGGCAGTATGGCCAGAGTTAAAGTATTGGAGACAGTATACCCCGGAGTACGAATAAGCATAGGGCAATCCATGTATATTGTTAATGATATAGTAAAATTCGCCGCCTTTGTTTCGGATCAGGGGGAGGTAAAGTTAACATCGCTGCGTTAGGCCTGAGGAGGATGATAGAATGACCATTAGAAGTGTTGATATGCAAGTCCTCATTCAGAAGGTTGGTGATGTAGCCCGGATACAACAAAGCCAGCAATTGGAGAACAATAGCAGGCAGCAAGAATTCGCACAGCAGATTAGCCAGCAGACAGATAAAAACGTCAAAACGGTAAACCAGATGTTAAGAAATGAACGAACTTATGTACATGAAAAACAGGAAAAGGAGGAATCAGGGAAAAAGAAGCAGGCCAAAAAAGGAAAAAGCGAAAAGATGGCGAATAGAGATAAGACGGATATACGGCCTGACATGCGCGGCAATGAGCTGGATATTATTGTTTGAAGAAGGTGAATCCCATAACAAGTTATTCACTATTGGTAGCCCTGGTTCTGGCGATCTTACTTATCTTTATTTTTTTTATACAAAAGTCTCATATGAGTAATTACTCCCAGGAGTTAAAGCAAACCGTGCTGGAAGCCGGCTTTATAAGAGATGAACTGGAAAAAATGATGGAAAATAGCCTGAGTATTTCCGAGTTGATAGTTGAGCGCCTGGATACAGAAGCCAGCGGTGTTAACTACAGTTCTTCCCGGGAAGACGACTTGCTTGCTATTCAGGAAATGGAAGAGGAAACGATTTCTCCTCATCTCCCGCCGGGCGAAAAGCCGGGAAGTGCGTCAAAAGTAAGGCTTTACGAACTGGCCCGGGAATTGGAGATGGATAGTAAAGAATTGATTCATCTTCTTAAGGATATGGGATATACTTATTTCCATCACATGAACCGGATAAGTCGGGAAACAGCAGAGATTATCAAAGACCAGATTTTATGGAGAGATGATCCTATCTCTTTACCTGATTCCTTTATGGAGAAAGCTTTATTATCTGAAGAAGAAACTACTACCAGGGAAGAGTTGCCTTGGCTCGAGTTTTCCCTGGATGAGCTCAGAACTGCCCATCCCTACCTGGCAGTACGCAGCCTGCATGAAAAGGGCTATAATGTCAAAGAAATAGCCCAGTTGCTGGAACGGGGTCAAGGAGAAGTGGAATTGATACTTAACCTGACTCGGAAAAAATCAGTAATATAGTATAAGAAGTCGTCGGTATTTTTTACTTATCTTTGATTCCCCCAACTTGCCAATCAATATAAATTTGTGATATATTATCTTTTGGAAAATACACACGCCAGTGGACTTCTTGAAAGGTGCTAATAATAGTCTTCAAGAAGGATGAGACGGCGGAGGAAAAACTGAAAGGATGTGCATATTTTTGTCAGTAGTAACTATGAAGCAACTCCTGGAGGCAGGAGTACACTTCGGACACCAGACCCGCCGGTGGAATCCCAAGATGGCAACCTATATCTATATGGAGAGAAATGGCATCTATATTATCGACCTGCAACAGACAGTAAAGAAGTTTGATGCCGCTTATGAATTTGTCAAGAGCGTGGCCGCAGCAGGAAAAGGGGTTCTCTTTGTCGGTACTAAGAAACAAGCCCAGGAGACGATTAGAGAAGAAGCAAGCAGATGTGGTATGTATTTTGTTAACCAGCGCTGGCTGGGAGGGATGTTAACCAATTATAAAACCATAAAAATGCGGGTTCTTCGTCTTAAGGAACTGGAAAAACAGGAAGCCGAGGGGGCTTTTGAGGTTTTAAGCAAAAAAGAAGTAGCCCGGCTGCTGAACGAAAGAGAGCGCCTGGAAAGGTTCCTGGGCGGGATTAAAGAAATGGACAAACTGCCGGGAGCAGTTTTTGTAGTTGATCCCCGTAAGGAAAGGATAGCGGTAGCGGAAGCCCGCAAGCTTAATATTCCTGTGGTAGCTATTGTGGATACCAACTGTGATCCGGATGAAATTGACTATGTTATACCGGGAAATGATGATGCCATACGAGCGGTGAAATTAATCTCCTCCAGAATAGCCGATGCGGTATTGGAGGGTAAACAAGGGGAACAGATTACGGCATAAAGGGGAAAGGGGGGTGCTGGTTTAATACGCCCCCTTTTTCGTGCAAAAAATTAAGGAGGTTATAATGTGATTACAGCTGAAATGGTTAAAGAGCTCCGGGAACGAACTGGTGTCGGCATGATGGACTGTAAAAGGGCCCTGGTCGAGACCAATGGTGATATCGAAAAGGCAATTGATGAATTGAGAACCAAGGGCTTGGCCAAGGCCGCTAAAAAAGCTGGACGAGTAGCCAGTGAAGGGGTGGTAACTTCCTATATACATGGTGGTGGCCGGATAGGGGTTCTGGTGGAAGTGAATTGCGAAACCGACTTTGTAGCGAAAACCAATGATTTTAAGCAACTGGCTTATGATATTGCCATGCAGGTAGCTGCTTCCAACCCGGAATTCCTGAATCGCGAGAAGGTACCCCAGGAGGTTATTGACCGGGAAAAGGAAGTCTTGAAAGCTCAGGCCTTGGAAGAGGGAAAACCGGAAAAAGTTATCGAAAAAATGGTGGAAGGCCGGGTAGAAAAGTTTTTCAAAGAGCGCTGCTTATTGGAGCAAGCCTTTATAAAGGATCTTGATAAAAGCGTTCAGGAGCTGATAAATGAAAATATAGCCCGAATGGGTGAGAACATAACCATAAGAAGGTTTGCTCGTTACGAAGTGGGCGAAGGAATTGAAAAAGAGAGCTGTGATTTTGCCAGTGAGGTTATGTCCCAGTTAAAATAAAGGGCAATATACTAATACCTGGTAACTCCGATAATTATGTTTTAGATTCTGCTTTTAGGAGCAGTCCGGGAGGTAATCACTTGCAAAAGCCCAAGTATAAACGTGTAGTTTTAAAACTCAGCGGGGAAGCACTGGCCGGCCATAATACTTACGGTATTGATAATGAAGTATTGAACTCCATCGCCCGGCAGGTGGTGGAAGTGGTTCGGCAGGGAGTACAAGTTGCTATTGTTGTTGGGGGAGGCAATATTTGGCGTGGTGTAGCTGGCAGCGCCAAGGGTATGGACCGGGCTACAGCGGATTATATGGGGATGCTGGCCACGGTAATCAACGCCCTGGCCCTGCAGGATGCCCTGGAACAGGAAGGTATGGGAACCCGGGTAATGTCAGCCATTGAAATGAAAGAAGTCTGTGAGCCCTATATCCGGCGCCGGGCTATTCGTCACTTGGAAAAGGGGCGGGTAACCATTTTCGCCGCTGGAACCGGTAATCCTTATTTTTCTACGGATACTGCCGCGGCTCTGAGATCAGCCGAAATTGAAGCTGAAGTTATACTTATGGCTAAAAAAGTGGATGGGGTCTATGATGCGGACCCGATCAGGAATCCTACGGCCCAAAAATTTGACCGCCTGAATTACATAGATGTGCTAAGCCGGGGATTGGGGGTTATGGACTCCACTGCGGCATCCCTGTGCATGGATAACGGGATTCCCATAATTGTTTTTGATTTGACCCGGGAGGGTAATATATTAAAGGCAGTAATGGGCGAAGATATAGGAACCTATGTAGGGAGGTAATATAATGATTAAGGACATTTTAAGCGATACGGAAGAGAGAATGAAAAAAACCATTGAACACCTGAGAAAAGACCTGGCATCGTTAAGAGCCGGCAGAGCCAATCCGGCCATGCTGGAAAAGATTATGGTTGATTACTACGGGCAGCCTACTCCCATTAATCAGCTGGCCAATATAACCGTACCTGAAGCACGATTGCTGGTGATACAGCCCTGGGATAAGACCATCATTGCTTCTATTGAAAAAGCTATTATGAAATCCGATCTGGGAATAAATCCATCCAATGATGGCAACGTAATACGGCTGGCCATCCCCCAGTTGACCGAAGAAAGAAGAAAGGAACTGGTCAAGGTGCTGCGGAAAAGAGCGGAAGAAGCCCGGGTCGCGGTAAGAAATATTCGTCGGGATGCCAACGAACTCTTGAAGAACGGCGAAAAGGAAAAGCTTATTTCCGAAGATGAGAATAAAAAGGGCATGGATGATATCCAAAAGGAAACAGATCGACAGATTAAGGAAATAGATAGCGTTTTACAGGGTAAAGAGAAAGAAATAATGGAAGTCTAGATTTTTCTTTCGCATTTTCCTGGCTATGGTTATAATATTACTAGCATGCAATACCCCCTGACGGGGGTTTTTAGTTTAGGGTGAAAGCAGATGGCCGTAAATAAAAAGGCGAAACTGGAAGAATCTATCGATCGGAACAATCTACCGCAGCATATAGCTATAATCATGGATGGAAATGGGCGCTGGGCCAGTAAACGTCTTATGCCCAGAACCATGGGTCACCGGGCCGGTATGAGTTCCCTGAAGGAAGTGGTGCGGGCCTGTTCAGATCTTGGCGTATCTGCTCTAACCGTCTTTGCTTTTTCTACGGAGAATTGGAAAAGGCCCCTGCAGGAAGTTGACTATCTCATGAAGCTGCTGGTAGAATACCTTCACCGGGAATTGGATGAATTACATGCCAATGCGGTTCGTATTAATGTATTAGGGGACTATAATTCTTTGCCCCATCAATGCCGGCTGGAAATAGCGGAAGCGCTGGAGAATACCCGATATAATAAGGGCTTAAAGTTTAATATTGCCCTGAACTATGGTTCCCGCGCCGAGATCATAGCTGCGGTTAAGAAGCTGGCAAGCGGGTTATTGGCTGGGGAAATAAGCCTGGAAGAGATTTCCGAGGAAAGCTTTGCTGCTTGTTTAACCACTGCTGGGATGCCCGATCCGGACTTATTAATAAGGACAGCGGGAGAAATGCGAATAAGCAATTTTCTCCTCTGGCAGATAGCCTATACTGAGCTCTGGGTTACTGATTGCCTGTGGCCGGACTTTTCTCGGGAGCACCTTATGCAGGCTATTTGGGATTACCAGCATAGAGAGAGACGTTTTGGCGGGTTGAGTAGAAGCCAACAGGGGGAGGAAAATGTTTAAAACCAGGCTGATAACTTCGTTTGTCGGGATTCCCTTGTTACTTGCCATCTTATACCAGGGTGGATGGTACTGGAAAGGCTTCTTTGTTTTGCTGGCCATTATGGGACTTTTTGAGTTCAATCGTATGATTATAAACAGGGGACATAAGGTTCTCCAACTGCCCGGTTATTTCTTGCTCTTAATTTTATTGCTAGGAGCGGATTATCCCCAATACACGCTTCCGGGTATTTACCTCTTTTTGGTGATGACATTGCTGTATTTTGTACTGGGCTATCCACGTTTTTTACCGCTGGATCTGGCCTGGACCCTATTGGGTTCTTCCTATATTGGTTTTTTGCTGTCTTACGCTATCCAGATTGCAGACCTGTCACAGCCTTTTTTAATAATACTCCTGGCCTTTCTTCTAACCTGGGCCAGTGACGTAGGTGGTTACCTTTTTGGCTCTGTTTGGGGCAAACATAAAATGTCTCCCCTGCTAAGCCCCGGAAAGAGCTGGGAAGGAGCAGCAGGCTCCCTATTATTATCGCTGTTAGTTTCCCTGGCGTTTTTTAAACTATTGGATCTGGGGCAGCTGGGAATTAGCCCGGTAGTTTTACTGGGGGTAGCAGCAAGTATCCTGGCTCAGTGCGGGGACTTGTTTATTTCCGGTATCAAAAGATACTCTGCGGTTAAGGATACCGGAAAGATAATTCCTGGCCACGGGGGTGTCTTGGACCGTTTTGACGCTTTTCTACTGGTAGTGCCGGTGGTTTATTATTTCTTTGTCTACTGGGGATAAGTCATGTTGTTTAAATATGTTTTAAGGAGTTATGCGCTTGGATCCGGAACTACAGAAATACTTAAAAACATTGAGCAAGACGACTATTGCGGTAATGGTGCTGCTGGCCATTTACCTCTTGTTCCATTATGTCTTTCCCCTGGCCGGAAAAATCCTGGCTCATCTTCCCGTCCTGTTTTTACCCTTTATTTTTGCCATCCTGCTAGCGGTAATCATTGAACCGGTGGTAATTTTCTTTGAAAAAAAGGCTCATTTAAACCGGAATTGGTCGGTAGTAATTAGCCTGCTGCTGGTAGTGGGAGGTTTTTTTACCCTCTTGTCTTTACTGGTTTCCCGGATAATAAATGATATGTCTCGCCTCTATCCCCAGGTTCTGCGTTATTCGGATCAAATCACGGCTAGCTTTATGGCTGCAATCAGTGATTTGAAGCTCTTCTACCTGGGTCTTAATCTCTCCCCCCAGGCGCAAAATGCCCTGCAGCAGAATATGGAGAACGGGATAAAGCTGGTAAGCAGTCTGATGGAAAAGAGCATCAATGGATTGATTCATGGCTTGGCCATGCTGCCAGGCATACTGGTTTTTTTGATGATTGCCACCGTTGCTACCTTCTTTATTATCAAAGACCGGGCTCTGATAAGAAGTTTCGTCATGCAATGGATTCCCGGTACTGTTCGTTCCAAGACCCGGGAAGTTTTTGCCGAACTATTCCGGGTTCTGGTAGGGTTTGTCAAAGCTTACGGCATACTTATATCGGTTACCACCATCGTTACTATGGTGGCTTTACGGGTGCTGGGCTTCGATTATGTAATTACCATTGGTATAATCGTAGGTCTATTGGATATTCTTCCGGTGCTGGGACCGGGCGCCTTTTTTCTTCCCTGGATTATATGGCATTTTGTGGCGGGGGATTTGCATTTGGGGATAAGTCTCCTGATTGTCTACCTTTTGATTTCAGTAGTCAGGCAGTTTCTCGAACCCAAGATCGTGGGAGATAATATCGGTTTGCATCCCCTGGCTACATTGATATCGCTTTATGCCGGTTTGCAACTGGGCGGGCTTACCGGGATGATAATGGGACCGGTTCTGCTGGTGATATTTATTGCCAGTTACCGGGCGGGTTTATTTGACAGTCTTAACTGGAGGAAATGAAGCTTGATTGTATAAATATACTGCTCGCAGTCTATGCATGGGCAACACCTGCAGCTTGTCTCGCGGCTCAAGGGGTACGCGCTAACCTCCCGTCCATGGTCGAGTAGCGCTCTCGCGACGTCCTGTCGCTCGCCCCCTGTCGCCTGCTCGCCTTCGCTGGGTGTTGCATCCATGTTTCGCCAACGCTCGCTTGTATATTTATACAACCCTTATGCAACAAAAGGGGTTTTTGCAGTAGAGTCGCTATCTCAACTGTTTCCTGCCTGATGGCGAAAGGAAGGTTTTATAATGATCAAGAAGCAGTCCAATGTGATTATCCTTGGCTCCACCGGCTCCATTGGCAGACAAGCCCTGGATGTAATCCGCATGCACTCTGATTCGTTCAGAGTACTGGGCCTGGCGGCCAAGGATGAAGTTGAGCTCTTGCGGGAACAGATCGAACTCTACCGGCCGGAATATATTTCTTTGGCTGATAAAGAAAGCATAAAAAAGCTTGGAGAGCTGGGTGGCAGCGGAGTTAAAAAAGCTCTGCCCGGGGTGGAGGGATTGTGCGAATTAGCCAGCCTGCCTGAAGCGGATATTGTGCTGGCAGCCTTGAGCGGAGCCATAGGTATTTTGCCTACCCTGGCGGCCATTAAGGTTCGGAAAAGGGTAGCTCTGGCCAATAAGGAAACCCTGGTAGCAGCCGGGGATATTGTAATGCAAGAAGCACGACAGCAGGGAGCTTTAATTATTCCGGTTGACAGCGAACATTCAGCCATATTCCAGTGCCTGGCGGGTGAAGCCCGGCATCTGCAGCGGATTTGGCTTACCGCTTCCGGCGGTCCTTTCCGGGATTTTACCCGGGAACAGCTGAAGGCGGTTAATTTAGAGATGGCCTTGCAGCATCCCAACTGGTCCATGGGACCTAAAATAACCATAGACTCCGCTACCCTGATGAACAAGGGACTGGAGGTTATTGAGGCACATCATCTGTTTGGAGTGGGGTATAATGAAATTGAAGTCCTGCTTCAAGCCGAGAGCATCATCCATTCCATGGTGGAACTGCAGGATGGAGCATTCCTGGCCCACCTGGGAAGGCCCGATATGAGAATACCTATACAGTATGCTTTAACTTATCCGGAGCGAATCGAGTCTCCGGTAGAAAGGCTGGATTTCAGAACGCTGGGGGCTATTCATTTTGGCCGCCCGGATACCCAGGCTTTTCCCGCTCTGGCTCTGGCTTATGAAGCGGGTAAAGCGGGAGGTACCATGCCGGCCGTGCTGAATGCGGCTAATGAGGTGGCGGTAAACTCCTTTAGGCAAAGAAGGATTGACTTTACCCGCATCCCTCTCCTGGTGGAAAGAGTTATGGAAATGCATGATATAGTGAAACAGCCTGACCTGGACAGCATACTGGCAGCTGATGCCTGGGCCCGGGTACGTTGCCAGGAGCTTATATGAGGGCGGAAGACGGAAGACGGAAGGCGGAAGGCGTCAGTAGGAAATTTAGCTGCTATATTTAATATTGACTCTACTGCAAAAAATCCTTTTTGTTGCATGGGGTTGCATAAATATGCAAAGCGAGCGTTGGCGAAGCATG